>Ga0222655_1000038_pt1 | contig 73537 bp, 78 predicted proteins | sample AntAcemetagen423_FD_179857 | JGI IMG/M metagenome (GOLD analysis project Ga0222655, IMG submission 179857) | Saline water microbial communities from Ace Lake, Antarctica - #423 | ecosystem: Environmental > Aquatic > Non-marine Saline and Alkaline > Saline | place: Antarctica: Ace Lake... | reverse complement strand
CAATGGTGGCTGTCCCCATTAATTCTGTTTTACCAGACCCAGATGCTCCAAGAATAAAGATAAGTTTTTTCATATTCATATTCTACCATTTTTCTACCTAAAAAATTAATGGTTGAAGGTGGCTGTTTTCAGAATAAATTATCAGTGGGAATTAAAGGTGACTGACCCCCTTAATGCATTCATCTAAATTTTGTCAGAAATTTTATTAGGGCCCTTTTCCCACATCCACTCAATATCAATTTCCTTTCTTCTCATCATTTCACCTCTATCTAAATTCATATAGACAAGCTCGATTTCTCTTTTCATATTCTCCACATTATCAAACCATGCCGAAGAATTATCAATTTTGGAACTCAATTCATTGTATAGTTTTTCTAAATTAGAGAAAAAATTATCCAAATCATCAACACTAGGAATTACGATCTCTTTTGGATCGATTAGAATATTCCTATGTGCAAAAATATTATCTCTAGCTTTTTTTAAGGCATCTATTACTTTTTTATTCTCGTTGAAGAATTTGGTATAAAGAGTTTTATCAACTTTTTCCAAAGACATTGAATCTGACCTCTTGTCGAAAACATGACAAATTAGCATTACAAAAGAAATTAGAAAACCTCGTTCGGTTAGAGAAAAGAATGATCCAGCTTGCTTTTGAATTGCGGTGTATTTCTCCGCCATTTCTTTTGAAACAACTCCATTAGATCTCGCATGATATATCATTTTCCAGCCAGTATAATGGCTTTTTACTTCAAAAATATTACCGAGAAAGTATTTAATTATATTTTTTTCTTTTTCCATGATAGTTTTTAGTGTCTATTTTCAGAATACATTCTCGATAGAGACTAAATAGTGATTAATGCGATTTACCCTATTCAATCCTATCCGATTTCTGTAGGTTGTGCTTCATACAGAGCAACTTAACATTTTTTGACGAAAGACTTGTTCCACCCTTTGAGAATGGGAGGTCGTGATCGAAATGTAAGTTTTTTATATCACCACATAAAACACATTTTCCCCCATCTCTTTTCCAAACATCTTTTTTAACATTTGAAGGTATCAGTCTTGTATGTTCTATTACCTGTGAGCTTACGACATTTTCTTTTCTGTCTGATAATTTCAAAATAAATCTGAAGACATATCGCTTACCGTCATTAACTTGCTTGTAATCAATTAGATTAAAATAACCCTTAAGCGACCAAACACCAGGTAATACTTTTTCGTAAACCTTAACTAATTCTGGCTTATCATTACCTTCTTTAAACTCGTTTGCTGCTTTTACAAACATGCCATTTTGAGTAAGCTTTCCAGATGGTAATTTTTCTGTCTGATTTTCTATTTTCGGATTACTATTGTGTTCTCGTCTCGAAACGTCATGTCCTTCATATTCAATAGTAATTCCATCTGAATGAACCTTGTCCTGATATGGAGCATTCGAACGTTGAGACATTAAAATCACAGAATAACTTGGGTTCATTCGAAAATTCATACCACGCTGAAGCGTCTGTGTATTTTCGGCGTCGCACATTTCTCTATAGCTTAGTATGTCATCTAAAATTTTATTAATCATTTAATTTTTTATCTGTTATTTTAATTACCTCTTGAACTATACCCTGCACAGTATCGCCATCTTCTGGAATTATAGGCTGATGTACAGAGTTAGTACTTTTAGGTAATAAGATTCGGCGGCCGTCTTTTTTGTCATAATATTTTATAGTTACATTTTCACCACCAAGCAATGCCACTACCCTGTCACCAGTCTCTCCTTTTTCAGCGGCCCTACATAAAACTAAATCGCCGTCATTTATACCAGCCTTATCCATTGAATCCCCATCAGCTCGTAAAATAAAATACTTTACTCCTACTCGAATTTTTGATTTTTCAACTGGAATCATTTCTTCAATATTCTCTTCACTCATAAGCGGAGCACCACAAGGCGCAGAGCCAACTAATGGAATCATCATCATTTCAAAAGGTGTAACGTATGGAGATTTTAAATTCTGAACTTCTTTTTTTATTTGAACTTTTTCTTCTTTCTTTTGTTCAACTTTTTTACCTAAAATATTTTTAAAGTAATTTCTTAAATTTTCATCACAAATATAAAGATACGTACCCTTTATTCCACGAGTCAGTAATGTTTTGTAAATATTTATAATGTATCTCTCTAGCTCATTGGGGTCGGTAATTCCCTTCCGACCATTTGCGTCAAAATATTTTTTCTTATCAACGGCAAATTTATTATTTTCAACATCAAAATAAAATTCGGGCCCGATTATCACCCCCACATAATTTAAATCATATCCTTGTACTGTATGGATACACCCAACTTCATTTATTGCATTTGGTGAATTTACCCAGTCTTTGGTTTTGGAATTCCAAATTAATCTTAAACCATCTATTTCAATATCGTGCTTTTGAACAGATTTCTTCTTGGGGTTTGTGTGCCAAGGCCATGCATACCCAGCAACAACACGAGATAGTTTATGCTCTTTATCTTTTAATTTTATTTCACTTACCATTTCTTTTATATGATCAAAAAGTCTAAAATCATAATTTGCAAAATCAGTAATACTTGGGTTTTTTAAATCAAAAATATCTTCTATAAAATTTATAAAGTCTTCACCGGCCTCCACACGCATTTGAGTGCTGAGTTGATAGTACTTTGGGTTTAAGTTTTTAAAATCACCTGGTCTAATGTCTGCGGGTTTAACACTTTGATTCTCGTCGTAAAAAAGTATTTGATGCTTTGAGGATTGTGTAATCCATTCAAGCTGAGTAGAATCTTTGTCTAAACCCAGTTTCTTGTTTACATTATCATAAGCCCCATAGCCCATAATACCTTTTCTCCTTTGCAGTCTATGTGATTCGTCCACAATTAAAATGTCATAATTATCTTTTATGACATCGTTCGGCCCAATAACCATATTTGATTTTAACCCTTTAATCTTTGAAAACACCCTACTTATTGTTTTGCGCAAGCTAGCCATGGGTATAACAAGCCCGATTTTAAGATTTTTAGTTTCTTCTTGTTCTTTTAAATACTTAAAAAGATATGTAGCCAAAATAGTTTTTCCAGTTCCAGGCTTCCCGTTAACAATAATGGTATTTGTTAAGTTATTTTTTATATCTTTAAAAATCTTTTTAGCAGCAGAAAACTGATCTTCTGTTAGAGATTTATAAGGCGAGTACTTAAACAGATCGCTATTTTTTAAATCTTCTAAAGTATTCTGAACAATTCTCTTTTCGAGTAAGTCATCCCAAGTAACTTCAAACTTTGTTTTATATTTAACCTTGTCGTAATAATTATGATTTTTTAATCCACCATTACCATTTTGGATTATGTATTTCCCATCAGCAGAAATATATTGAATAAGCCAAGACTCTATATCTAATGAGGCAGAAACGTTAAACTCCTCATCCGTAATAATATGAATATCTTTTAATTTAAGTCTTTCTGGATTTTCAGAGTGTTGTTTACTTCTATAATAAGCATTTACAGTTTGACCAATGTATATTTCTTTTTCATCTTTTATAATATACACAACTGGCCAATTACGGCCAAATTTATAAGCTTTTATTTCATCAAACTTATTTTTATCAAAAGAAAATGTTTTTATATCAGCCATAATTAAAGTTTGTTGTATTTAGTATGCTTTCCTTTGGCTTTTTCAACTGGATATTTTTCTTCATTCTTTTTAATTTTCTTTTCCAGCGCATCTAAAATATCAATTTTCAGATCATGGCTCATGAGTAAAACCCAAGATAAAACATCAGCAAGTTCCTCTCCAATTTCTATTTTATGTTTTATTACGTACTTTTCTATTTCTTCTTTACTCTTCCATTGAAAATGCTCCAAAACTTCTGAGGCTTCGAGAGAAAGTGAAATCGCACAATCTTTAGGATTATGAAATTGTTTCCAATCTCTTACATCTCGGAAGGCAATTATTCTTTTTATTAAATCATTAATATCAGCCATATAAATTTACCTATTCAACCAAGTTACACTCAACTGCAACACCGTCGCAATACACACCCACAAAACATACGGGATGTTGGCGTAAACAATCCATGCAAGGCTAGGGGCTCCGGTTTCGATGTGGTTGGTAATCGAGAATTGATACAAAGCAAATAATGCCCAAATGAGTGTGACGAGGACGAGGATAATATCGATAGACGCCAGGAGGTTGTTCTTGAGTCCAAACTGGAAATAAGTAAAGGCGAAATTGAAAACAAGGTTCAGCGCGAACGGGAGCGCGACCGTCCAAGGGAGCGCTCCTTTAAAGAACTTGTAAAAAACTGTCCCAAAAGTGATGGCGATGATGATGTACAACACCGTCCACACAGGACCAAAGAGCCACGACGGTGGTGCCCAAGATGGCTTTAATAATGTACTGTACCAGTTGGAAGTATCTATGTTCATATTATGTAGTAGTTATTATTAATCAGTCGGACACGTGTTCTTGCCTAGTGCCGCATACAATCCGCACCAGCTAAATATCGCTTCGAAAAATGAAAATCCAGAGAAGAAAAGTAGCCACGGGCTCCACGAAGTAGTGATAGCGAGAAGTAGTAATGCCACTCCGATAGCTACTCGTATCGCTCTACCTTTTTTGTTGATATTTTTACTTGCACCGCGATTTGTATTTCGAGCAATTTTTTTCAGTATTGCGCGATAGACAAATCCGAATATAAACGCCAATACAAACATGATAACAATAAGTCCCCATCCAAATGGCGAGAGGATAAAGCTTATCGGGGATTCATTAAAGAAATCTTTTTTTAGTTGTGGAATAAGGGTGAGAGCATTTACCGTTTCTTTGAAATCAAATGCTTCTATCTCGCCAATTGCAAGTGAGTATTTGCTGTCGTTCTCTGTACTTGAAACGGTGATTGTGTACTTACCTGCTTCTACCTGCTCCTTGTACTCTCCGCCGTCCCAGTAGGTGCTCTGACCAAAGAACTCAAACATACTTTTCCAATCTGCATCTTTGCCACCAAGTAGCGTGACAACCTCGTCACCTTTTTGTATCTCTGCAGTCACATCTTTTTTAGAATCTTCGCTGTAGGGCATTAGTATCCCAACATAGAGTTCGAATGACTCGGTGGTGTTTATCGTATAGATATGGGGCGATCCGGTCAGCGTACTGTAATACGCTTTGGAAACCTCTGGAGATATTACGGTAGTGGAGTCTTCTGTGACAACTCTTGGCTGGTGTGCTGAGGTAACGGTTGGTAGTAAAAATACAGGAAGCAATAGTACGATGGTGATTAAAAGTTTTTTCATATATTGTATTATACCAGAAAAATACCCATTTTAATCATGTTTTTTGATCAACTAAAACCCTCATGATTTAAAATACTAATGAGGAATCGACAAGGTGAAACTTAAATAATGTCTGAGAACACGAGGTTAAGCAAAAACGGTTCTTACTAGTCAGAGTCAAGACTTTCTATAATTCAATAATTAATGTTGGGATTATTTGTATTATAAACTCAATCTCCTTACCAAGTACTAACTGTAGTTCGTCTTGTAGTTTCTCCATAACCGACTGGTTTGAAGTAATTGAGTATAAATCAAAAGAAATAAAATAATAGTCAATATTTTTAATAGTAAACCCTTCTTCCGGCAAGTCTGGTCCTATTTCTACTAAAATTGGCGCAGTCTCGTTAACTGCAACTTTAATATTCTTGAGATGCTCCCCTTTTGACAATAAGCTGTTACTGATACGAGACAACTCATTTTTAACAAAATCTTCATGAAGGTCTTGCTCGCTTGGCTCTTGTGAATCTGCGACAAGCTCAATCGGAACCCATGCGAATGATATATTTTCATCTTCAAAACTTTCTTGTACTAGTAATTCTATATTAGACAGTAATGAAGTATTTCTATCTAAAGCAAGTACCGTACGAGCTAGTATAACTTGCTCGTCAGATTCTGAGTTAATACGTGTAGTATCAATACTAATTATAGAAACACCTGGTATTCCCTCTATTAATTGACTACGGATAGACTGCTTAATGCGCTGTTCAACAGAACGTAAAGTATCCTGGTCAAGTGACTTCACTGAAGCTGTACGTAGTAATGTAAAATTCATAATGATATCAGTGTTTAACACACTGGCAAGTTGATCAGATATCTGCTCTTGATCTTCAATGTAGAAGCTCACCTCCTCGGGCAGTGCTAATGTCGCAGAAACATCCCCACTGTTTTTATTCCGACGAGCTTGGAATTGAGTGACACTAGCTTCTGGTACATACTCCTTGACCAGTTCGTAAAAATTTTCTTGCGCTAATTGAGTAAAACGAATTTCTTTTGAAAGATTAGACAGTGTCATAATTAAAGGGATAGAGATACCAACCATAAGTAGTACAAGTAATCCAAACCGAGCTGCTGTATTTTGTGTATCTTCCTCTTGATGTGGTCGATACCCAAACAAGAAGAAGATAATAACTCCAATAATAAGAATAGCAACGAGGTTAGTAATGTAAAGAAAGAATGCACCCCATGCGTGGTTCATAACCCCTAACGCTAGCGTAATCCCTGATGCAACCAGCGGAGGCACCAGGGAAGCTGCCATTGCAACACCGGCAATACTTACTGATAATGATCGAAATGATAGAGCTAAAAATGCAATTGCAGCTGAAGCGACCGCAATCAAAAGGTCAAGAAAGTTTGGTGACACACGTGCCAGCACTTCGGCTGTTTCAATATCTACAGGACTAATAATAGAAACAAGAAAGCCAGTAGCGATAGCCAGTAATGTACTGAACAGTAGGACTTTTAGATGATTGAGAAGGTTTTTTGATTGCGCTGTAGCAATACTATATGCGACACCTTGCATAGGTCGTAACAACGGAGCAACAAGCATAGCACCAATTACAACGGCGGTTGAATTTTGTAGAAGTCCGAGAGCAGCAATAAAAGACGCCAAAAACATTTGCACCCAGTAAATTTTCGTATACTGACTATCTTGATCAATAGTGTTCCACACTTCCTTTTTTTTTCTCACTACTCAACTGCATACCAGTTGGCAATAAATTTATAAAACGATCAAAAACAACACCCAACCACTCTTGGAATCGAATTAAATTATCTTTTATTTTAATCAGAAAATTATGCAGCCAGACGTTCATATAAATGAAATTATATCATGTTTTTATTTGTTGCCGGACTAGGATTCGAACCTAGATTGGCGGTACCAGAAACCGCAGTCCTACCATTAGACGATCCGGCAATAATTTTACTGCTTTGTACTACAACATTACTTCTTCTTTCTACTAAACTTTACTGCGGACTGCGACTCGCGTTGCTCGCATGCATTGCGACTTGTTTCCAATCGCACTACTCTTGGACAAGTCGGTAACCTACCCTTAGACGATCCGGCAATGTTTATAGACTATATCTTTTAAGAGAAAAATCAAGCTAAACTTCTACCCGCTCGCTCACTATATTCACTTGTCACGACCATGACAAGTGAATATAAAAAAATATACAAACACATCATATACACTGCTGACGACCGTCACAAGTGTATATGTAAACTTTATCTTGTCTCAAAATATTGTTATTTTTTAGCGCTTGCCTTAATGAACGCAGAAAATAGTGGATGTGGATCAAGCGGTCGCGCTAAAAATTCTGGATGAAATTGAGTTCCAATAAAAAACGGATGATCCTTCTGTGATAATTCTGCAATCTCCATTAATACTCCATTTGGTGACGTCCCAGAAAATACCAATCCTGCTGATTCGAGGTCTTTGATATATTTTGGATTTACTTCATATCGATGACGGTGGCGCTCTTTCGTAATAATATTATCAGTGATACTTTTCTGGAGACTGTCCTTTTCTTTAAAGTAGTCTGCGTATATCTTATGTGCCCTTGTTTTACTGTGCAGCAACAAGTCATAGTCACCCAGTCGCATTGAACCACCATATTGCTCTTTTTTAATTTTTTCTTTTTGTTCTTCCATAACATCAATAATCAAATGTTGTGCTTTTGGATTTACTTCATGAGTATGAGCATCCTTCAAGTTTAGTACATTACGAGCATACTCTATAACCATTAACTGCATACCATAACAAATACCAAAATATGGAATCTTGTTGTTTCGTACATATTCAATGACTTTAATTTTACCCTCAATACCTGACTCGCCAAACCCTCCTGGAATAAGTACTCCGTCATATTTCTTCAAAACTAATAGATTTTGTGTGCCATCTTCAAAATCTTTTACATTCACCCAGTCAATAACAGGTTTTAATTTTTGATGATATGAAGAGATCTTGAGTGCTTCGATTATTGATATGTAAGCATCAGACAATACAAAAGATCCTGTATCAAAATACTTGCCACAGATAGCAATTTTTACTTCACCTTTTGGATTGTCCATATTACGAACCAGTCCTCGCCATTTTTTTAAGTCTTTATTGTTATTTTTATATCCAAAATGTTCAAGGATATTTTTACCCATACCATCATCATCAAAATTCACAGGAACTTTGTAAATTGAATCAACGTCTGGAGCTGCAACAATGTTTTCAATTTTGACCCCACACATGTTAGCAATCTTTTCTTTTCGCTTACGATCAATTACTTGTTCACTACGTGCAAAAATCATTGTTGGATTAATACCATAACTGTTCAGCTGCAGCACAGCATTTTGTGTTGGCTTTGTTTTCATTTCACCAAGTTTTGACGGTGTTGGAAGATACGAAACCATAGCAAACATAACTCTCTGCGGTTGTTTTAGTCGTAATTGTCGTCCAGCTTCCAAAAAGATCGCATTTTGATATTCACCCACTGTTCCACCAACTTCAATAATCATAAAATCTGGATTGGTTTTCTGACGAGCAACTTCAATACGACGCAAAATTTCTTCAGTAATATGAAATGTTGGTTCAACACATTTTCCTTTGTACCCTAACGCACGTTCTTTATCAATAACGTACTTAAAAATCATTCCGTTCGTCATATAATTTTCAGCGGGTAAGTCTTGATTCAAGAAACGTTCATAATTTCCCATATCTTGATCAGTCTCAAGTCCTGAACCAAGTACAAAAACTTCACCATGTTCAGTAGGGTTCATAGTTCCAGCATCAACATTTAAATAGGGGTCAGCCTTCATCAAAGAGACGGTAAAGCCTTTAGATTGTAAAACGGTCCCAATAGAAGCGGTTGTGATTCCTTTACCAACACCACTCATTACCCCACCGACAACAAAAATATAGTTACATTTTTTCTTGCTTCGAGGTCCTTTTTTGGAAGTTTTCCGTTTCTTTTCAATCATACGATAAAATTAGTATACCTTATTTTCTATTTGCAACCAACTTAGTCTACTTTGTCATTAAACTCTTTAATAATTGGTATTTTTGAGAGATAATTAGTATAAAAATCTGTGTAGATATCACCACCATGCTCGATGGTATCTTCTGTATTGTAATAACCTTTATAGTCTTTTCGTAAATACTCATAAGGTGACATAGTGAGCGAATCAGATTTAATCCAATCTTTACGTACACCAAGTGATGTTATTCTTGAAGAAACTATTTCTATTCCACTCACCCACACCTTACCGTCTTCTCTTTGAGAAAACATGTAACGAAGAGATTTATCTTTTGAATTAAAAACTTTAATGTTAATTTCTCCATGATAGCTCAAAGAGCTACTCCACTCTGATACTAAATTATCAAAGTTAGGCATTTTTTCTGCAGAAACGTCTACCTTTTCTGGAGCAAAAATTTCTTCATCAAATAATCTATGGGGTTTTTCAGATATATTTTCGTCATACTCTTTCGGCAAGTGATCCTGTGTGCTTTCTACAACTTCCACACCTCCGTACATTGCAACCCTATCTACCATCTCGCTTGTATTTAAATCTCTACCGGCGAGCATTTCTTTTTGTAATGCAATAGGAAGAAATATACTATCCTCACCCTGACCTTTATGATGAAATATGGAATTATCTTCTTTAAAAACAATACCGTTCAATGAACGCCAGACACCTTGACTACGTGAAAGAAAATAAGTATGCGGTATATATTCTCCAGAATTATCTTTCGTATATGCAATACAAAAATCTCGTCCTTTTTTTGATGACTTTTTTACTTCTGATAAATATGTTTCAAAGTTTTCAAATGAGATTTTTACTTGTGGTGGTAGCTTCTCTTCAAGCAGGTTCTTGTATCTATCCATATCACTAAGAGCTAAAGAGTCTGCTGGCACTTTTAGGTTTTCAAATATTTCTTTCACTTGCTCGAAAGAAACTTGCTCTTTTTTAACATCAAGCTCATTTGGTGCATCTTTTGGTTTTTCAAAGTTTGGTGTAAATTTCATATACAAATTACAAAATTAAATCTTGATAACCTTTCTCACTATAGATCTTCTCTGGTCGATCAGGTGCGAACGGTGTCATGACTTCGACGCCGTCTTCTGTAATCCGATTCCAAAGCTGTAATGGATTACGTTGAGCAAGACGGTCGTAATAACGAGCATCGGAAGATTTTCGAGGTAACGGTAAATTCATCTTTCGATAAAACTGTAACTCTTGGTGGGTAACTTTAAATGCACCTGGTGAGTGGGATTTTTCCTTATCAGCGCACTCAATAATCTGCTCAAGAATATTATCATTAACATCTTTAATATTATCTGGAATATCTTCCATTTTCAAAGTAACAGAATAATTATTTTTACTTTTTTCTCGCCAATTTAATCCTTGACTAATAATTTCTTCTTGTGTTTTTGGATAGTATTCTCCTGCAATAGTTTCATTATATCCAAACGGTGATACTTCTGATGGAAAAAATTCACCATAACGATACTCTCGCCCCTTACTATCAATATATGGCATATCTTTCATATGTTGCTTAATCTTAGGAATAATTTCTTCATACTCCTCTTTAGTATATTGTTTGTTAAGAATATAATATTTCCCTTTCTGAATACCTATACATCCAAAAATATTGTCCGAGCCATGACACCCGTACGAGTAAGACACATTGTGGCCGTTCCAGCAAAAAATAGTACCTATAAAATTATTTGTCTGGTCACCCGAATTCATTACCTCATACATTCGTTCACAAATTCCAGCACCATAAGAATCATATGTGTCCTTTATACTAAATCCATTGGCATTATATGAAGAATCTTCTAAACTAATATTATCGAAACAATAGGATGAATTTTTTGAGTCTCGCAAATTATCGCCAGTACAATTTACAGAATTCACAATGTTAGCATATTTATGAACAGCGCCTTGTTTAACAGAAATAAACTCTCGTCTTAATGCTTCTAGCTGACTGAAGCTGCCCAAGTCTATTTCTCTGATTTTCTGCTTATACTCTTCTTTTGAAAGTTGATCACCCCTAAATACATAGTTCGCATTGCGTAAATTTACCGACATAAAACAATTCTGACAACTCTTACAGTCATACAAAAAATATGAATCTGTACACGAGTTTGAATTAAGAAGAAATGCTGAATTATAATTCTTATCTGAACTAACTAATTCATATACTTGCTCATTCTCGCGAGCCACATGAATATCAAGAGCATCTTTATTGCTTAGTGATTTTTCTGCATACATCACATTTTCATTGTCCCAGCATGCAAAAATCATATAACAATCCTTGGATTCTCCAGAGTGGTTTGTATACGGACTATTTACTGACCGTTCACTCGACAAATTTGGAAATGGGACTGATTGTAGCAAATCTTGAAACTGTTCGAAGAATGGTCGAGAAAAATCATAATCACGTCCGTAGTCTTTTGCATCCCAATCATCGCCCCACCAATAATCACGATCATACACCGTAATTCCTGACTCTTCAGAAAATGCAGATAGTACTGACTTATTAGTTGCAGCACATGTACGACGATGAAGAGTTCGCTCATTACGCCAGCTCATCCGCCGTCGCATACGACACTCCCAACAGAATGTTGGTGCGGGAACCTCCATTTTTTCATAAAATAAAAAGTCTTCTAATGCTATTATGAAATCAGTTTTACAGTTTTGGCAATTTTTTGTTTCAGGATTCATAATACTATAATATCACAAAAGCCCTCGCAGGGGCTTTTAAAAAACACAACTATTACCAGTACTGAATTATACTCCCACTTCTGTTTTTAATAACCTCACATCATCTTCAAGATTTGAAACTCTTGTTTCATGACTATTAGTTACACCATCAATCCGTAAAACTTTACTTTCAACATCTTTAACGCTTTGATGCACCGCAAGAATCATTGATGCTAAATTGTCAATTTGACCTGACATTTCTTTTTGAGAGTCAGTAAGAGACCCGATTTGACCTGACATTTCTTTTTGAGAGTCAGTAAGAGACCCAATTTGACCTGACATTTCTTTTTGAGAGGCAGTAAGAGACCCGATTTGATCTGACATTTTGTCAATTTTCTCTTCTAATCTTATACTCAAGTCATTATTCATACTAACTATATTAACACAAGTTTTTTAAAATCCAAATTCATTTGGCGGTGTCTCTGGTTTGTGTTTCTTGTATTTTGCCATAATTTCAGCCTCTACTTCATCTCGTGGTCGTCCATATTTCAAAAATGACAATTCTTTAATTTTATTACCAACCTCCATGTTTCCTTCCTCGGGAGCAGTAACTGCAAGATTAAATGGTTTCATTGGTGACCCGTTCCCCAGCATCGACATGTAACAGTTGTAATTATCAATCTTCATAATATCCGTAGCGGTAAATGTTGGTTTGAATCGTGACTCGAGATATTGCGCATCATCAGATGAGATACGGAAAACTGCCATAGACCCCACGTTACCGAATACGGCATTTTTAATGTCTTCATCTAGTTGCGCAATGAATTGGTGGGCAACATTCAGAGACAATCGATACTTACGAGCCTCAGACAAAATTTGTGAAATAGAGTCTGTTGTAACATTTTGGAATTCATCGATATATAGATAAAAATCAGGACGCTTGTCTTTTGGAGCATCTACACGTGACAATGCTGCCATCAAAATTTTTCCTACAATAATCAAACCAAGAAGACTTGAGTTAATATCTCCTAAACGACCCTTTGAAAGATTTACCAGAAGAATCTTTTTATTATCCATTACGTCTCTAAAATTAAATGATGAAGTTTGCTGAGAAACAATAGGTCGCATAATATCATTCGACAAGAATACGTCGAATTTAGATGTAATGTAAGGTACGATATTTTGTAAGCTCGCCTCACCCCCTGCCTTGCCGGCAATCTCCTCCCAGAATTGTACGACAATAGGGTTCTTACATTTAGATAATTTTAATGCGCGGAAATTCTCGTCAGCTAGTACACGTGACACATCAAGTAATGTTGACCCTGATTCTGGATCCTCCACAACAAGTGCTGTTGCATTACGGAAATACTGTTCAAACATTGGACCACCAGTACTTTTCATGTCAAAGAGCTTGTTGAAAATACCAAGCATTTCATCAATAACAAATGATTTTTGCTCTGGATACTTCTCGTCATATTCCAACATATTAAATGCCATAGGGCGTGCGGTTGCAGCGGGATCAAAATAGATTACATCATCAATACGCTCTTTTGGCACTAGAGATAAAATATCATCGATATCAGAACCGTGCGGGTCAATAAAGCAAACACCGTCGCCGTTTCTGATATCTTGCACTACCATGTTTTTCAAAATGGTAGTCTTACCAGTACCTGTTTGTCCGATTACGTACATGTGCCGTACACGGTCTTCACGCGACATGTATACAGGCGTTTCTTTATGTCGATATTTATTGATACCCAGCATAATACCTTCTTTAGGAGCTTCCATAGGAACAGGTGCGATACCAGATTTTGCTTGTTTCAATTGTGGAGACGAGTCGTTTGAAACTGGGAAGTGGAACATTGAAGAAATTTCTTTAAGATTTAAGCGAAACGTATCTTTATTATTAAACATTCTATATGAATAATCATGAAGTAGCGCATTCAAGTCAGACCCTGTACGATGATCAAATTTCACACCACCACCTTTTGTGTCATTAAACTGCTGAAATGCTGACTCTAGGTCATTAAGAATATCTTTCGCTCGATCTTGTGAGGGTGCTGATGCTACCACTCGAATATTAGTCTCTACTACACTTGATGACATTTTTTCAGTAACAGAGCTAATGTTATCATCATTGTTCTTTTTTTCATCGTCGGTTTTATCTCCATCAAATGTTCCAAATATAATTTCTTTTCCAGCTTTCATAAATGCATTCCCCATACGTTTAGTCTCGTTATGAACATCTTTTAAGCTTGTCCCTTTGCGCAGTTCATCTAAAATATGACCGTACTCTTTTATATATTGATCACCTACAGGACGTACTACAATTTGAATAGCAACACCTTCGGTGTCACGATCAAGTTTTGAAAATACATTCAACATTACTTTTAAAGGGTCGTGATCTATAGCGTCATACGTCTTGAGCTTTAATACATCTTGATACAAAGGTTGTGCCACTGAACCAGCTGAATATCCTTTATCTGTAAATACGTTGTAATCATCAAAAACTTCAACTAACTTTGCATCTTCGTAAAGACCAAGTACTTGTTTTTCAAAAAGGTCAACCTTGGCATTTGGAACACATGCGTAAAATACAACCTCATCACTTTCAATAGAGAGAGCCATTTCAAGCGAGTAGTAATTACGCTCCAAGTTATGTAACCCAGACGACACTGATTGCATACCAGCTAAAAACTGTTCCATCATTGAAACCAGCTCAGAGAGTGGTCGAGAACTTTCAGACTCACCATCTGGTGCTGGTAATGTAACTTCAAATAAACGCATATCAAGTGCCTTATATAACTCACTTTTATTTACGAGACCTGGAATAGTATGCTGTGATTGTAAATATTGAACCAAAAAACGATGAAAATCATCATCAAGATGTGGACTTTCCATTTTTGCAACAACATTTAATGAGTTCTTGATTCCTTTTTCTAAAAGAACACCAAAGAGTTCACCTATCTTTTCATCATGCTCTTCTGGAGAAAGACGCAATGCAATACCTTCTGATTCAGCTTCAGGAAGTTGAGCGTCAGGATGTAATACTTGTTCAGTTGGTTGCTCTTTATAATCGGTAATAATTTCATCTGCAATTTGTTCACGAGAAACTTCTACACCCATTTTATCGAGCTCACGTTCTTTTTCTGCAAGACGCGCACGAAGAAGCCGAATCTCTTCTTCGGCATTACTGGGACGTAAATCTTCGGCAGACTCTTTCTGATCTTCAGGTCCTTGTTTAAAAATTTCGTTAAGCGTTGATGGCATTAGTTATAGTATACCGCACAGGTACTTTTTTGAAAACAAAAACATATAAGCTTTCTTTACTACATATCTTGTTAGCACTTTTCACAGTCGTAGGTATTGTTAATAAACATTTTATTGTATCTGTATTCTAAACTTCTCAAGAAGTTTAGAATACAGTATAACATCTTTACAAAAGAGGTTATATTATCACGATTATGGTAAATGCAACCGGTGGGACAAATCCTACGATCGTATTATTTGTCCCATAATAACATTGAAGAGTTGCCAGACTTTCTATAATGTAAAAATCCGCGGTTGAACCGCGGATTTTTTAACTTCTATTCAGAATCTTTTTTAACAGTGTGTATGTGTGGTTATGTAAAATAGTTAAGAGATACGAGAAACTAGAGCCTATTCATGTACTTCTGAATAAATTGTACTCAAGTTTTCTTTACTTAAGCGCTCTTGAATATACGTAAAGATTGCTTGCCCATCTTTAAAGTGATTAAATCTCTTTCGATTATCTATATCAATTTCTAAAGGTATTTCAACTCTCGAATTCTCGACAACCTCAGAACCAATAACATAATTACCTGGTTCAATATCCATCTCTTTAGTGCTTTCTAGTTTTTGTGCATCATATTTTCCTAAATCAGACGTGGGAATACTAACTACAACAAACCTACCTCCAGGTTTTCTCGCCAAAGTATAACCCTTCAAATCTTTTAGATCATCACAATACCAAGAACCAATAAGTTCTTTTTTTGACACAATTCCTTCTCGTTTTTCAAGATAAGGGTGTGCAGGATTTTCATACCTGTATAAAACAGTATTTTCAGGGTTCTCGTATGGATTATTTCCTTGTTCGAAAATTTTTGCTTCATTAAATTTCATATCAATAACTATACCATATGCGAGCTTCATTCTTCCTCATATAAAAAACCCTTATTTATAAGGATTTTTATCTAAGAAACTTTTGTTAAAATCTCGGGACCATTTTCTGTAATTAAAATAGTGTGTTCAAAGTGAGCTGATTGAGCACCATCTGCGGTGACAAATGTATATTCATCATCAAGTCCGTCAACAATTTCAGTCCCTCGATTAAGCATTGGTTCAATAGCAATAATCATACCAACCTCTAGGCGCTCTCCTGTTCCTGGTGTTCCAAAATTCGGGATGAATGGATCTTCGTGAACAGAAAGCCCGACACCATGTCCAGATAAGATACGTACAATACCGTAACGTCCATCTACAAATTTTTCAATCGCCGCACCAATGTCACCTGTTTTGTTACCTAGTTTTGCCGCCTTGATACCAACCATGAGTGCCTCACGTGTAATATTAATCAATTTTTGGTCTTCTGGATCGATAACTCCTACAGGGAATGTAATAGCATGATCGCTAAAATATCCATCATGATTAATACCACAATCAAGCGTTACGATATCACCTTCTTGTAATACCATTTCTTCGGTTGGGATACCGTGGACAACTTCGTCGTTGATAGAAACGCATAATGATGCAGGATACTTTGTTTTTACACCTTCTGGTCGATAATTTAAAAATGAAGGCTTGTCTCCATATTCTGAAATTAATTCGTATGCATAGTCGTTAAGTTCCATCGCAGTAACACCTGGCGCGATGCGTTCACCAACTTTTTGAATTACTATAGCAAGCCTGCGAGCTGATTCGCGTATACCTTGAATTTGTTCTTCTGTTTTAATAATGCCTGACATAATTTATGAAATAGTTGTTCCGTTAAAATCCTTACCGTCGAGATAATTCTCCAAGTTTTGTAAATCACCGTTCATGATTACAACAGTAAGGCCTAATTCTTCAGCTTTTTTAGAAGCGATAGGATCAAAAGGGGTCGAGAGTCCAGGTTGCCATTCTGTTGGAATAAATGATCGATACTGTGACCATGATAACACATCAAACTTTTTAGCATCAGGATTCTCTCGTGGGTCAGCATTATATACGTGATCAATGTTTGAAAGATTGATAACTATATTTGCCCCTAAGTTTTCTGCGGCACGTACCGCTCCAAGATCAGTACTACTGCCTGGTACTGCACCAGCGCCCACGATAATGTTCTCTGTAATACTTGATACATCATAAGGATTACCTGCAATTTCCTTATGTGCAAGGTCTTTAAACATAAGTCTCACAAGCTGTGCATTAAATTGAGTTGTATATATCCCCATCCAATCAAGATCTCTCTGGTCTACACTTTTTCGAACCTCTGTTAACGCATCTTGATATCTTCGAGCAATTTTACCACCCCCTACAATCATAAGGAAGCGATAGCCTTCAGAAACTTTCTTTTCAATAAGAGATTTAAATGTTTTAAGAAAATCTGTATCCACTCCATCAGGAACTACGAGCGACCCGCCAAGAGATACTACAATTGTTTTTGATTTATCAGACATGTTATTTTAAATCTAAAGCTTTTTTAATATCAGTATGCACTTCTTCTACTGTTTGCTCACCGTTAATAGTATGAACAGCTAACGACATGTGTTTTTGTAGGTGTGAAAGTGAAGGGTGTACTTGTTTATTATATACTTCAATACGCTTTTGGATACCCTCCTCATTATCATCACTGCGTCCTCGAGACATCATTCGCTTTACTGCCTCTTCTTCTGAAATATCAATAAATAGAACGGACATCTCTTCGATATCATAAAACTTTGCCATGTCAGCTAATGTTTCAGACTGACGAAGACTACGTGGATAGCCATCTAATATTAATGTTTCATTTCCTGTATATTTTTCCATCAGCAATGAGACTACAAGCCCATCTGTTAATGAGTCCGGTAATAAATTACCTGCATCCATAGTATCTTTTACTCGTTTTGAAATACAACTATCTTGAGTAGAAATTTCTCTATACTCATTACCTGGGTAAATATATAACGAAGACTGGTTTTGATTATTTAAATACTCTTGTAGTAAAGAAACTTGAGTCCCCTTACCAGCACCTACAATGCCGAAAAATAAAATTGCCTTGTGTTTCATATGGCTAGTACTGTAACAAAAAATGCTCCAAATTGCACGTCCGCAATTTGGAGCATTTTTTTATGTAAAATTTAAATTAGTATTCTCGCATTGATACTTGCGCATCAACTTTCTTCATGATGTCGAGCACTACAGCAACAACAATCAACAGACCAGTACCTCCAATAGCTAGAGCCTGAATACCTGTAAGCTGCTGAATAACAACAGGAATAGTAGCTACAATACCTAAAAAGATTGCTCCTAAGAATGTAATTCGTTGTGTGATTGTTGCCAAGTATTCTGCAGTAGCAATTCCTGGACGAACTCCTGAAACGAAAGCTCCACTCTTTTGTAAGTTAGTTGCTGTAGCTTCTGGGTCAAATGTAATAGCTGTGTAGAAAAATGTAAAGAGGAATACGACAACAAAATATACGGCTGCGTATAGCCAAGTAGTATTAAAAAACCAAATTAATCCATTACCAATACTTTGCAATGCTGGACTTGCTGAAACTACTAACCAATTAGAAATCATTTGCGGAAAAAGCATGATTGAAAGCGCAAAAATGATTGGCATAACACCAGCTTGGTTAATACGTAGTGGTAAATATGTTGCAACACCACCGTAAGTTTGCCCTCCACGAGATTGTTTAGCGTATGTAATTGGAACTAATCTTTCAGCTTCAACTACCCAGACAACGCCCGCAATAACAACAACGGCACCAATCAATAGTCCAAGATATGTTGTAAGAAGAGCTGGTGTATATCCAGCAATTAATTGTGAAACAGCACTGGGAATCGCTGCAACGATACCAGCGAAAATCAATATTGAAACACCGTTACCAATACCAAATTCAGTAATAAGTTCACCAATCCACATAAGTAAGACTGAACCAGCAATCACTGTCACGAGCCCTAAGATAAATTGGAATGAAGTAATATTAACAAGAACACCTTGTGTCTTAAGCAACATCATAAGTCCTGAACCTTGAATACCAGCAATAAATACTGTTAGAATTCGTCCGTATTGATAGAATTTTTGTCGTCCGATCTCTCCTTCTTCTTGATATAGTGATTTTAGTTTTGGTGACATAATAGTCAACAATTGTAGAATAATCACTGATGTAATATAGGGGCCAACTCCAAGCATTACCAAAGATAATTGAGACAACCCTCCACCAGAGAAAATATTAAGAAGTCCAAAGAATTGATTTTGCGCTAAAAAGTTTTGTAGTTGAAATGGATCAATTCCAGGCATTGGAACTGTTGCAAGAAAACGAAAAAGCAACATTGCAAATAATGCAAATAAAATTTTATTGCGTACTGAAGAGTCTTTCAGCGCAAGTTTGATTTTTTTAAACATGGTACCCATAGAATATAATGAACTAGGCAGTGACAATCTCTCCTCCTGCTTTAGTAATCTTTTCTGCAGCAGATTTTGAAACGGTACATCCTACAATAGTTACTTTAGTTGAAATATCTCCGTTACCAAGAACTTTTACCCCGCGCTTGATGTCTTTCTTGCTTTTGATGATACCTTTGTCAAATAGAAATTGTGCAGTAACCATATCATCTTCTTTACAAATATTTTGTAAAGTTGAAACATTTACTACCATAGGTGCAGGTCGAATTGGACTAAACTTATATCCTCGTAGTTTTGGTAACTTTTTTATAATATCACGAACAGCTGGACGAATACCATGGCTTCCATGTTGTCCTTGTCCCTTATGACCGTGACCTGAAGTTTTTCCTCGCCCTCCTCCACGTCCAACACGCTTTGGTTTGCTTCGAGGTGTTTTTCGTTGTAATTGATGAATTTGCATAATACTATTTGCTATCTTTTTTAGCTTCTTTATTATCTGTTGTTTTTGGATCTACTGGTGCTGGCTTACTCTTATTAAGAGAAGCTTGTACCGCTGCTTTTCCTGTTGCTGTTACGAAAGGTCGCAAAGCTTCGATAGTCGCTCGAGCAATGTTTACTTTATTTTTACTTCGAGTTTGAATCTTGGCAGTCATATCTTTAAGACCTCCAAGCTCAAAGATACTTCGAACAGCAGAACCTGCTACAACTCCACGTCCGTGATTTGGCATAATTGATACTTGTGCAGCTTTATACTTTGCTTCAACTTGATATGGAATTGATCGCTCGTCAGTAAGGTTAATTTTAACCATATTTTTCTTGGCATCGTTGATAGCTTTTTGAATAGAAAGAGCTGTATCTCCAGCTTTTCCCATGCCAACTCCAACTGATCCTTTGCCGTCACCTATAACCATAGCAACACTGAAAGAGAAACGACGTCCTCCTGCTACTACACGTGTTACACGACGAATACTAATGATTTTTTGTTCAAAGTCACGAGGTTCTCGTTGTCGACGTTGTGGTCGTCCTTTTGATGATCGACGTTGTGGTGGGCGCCTATTTGCTGTAGGTGCAGCTGCAGCTGGTACAGTCGGTGCAGTTTTTGCAGGCTCTGCCGCAACAGCAACATCATCTTTTTTTACCACTTCGTCTTTTTTAGTTGTCTCTATTTCTTGTGACATAAACGATAATATTAAAATTCTAATCCGCCTGCTCGGGCTTCTTCTGCTACAGCTTTAACGCGACCTGCGAATTTAAAGCCTCCTCGATCAAACACTACTTTTGCAATGCTTTGTTTTTTAGCTTGTTCAGCAATATTTTTACCAATAGCTGTTGCTCGCTCTGTCTTTGTTCCAGTAGATTCTTTAATGTCGCTTGCTGATGCAAGTGTCTTTCCTGTAGTATCATCTATCAGCTGAGCATATGTAAACTTATTTGAACGATATACAGCTAGTCGTGGCTTCTCTGCACTACCAACAATCTGAGATCTTACTCGTGCGTGTCGTCGTGTTCGTTTTTCTGTTTTTGTTGTGCTTTTGCTCATATATCTTTATTTACTAGGCTGCTTTCTTACCTTGCTTACGTAGAATAACTTCATCATGATATCGGAAACCTTTACCTTTATATGGTTCTGGCTTCTTTAAAGACCTTACCATAGCAGTAAACGACCCTACTACTTCTTTATCAATTCCTTGCACGGTTACATTGTTCTTTTCTACTATTACGGTAAGTACTTCTGGAATTTCAACTGAAACTGGGTGTGAAAAACCAAGTGACATATCAAGATTCTTTCCTACTACTGCTACTCGGAATCCAACTCCTTCAAGGATCAATTTCTTTTCATATCCGTTTGTTACACCTTCAATCATGTTACGAACATGTGAAGCATATGTACCAAGTAAACTTTGTCCAAATGTAGAATTTTCTTTTTGTGTAACGACAATACCTTCTTCTGTTTTTTCAAGACCGATAATATCCATTTTGAAATCACGAGTCAATTCTCCTTTTGGACCTTTTACAGACACCGTAACACCATCAATAGTCACTTCTACTTTTTCTGGGATTACTATAGGTTTTTTTGCTAAACGTGACATATAATTACCAAATTTTAAATAATACTTCTCCACCAACATTTTGTTCGCGCGCCTCTCGATCCGAAAGAATACCTTTTGGTGTTGAAAGAATCATAATACCTGTCCCTTGTCGTACTGGGCGTAAATCTTTTGATCCTGAGTAAAAACGTAATGATAGTTTTGAAACTCGCTTTACTTCATTAATACGAGACTTTCCATTTACATAACGAAGACCAATTTCTAATAAATCACCTCCTTTCTTTCTTTTCTTTTGAGTATATGAGTCAATATAACCCTCGTCGAACAATTTGTTCGCAATGGCTGATTTGTACTTAGAATAAGGTACTGTGACAAGTTCTTTGCCGTGCATTCCACCATTCTTTACTGTTATTAACATGTTTGAGATTTTATCCATATATTTTCTACCAAGATGACTTACGTACACCTGGAATTTTACCTTCATTTGCTAATTCTCGGAATTTAATTCGTGAAAGTCCAAAATCACGTAAGTATCCTCGTCCACGACCTGTTAATGCACATCGATTCTTTACTCGAACCGGTGAAGCATTTTTTGGAATCTTTTGCAGACCTTCAGAATCTCCGGCCGCCTTTAATTCAGTACGCTTGGCTGCGTACTTTTCAACTAATTTTTTTCGCTTGTCATTTCGCGCTATAACGGATTTTTTTGCCATATAAAATATATTGAGTTTTGAACCAATATCTCATGGTACTTCTTCTAATCCTGAGAACAGAAGGAGAACCGTGGATTGAGCTCAATAACTCTTGCTTAATTAAAACAAAGCTGGTAATTCCAACTGCAAGAGAGTATAGCAAAGTTAGTTTGTATGTCAAGAGAATATTTGAGGTAAAAGTAAGCCCCGACGTTATGTCGGGGCCTCTAGTTTAATGTTCACGTAGATCAAAGACCTAGCATAAGCTTCTTTGAGTATTGCACACCATCTTTGGTATTAACAACTACAGTATAAATACTACTCGTTGAAACTTTTGAAAAAGTCACTTCTCTTCCGTTAACAGATTGAGAGTCAATGGTTCTACCCATCATATCTACAACCTGAACAGTTCCTTCCACCTTTTGAGCGAATATAATTCCACCAGAGGTGATGCGTGTATCTTCCCAGAAGCTTTCTTCTATGGAATTAGCGCAACTCGCTTCGTTAATCGTAACAATCGTTTCTAGATTGTTACTAGGTATAGCTGGATTAAATAATCCTGAAGGAATGAACCCAGCAACCTGAATCTGCAACTGATCACAGTTCGCGTACACAGGATTGTGCACAATAGTGATCGTTGTATCAGCAGATGAACCAAGTGGAATCGAAAAGGTATGATCAAAATTTTGATCACCATTTCGAAAAACAGTATATTCCAAATCAATTGGATTACCGTTTGCTTCTACATACACAACAGATTTTACCTGGTTACCAGACATCTCTGTAAATGATTGCAAAAACACGTTCGGATTAGTTGCATCTGGTATAACTACATCTCTGTAAATAGTGTCAGATGTACCACCTTGATTTACTCCCCAAACTTTTAGTTCGTACGTTCCTCCCGCTAGAAGGTTATTACGACTAATTGTGTGTAACGGATTAGACAAGGTAATAGAAGGTACGCTCGTCTGTCCTTGATTCTGAGAAGGATTCGTCAAACGCAACGATGAATACATCGTTGAAGTTGAAGCAGTCCAAACACCCATCACATTTACATCAACTACTTGAGAAAATGAACCATCACCAGTATTAGCTGGACCCTGGAACATCATGACTGGAACTAGAACGTTCGGCATCACGACAGTATCAATAGCTGTTACATCTGGAACTGTTCCAGTTGAATCACTATACACATACGTAACGACATATGGGACACCCGGACTCAAATTTGAAGAATTCTCTGACCTACTATTAGGACCAACATACTCTACACCTCCAAAAACTTGGTGTGGGATACTGGTCAATTGATTAACAATAGAAATAGAGAAACTTCCAGAACTTAAATCACCTGGGTCAAAGCTACCTCCAACCGTCAAGTCGCTAGGACTTGTAGCAAGGGCACCGTGACTGATAATCATAAATGGACTACCAGATGGAGAAGCAAAATTTGCTACTTCAGTCATTGGTGCACATGTTCCCGTTGCAGTAATCTCAAGCGAATAGCTTGCACCGAACTGGTTCATCGTCACTGGAAATGTCCACACTGTGTCTAATGTAAATGTACCGCTCTGCAATTGCGCAGGTGTACCATTTTCATACAGAACAGGGTCAACAGTTAATGGTCCACAACCTCCTACGGTTACGTTCACAGTAGCCAGTCCTTCAAGTAGACCTCCAAAAGAAGTATCTACAGTTACCATAATTCCTGAACCTACAATTGTACCTGTGTACATCGTTTCATAGTGATTCGAACTCAGGTTGAAACCAGGAGTCGAAATATAAGAACGTGTGTACACGGTCGTATCGGCAAACAGTCCCGAAATAGTAACAGGCGTGTCACCACTTCCTGTAATAGAAAAACTGATTACTCCAACATTAGCTGCTGGTGTATATCCGTAATGGGTAAATGCGGTACTCGTTGTATCGCCACCTGTCCACATGAAATTTCCTGTCACTGAATTCGCAGTGGAATCAGTTTGAGGAAAATCAATAATCAGATTAGTCTGAGGCGTGTCCGGTGTCAGAATTGACACCGTGTTGTACAGAACATCTCCCGTTACAGAATCATTCCACGACCGAAGTCGGTAATAATTCAATGTATTAGGATTTGCCATAACCACCTTGGTTACGAACGTCTGTCCTTGAACAAGGCCATCCGTAGTGTCAGTAGCAACCGTAAAGTTGATACCGTCTAGTGAATGTTCCACTGCATATGATGCAGTGTTTGTGCTAGAAGAATTCCAAATCCAACCATGAACCAAAACATTCATATGGGTTGGATTGGTAATAGAGTCGGTGTAGCTCTCGGTTTGAGCTTTTCCGAAAGAAGCGATTAAAATCGCTGCGAAAGTGAAAAATAACTTTTTCATTATATATTGGTTTTTCAATGTTTCATCTTTTCAATATGAAAAAACGGATCTCTCAATATGAGATTTCAGTATAAATATAACATACTATTGACTAAAAGTCAATAGACAAGCACTACTCCAAAACCTTTACAAAGTAGTCTTATTTCACCTTTTGATCCAAAATATTTTGCAGTGCAACCAACTCATCGCGCAATATAGCCGCAGACTCAAAATCAAGAACCTTCACAGCTCCGTTCATATCTTTCTCTTTTTTAGAGATAAGTTTTTTCAAAAATACTTCACGTTTCTTTCCTTTTAAATCTTTTAAATTAGCAAGCTCTGCATCTAAATCAAGCTTGATCGCTTTTTCGTGAGCGCTTTCCATTTGTTGTGTAATGTCTTTTATTTCTTTTTCAATCGTCTTTGGAGTAATACCATTTTCTTTGTTATACGCTAATTGCTTATCGCGGCGACGAGACGTTTCGCCTATAGCTTTTTCCATAGAATTTGTAATTCGGTCTGCATACAAAATAACTCGCCCATCAACATTACGTGCCGCGCGTCCAATCGTTTGGATGAGAGATGTTTCAGACCTTAGGAAACCTTCTTTATCGGCATCTAAAATTCCAATCAACGTTACTTCAGGCATATCAAGCCCTTCACGCAATAAGTTAACTCCTACAAGACAATCAAATTCACCACGACGAAATTGTGTCAGAATTTTAATTCGATCAATCGTTTTAATTTCACTGTGCATGTATTCAGCTTTAATTCCTTGTTCACTGAGATATTCTGACAAATCTTCTGCCATTTTTTTTGTAAGTGTTGTGGTGAGAACACGTCCACCTTTTTTAACTTCTTTTTTCACCTCGAGAATAAAGTCTTGAACTTGACCAGGATATTCGCTCCGCGAGGTACGACCTTTTCTGTCGCTTTGCTCCTCCTCAAGATCGGACCTCTCTCCACCTGGTGTTACGGGGCGAATTTCAATCATAGGATCAACAAGACCTGTTGGACGAATGATTTGTTCAACTATTTTTTCACTATTCTCTCTTTCGTACGTACTCGGTGTTGCTGAAACATAAATTTGTTGATCTACGCGTTCTTCGAATTCATGGAATTGCATTGGACGATTATCAATCGCGCTCGGTAAACGAAAACCATGCGCAATCAAGTTTTTCTTTCGAGCTCGGTCACCTGCATACATTGCATTTAATTGTGGAATAGTAACGTGCGACTCATCAATAATTGTGAGAAATTTTGGCTTACCATTTTCATCGTGCGGAAAGTATGACAGTAATGTATCAGCTGGTTCACCTGGTTTACGACCAGATAAAGGTTGCGAATAATTCTCGATTCCATTAGTATATCCAATCTCACGAATCATTGCGAGATCATATCGCGTACGGCGCTTTAAACGTTCTGCTTCTAATATTTTACCTTCATCGTCTAACTCTTTCAGTCGTCCTTCAAGCTCTTTTTCAATACTTTTTAAAGCAGGTTCCAACTGATTCTCGTCAGTTAGAAAGTGCTTGGCTGGAAAAATAAATACTGTTTGCAGTTCTTCTACCTCAACTGATGACACAGGATCAATTTCGCGAATACGATCAATCATGCTACCTACAAACTCAATACGGAATATAGTTTTTTTTGATACCGGCATAACTTCGATAACATTTCCTAACACGCGGAATTCTCCGGGCTTTACATCAGCATTATTTCTTGAGTAACGTACATCGATTAACGTACGAATAAAATCAGTACGTGTGATTTTCTCTCCTACATTAATGCGCAAGTTCCTTTTTTCATATTCTTTTGGAGAACCAAGCCCATAAATACATGACACTGACGCAACAACGATAACGTCCTTTCGAGTTAAAAGTGATTGTGTTGATGCGTGACGTAATCGGTCTATCTCGGCATTGATGCTGGCATCTTTTTCAATATAGGTATCACTAGCTGGCAGATACGCTTCAGGTTGATAGTAATCATAATATGAAACAAAATAATGGACCGCATTGTTCGGAAAGAATTCTTTGAACTCTTGCGCAAGCTGTGCGGCAAGAGTTTTATTATGTGCAATTACTAATGTTGGCTTCTGCACTTTTTCAATAATATTTGCAATGGTATATGTTTTACCTGTACCGGTTGCACCAAGAAGTGTTTGTTTTTTAAAGCCTTTCTTTAAACCGGCTAGGAGGCCTGCAATTGCTGCTGGTTGATCACCATCAGGGATAAATTTTGAAACAAGTTTAAATAACATGTTTGCATTATACATAAAAATAAAGAAGCTGCGATATTTTTTATATCACAGCTTCAAACATCCGAATTATAAACACATGTCATATTCACGTATTTTCTCTTTTAATGCGTCAACATTATTTTTAAAGTACGCACCTCCTGACAGAGAGTCAAGTACGGCTTCGTCAACAATATTCGATGAGCCACTTATTATTGGTAGCAAAACGCGAGGACCAATCTGAATACCTGAAAGAGTATCATTCTCAACAACAGAGCTCAGCGTAAAAATTGAAATCGGCCAATCAGTACTCTCGCGCATTTTACGTGCATGCTTAAGTGCAATTTCTCGGTCAGTTAGCTTTCCGTCACTCATTACAATGATAATACGAAAACAATCTTGATACTGATTACTTGTTCGAAATATATTTTGAGCAATATTGAAGGCAGGATAAATGTGTGTTTCCTCACTGTTCGCCATCTTTTTTTCGTATAGTCTGACACCATCAAGTAATCTCTTGTAATCGCTCGTCAGTGCAACTTCTATTTTACTGTCTCTTTGACCTGCAAATGAAATCAAGGCAAAACGAATAATATTCTCTTCTGGCGGAATACCACTTACTATCATTTCAATAGCTTGCGAAACAACTTTTTCTGAGCCATTCATAGATCCAGAGAAATCACTAAGAATCACTATATCTGCGCACAAGCAGTCAGTATCGCTCTCAATAGTAAAACTCATACATACTAAACTCATGGACAATATCAAATACTTTTTCATGACATAAATTTTATAGGGTTCAACTTTTCCTTAGACTACTCCTTTTATAATTTATGTAAAGAAAGAGCCTGATTAGATAATCAAGCCTTTCGTATATAAGTCAATTATGAGTATAATTCTTTTTTTATTTGATCGAGCTTAGTAATTATCTCTCGATCAATAATTTTTGTAAAACGTTGAAATTTCTTACCATCTTTTTCTACTTCTTGCATGAACATAGAAAGCGGTCGTGCGTCCCAGTGCTTCCCATTATTATATACAAATGCTTCATATAGTGGAGCATAAATAACCATTGCGGATTCATCAAGCCCATCGATTTCAGTATGGTGCGCAATATTCATAATTTCATATGCATAATTATTTACCTCACCACCTGGATCATGTTTATAGTGGTAATAGTATGCACCTGTTTCTGGGTTATTCATTATTTTCTCCTTCAGGTGTTTCTTCTAATACTTCATCCTCTTGATCCTCTTCAACAACTTTGTCAATTTCACCTGACCCTTCTTCTATCTCTTCACCTTCTATAACTTGACTAGTTGGATCCTCTTCTTCTATCTCTTCACCTTCTATAACTTGACTAGTTGGATCCTCTTCTTCTGTAATCTCACTGTTTTCGTCCCCTAACTCAACCTCTTTAATTTCTTCAATCCCTACCTCCTCTTCGTCATCTTCGTCATCTTCGTCATCTTCTAACTCAAGTATATTCCCTATATCACTGTTCTTAATAATGTCTTTCAATACTTCTGCTTCGTCTTCATTAAAACATACATCCCCTATGCACAACTCTTCTGTCGTAACTTTCTTAACAAAAATTTCTTTTACATTATCTATAAACTTCAGTGCTCTTTCATTAATCTGTCCAGCAAGGTCTTTGATGGCTCCGGCGTTTAGTGCGGTCAGTATTTGATAGTTTACTGATTTGTATTCACCTCCTGAACGAACGACTTCGGGTACAATATTTTCAATTTCTTGAGCTATGAATCCGATTTCAATTTGATCTCCGAAACGTTGTGAATCTTTCCATGTGTATGATACAGGGTTAAGTTGCATTACTCGCTCTAGACTGTCGTCTAGACTTTCAATGTTTGTTTTTAGTTTTTCGTCTGAGGGTGTTTGGATGATGTTTCCATTATTATCAGCAGATAACGCAATGGTCCCAAATCCAGCTAATGTGTTGGAAAATATTTCACCGATGTTTGAAATCTCAAAAATTGTCCCCACCCCTCCTGGTTTACTGAAGCTCAAATTATCTTTTATAGAGATTACTGAGGAGTCCACCGGTTGAATTGGTGCACTCCCAAATGCAGTGTTGTAATCAATTTGAATACCTCCACTAATATTATCATGTACTACTATTTTTGATTCCTTAATATTATTTAAATCGGAATAGTCTTGTAGTGCCATCATTCGTACTCCATCAACACTCGTTCCACCGTTCTCTACATAAATACCTTGGATGTCAAGATTCATATTATCATCCCACAGAAATTGATCAGCATGAGTTGGGAATGCAGAAAAACCAGTTTCATACTGAGAACCTACTGCTTTAAAATTAAGTACCCAGGCCGGATCATTTCCTACAGGAGGATCTAGATCTACATTCGATGAGAAACTATAATTAATATCTTCTATATTCATAACAATATTACTATCTGAGAAAGATGCACTACTGGAATCAGTGCGGAAGTTTAACTCATTCTCAGAAAATTCTAAAGCACTACCTCCATAGCTTGATAACAGGGATGTATTAGAAATAGACAATAATTGCTCATCACTTATCCCTAATACGTCAAGAACTCCTCCTGGAGCAACTTGAGTAAACGTCCACTCATCACCAATAGTGTGACCTACTGTTGATCCAAACTCAAATTCTGTACCATCTGAAAGAGGAGTTGATCCTGCAAGTATTTGTACGTTTGACGCAACAAGTACACCATTTCGATATACCTCAAATTCATCAGGGGTGCCATTAGTAATAATCTTAAAGCCCCATGTTACTGTTGTATTTCCCGTATAGGTAATATCGGTAATAATAAAATCATCTGCACCAACACCATTAAATACTGCAGTAGCAGCATACCCTGTACTCGCAACACCGTCATCAACAAGAGTCAGTTGCGAACGAGGTGTAGCCGTCCCAATCCCAACAAAATCTGTATCGTTGTAGATATAGTCATTTGCAATATCGAACTTCCATCCTGTTTTAACCGAACAGTTAGTATTGGGTACTGGCGGACAGTTAGGGTCAAGTGTTTCTCCTGGTACATATTGTGTTGCTGGTGGAACCGCAAATACGATGACTGCGCCATAGAGGAAGAAGAGTGCGAATATTGCGATTATGGTGGTTAGTTTTGTGTAGATTTTTTTCATATTGTGTTTTTATTATAGCACCTTTGTTACACTTTCTTTGGAGACATACTAATTACTTCAACATGTCTTCTCGAATATTATTCACCATAGTAATCAAATAATAGAGATTATGTACAGTTGCAAGTGTGCTACCTAACATTTCTTTTGACCTAAATAAATGATGAAGGTACGCCTTTGTATAATTCAGGCACGTATAACAACCGCAACCAGCAACAACAGGAGAAAAGTCTTCTTTGTGTTTTGCGTTTAAAACGTTCATTCTTCCTTCATCGGTATAGAGTGATCCGTTCCGAGCATTACGCGTTGGTGCTACACAATCAAATAAATCACATCCGTTTTGAATACCTTCGATAACATCACCTGGCTCACCAATCCCAAGTAAGTGTCGTGGCTTATTTTCTGGCAGAATTTCATTCACCCACCGAACAGCTGTTCCCATGTCTTTTTTATTAAAACTTCCACCGATTCCAAAACCGTCAAACTCTTCACCTGTTTCTAATTTCATTTCACCAAGAACTTTTGCAGATTCTTTACGTAAATCTTCGAATCGTCCACCTTGTACCACACCAAATAATGCCTGCTGATTTGTTGGATCAAGTTCTACATGACGCTTTAAACTACGCAGTGCCCAGCGGTGTGTTCGGTCCATAGCTTCTACTTGATATGCGTGCGGAGCAAGCGGACTTGTGCATTCATCAAATGCAAAAATCATGTCAGCTGCTAAATTCCATTGGATTTCCATTGATCGCTCTGGCGTAAAACGATGCTCAGTACCGTTTAAATATGACTTAAATGTTACACCCTCTTCGTCGATAGTTGCCATTTTTTCATGCTCTGATTTTACATCGTCACGATCACTGAAAACAGGCTCTTCACCGCTTGCTACTTTTGAAACTTTTGTTCCGAAGGCTTCACCAAGCGAGAATACTTGAAAACCTCCACTATCAGTCATAGTTGGACCATTCCAGTTCATGAACTTTGCCAAACCGCCGCCGCCTTTTACAATCTCATCTCCTGGTTCAAGATATAAATGATACGTATTAGCAAGTACTACTTGCGCACCTAGACTTGAAACCATCTCAGGAGTCATAGCTTTTACTGTTCCCTTGGTCCCGACGGTGACAAAAGCTGGTGTTTGAATATCTCCATGAGGTGTATGAATTACTCCAGCTCGCGCCAAAGATTTTTCGTCTCTTTTAATTATTTCAAATGAAAACTTTTTATCCATAGTATTACTGAACGACTTGTACCCAATCAAGGTATCTCATACTTACCGGAGAACGTGCATACACTGTTTTGAAAGGTTCGCGATCATCAAAGGTAATTTTATATACAACGAGCGATAACTTATTTGAAAGCACGTCTTTGAATTGATCACCTTCTACAACATCAATATCACGAGGCATTTCGATTACAACGTGTGAACCATTATGACCTTTAGCCTCCAGTATGACACCATTGCGTATTGATCGTACGTCGCGCAAGACGTCTTGAGTCGTTACTAAACGAACAACAGCAGTAGTGTTAAAAACTTGTACAATATGACCAAGGTACACCGTACCAAATGCAATAACTTTTTGCCCAACCACAAGACCGTCGTTCATACCCGCATCAATAATCAACGTGTCATACACTGACGACGGTGGTCGTTTTAAAATTCGAGTCGTAGTTACAACAGCGTTTAACCCAGAAGATGCGCGCAGTGTTTCGCGCAGTGTTTCATTTTCATTTTCAAGTCGATCATAATCTAATACTTTTGCGCGCAGTGTAAACATGTTGTACTCCAGATCAGTAATGTATTCTGCCATATGTTTACGTGAAGAAGATAGAATATCACGTGTTGATTCTACGTTATCTTCAATAGCAACTTTCCCTCGTAATCCTCCATTAAATAATGCGTGTGAAGCATTTGAAAACCATGGGATAAAAGATGTTCCGTATACAAGCGCAAGAACAAGTCCGATAACCGCTATCGAAAATATAGTATCAACCATGGGATGTGATTGTTTATCGCGGAGGTAACTCATCGTCTTCGCTTACTAATACTTGTTCATACTCTTTTGGGTTTTCAAGAACAATACCAGCACCGCGTGCTACAGCTGACAATGGATCTTCGGCAACGTGTACAGGAATATTAATTTTTTCCTTCAACAGGGTATCAAGCCCAGAAATTAATGCTCCTCCACCTGTTAGATAGATACCACGACGCATAATGTCGGAAAGAATTTCTGGTGGCGTATGCTCGATCACTTCTTGAGCACCTTCTACAAGCAATGCAATAGATTCAGCTAACGCTTCTCGAATATCAGCATCAGTAATAATGATTTCTCGAGGTAATCCACTAATCAGATCACGTCCTTTAATTTCCATTTCATACGTTTCCTCTTGTGGTATTGCTGAACCTAATTTAATCTTAATTGTCTCAGCTGTTTTTTCACCAATGAGAACTTTGAATTCATTTCGGACATACGTAATCACATCATTATTTAACCGATCACCCGCAACTTTCAAATTTTTAGACTGAACAACACCACCAAGTGAAATAACCGCAATATCAGTTGTACCTCCCCCAATATCCATAACCATAGAACCGACTGGTTCATTCACTGGTAAATGAATACCAATAGCTGCTGCCATAGGCTCTTCGATAATAAATACTTCACGAGCTCCTGCAGATTTCGCTGCATCATATACGGCACGTGTTTCAACGTTAGTAATACCTGAAGGTACCCCAACAACAACACGTGGCCTTAATAATTTACGAGACACTTTTTCAGCTTTATTGATTAAGTAAAGCAACATCTCTTCGGTGATTTCAAAATCAGAAATAACACCATCGACGAGTGGGCGGATAGCTTGAATATGACCAGGTGTTCTTCCTAGCATTCGGTTTGCCTCTTCACCTACGGCAACAATCTGGTGCGTCTTTCTATTAATCGCAACAATAGAAGGTTCATCAATCACAATTCCGTGACCACGAACATATACCAGCGTATTTGCTGTTCCAAGGTCAATACCAATATCATTTGAAAACCTATTATAAATTTCTTCTAAAAATTTCATATTATATTTCTAACATAGTACACAATTCGTCCTCTGAGACAACTGTTGCGTCTTGCTCGTTACGTTTCTTTAATTCATATCCTCCAGCATCAATCGACTTACCAGAAATCACCACACGGTACGGAATACCAATCAAATCGCTATCTGCAAATTTTTCTCCTGGTCGTGCGTCGCGATCATCAAGCAGAACTTCGACACCAGCGTCAGTCAATTTTTTATAGAAAGCTTCAGCTTTGTCGTCTTGACCAATACTGATCAAGTGAACTTTAAATGGTGCAATATTTTCTGGCCAAATTAAACCTTTGTCATCAGAAAGTACTTCAGCTATAACTCCAACTAAACGCGATATACCTATTCCATAAGACCCCATAAAAACATTTTTGTCTTCTCCGTTTTCATCTTTGTACTTTAAGCCAAGTGGAGCAGAAAATTTTTCTCCAAGTGTAAAGATATTTCCTATTTCAATTGCTTTAGCTTCGATAAAATCATCTTCTATACCCAAGTCTTTTTTAACCTCATCGGTAAAAACTTCTTTATTGATGGCAATATTATTTTCTTTGCTGATATAAATTATATCTTCTCCAGCATCTGAGATTGTTTGAAATTCGTGTGAGTATCGAGAAAAACTCCCTCCAGAAGCATAGGTAAAATAGGTTGTATCTCCAAGACCTACTTGATCAAAAATCCTCTTATATGACTCTTTCATTACTTCATAAAACTCAGCATGTTCTTGTTCATTTTTTGAAAAAGAGTATAAAGCTTTCCAAAAAAATTCTCGCCCACGCATAACGCCTGACTTTGATCGAATTTCATTACGAAATACAGTCATTATGTCATAAGGATATACTGGCAAATCTTTATACGAAGATATTTGATCAACCATCATTGCAGTAAGAGATTCTTCATGAGTAAAAGACAAGCCTAACTCTGTACCATTTTTTAAATTAGTTTTAAACCAGTTATCTATGACTTCATCGTCCCAGCGATTTGTCTTTTCCCAGGTTTCCTTTTTTTGAAGTACAGCTGAGTGGACTCTCACTCCTCCAACCATATCCATTTCTTTGGATATAATTTTTGAAATATTATCAAGAACTCGCTGTCCGAGTGGTAGAAAAGAATAAACTCCTGCCATTTCCTTATGAATAAACCCTGCACGTATCAATAGCTGTGCGTTCTTTGAAACCTCATCTTTTGGCGCTTCTTTACGTGTTTTTGTAAATAATTGTGATTGTCTCATATTGCCATAATACTTGAAAATAAGGGTTTTAGCAAAGATTCTAAAAATAGCGCGAATTATGTAAAAAATGTTACATAATTTTCAAAATAGCTAAATACTTAATGATTAAACATTTTAGATAAAAACCTTTCTAATTTCCTATCCCTCGCACGAGAAACAATTCCAAGAAACGACTGGGTCACTGATTCATATTTTTCTTCTGTAATAACACCACTTTCAACATCAAGTTTCACTTGTCTTAATTTTCTGATAATCCTCCTCCGTGTCGAGGTTCTCACCGTTTTCAGGTAAGGACGAATTACATATCCTAGAAAATCAATACCTTGTGAAATCTTTCTCAGAGAAGTTTTGTATGGATGAACATCGAGAAGTAACCACTCTTTCAAGAAAAGTGTAATCTTTGGTAATATCTCTATCAGCAAATCTCTATCTTTAAAAACAATCACAAAGTCATCACAATACCGAAAATAATATTTTGCTTTTATTATGTGTTTTATAAATTGATCAAATTCATTCATATATACATTTGCAAATAATTGACTGGTGACATTTCCCAACGGAAGCCCTTTACCAGTGCACGTTTCAAAACTATCAAGATTTTTATGTATCAGCCATCTGATATCAGGGTCATCAATTTTTTGAAATAATAATCTTTGTAATATATTTTTGTCTATCGAGTCAAAAAACTTTCGTACATCACATTTTAAAGCATATGCTGGAGCACGCCAGTTTTTTGTTTCTTTTCTACATGCACGCTCAAGTCTTTGCACTCCTACATGAGTCCCTTTGCCATTACGTGAAGAATACGAATCATGAATAAAATGTATATCAAATACAGGATAGAGTTTTTGAAATAATGCTTGATGTAAGACTCTATCACGAACGCTTGCCTTGTGAATTATTCTTCGTTTCGGATCGTATACGACAAATGCTACATATGGATCAGGCGTATATGTTTTCTTTATCAAAACATTATGTAATGTAAAAATATGATGTTCTAGATGAAGTTCAAATTTTGCAACTTCGGGATTTTTTCGTTTCCCACGAGAAAACTGTTTCCACGCCAACAGTAAATTTGTTACACTGATAACATCATGAAAACAAACCCGAGAAAGAGTACCCCCCCCCGAAGCTCCACTACCAATACTGATATCCCGCTTTTTCATAGTATAAAGAAATTATATACAACCATCTATCGCATTGGCAACACATTACCAAAACGAGATAAACTGGGCATACATCATCATATCGAAATACACACGTTAGAATTATTTGATAACATCATCGCAGGATCACTTGTCGGTTCGCACAAAAAAATTCCCTATTTGGAACAGGGACGATTGATTACAGAAAAAATCAAACATCTCGTACGCATGGAATATGAAATGCAGATTATCAAAGAAAAAAACTACATTCAAACTGCTGAACAATTAGTTGAAATATCAAAAATGATCAATGGCTGGATTTCCTATATACAAACAAAACCACTAAACGAATAGTCTAGTGGTTTTATTCTGAAACTTCTACACGAAGACCGTCCGTGGAATTGAAATTGTCAGCATTGTACCAATTCACGTTCACCGTGCCATCATTGTTCAAGTTCACGTTCGGCACGTTACCGTCAGCATTCCGAGAACCATCGTTCTGTGTGTATTCATCCGTATCACCGAAACTCTTTTTTAAAAGTTTCTGAGTTACCCACGGTCATGGGAAATTTGTTGCATCATATTATTTCTGAATTATCTATGCAAAAATACACACAGGCAGTTTCATATATTCAGTAAGTTGTCATAAGGAAAACCAAACCAACTTTACAACCGAATTAATTAAAGTATACAAAAATAAACCCCACAATGCTACGTGCATTGTGGGGTAAAAAAGGATTAAAGAATTAAGATTCAAGAGGAAACTGCTACACGAAGACCGTCCGTGGAATAGAAATTGCCAGCATAGTACCAATTCACGTACACCGTGCCATCATTGCCCAAGTTCACGTACGGCACGTTACCGCCAGCATCCCGAGAACCTGAACAAAACGTGAAACCGTTTTTGTCCAGTACCAGCCCCATGCGATGTGCGTAAGATTGAAGTACGAGACGTTCAAGGAGTGTCATACCGATTTTCATATCGGGATCTGCTTGATTGATAGATTTTCCCAAGAATTCAGCATCTGGTTCGGCACCGTTTCTGACCCAAATGAAATAGGCTTCTGTGGTATCTCTAGCGTTTTTGTGTGCCAGAGCATTCAGATCATCTTGGACTTTCCGTTTGGGAAATGTCCAAGAATTGAACTCTTTGTTGGGAGTTAGCCCTTTTGCGATGCAAAGGAGAATCCAATTATCTCCGTCTGGCTTGGATGGAATTTGAACCTGCGAGAGGTCGAGTTCCCTGTTATGTTGCAGGCGGTAGTGGTTTTGCCACCAGGTGCGGATGTCGGTAAAGGGGTCAATCTCGATATCGAGAAATTCCATGAACCGTTTCTTGACTTCTTTCTCACCAACTTCTGTCAGTAAAGCTTGCGCCTTGTCGAAGGTGAGATTTTCCAGTAATTCGTATAACATCGCCACAAAGATGGCGAAAATTCGTGCCTTTTGTGCCGCAGATGCAAACACACTAGTCTTTTTCATGTTTTCCATGATCTTTTCTTTTGTATTGTATTTGAAATGAACTATACCTATAATACAAATGTATTATTTTGTAGTTTGTAAAGTATGATACTATTTATTGTATATTCTGTCAACTATACTTACCCGATATCAAGTGCTATAGTCTTCTCGTATCTGTGCCACATATGTGGTCGTCGAAGGACGCAACGGGTGCCGAAAAAAGTTAACTGTTTCTAATATTTAGTAACAAACACTTTCTATCGGGACTCGTATTTATACGGGTTTTAATTTTACCTAAAAAAATTACAATTTATTAATTACAAGCTAATATTCTGAGACCCTGAAATAAATTCAGGGCGACATATATGTCGATTCAGGATGACAAATTATATTATATGAATACACGAGTACAAGAATTATTTGACCTAGGTGCACAATTTGGTTATTCAAAGACCAGACGTCACTCAAGTGTCGTACCCTTCATCTTTACGAACAAGAACCGTCGAGACATCATCGATCTTGAAAAGACTGTTGGACTAATCGAAGAAGCAGAAGTATTTATGAAAGAAATGGCCGAATCTGGTAAAACAGTTCTTTTTGTTGGAACAAAACCAGAAATTCGCGACCTTTTGCGTGCTACAGCAGAATCTGTAGGTATGCCTTACGTTGACATGCGTTGGGTTGGAGGAACATTAACTAACTTCTCTGAGATTCGAAAACGAGCGGATCGTATGCTTGATCTTGAATACAAGAGAGAGCACAAAGAGTTAGTCTTCAAGACTAAGAAAGAAGGTTTGATGATTGATCGAGAAATTGAAAAACTCAACAAGAACTTTGGAGGTATTGGTCAACTAAAGAAACTACCAGACGTTATGTTTGTTATTGACTCACTTGCAGAAGAAATCGCAGTAACTGAAGCTGGACTCTTAGATATTCCTGTTGTCGCCCTTATCAACACTGACTGTAATATTAAAAAAGTTAACTACCCAATGGTAGTAAACGATACTATTCGACCAAGCGTAAAATATATTCTTGATATCTTCAAAAATATCTTAAAGAAATAATTTCTCTCAGACCTCCTTTACTCATTTAATCAAAATTTAATTATGGCAGAAATTACAACAGAACTTATAAAACAATTACGAACAGAAACGAGTGTTTCAGTAATGCAATGTAAAAAAGCATTAGAAGAAGCTGGTGGCGATCTAGAAAAAGCGAAAGTACTTCTTCGAAAAAAATCAGCAACAGCAGCCAGTAAAAAGGCTGATCGTGAACTAGGTGCAGGAATCACTCGTGCATATATTCATAACAACAGCACTGTAGGAGCTCTTGTTGAACTTAACTGTGAAACTGACTTTGTTGCAAAAAATGAAGAATTCGTAAAACTAGCTGATGGTATTGCAATGCATATTGCAGCGATGGCTCCAGCATTCGTGAGCGCTGAGGAAGCAACAGATGCGCAGCGTGCAAAAGTTACTGAGGTTATGACAGAAGAAGTAGCTAAGCTAGACAAGCCAGATGATATTAAAGCGAAAGTTCTTGAAGGAAAGATTGCTGACTACTTTAACGAAAAGGCACTGCTTGGACAATCATACGTAAAGAATCCTGAGGTTACTGTTGCTGAACTGATCGAAGAAGCAACGCAAAAATTAGGAGAGAAAATTGAAGTAGTACGTTTCGCACGCTTTGGTGTTTTAGAAGCCTAATTACGTTATAATAGGAATCTCTATGATTTTTGTATACATATTCGTAGGAGCTCTCGTTGGTATTATTATACTCTTGTTTATTGCTTCAAAAAAGCAAGCGAGTCAACCAGATACCCGGTTGCAAAACGATAATTATTGGTATAGTATAGATCTCGTTGTACTGTACGATATTCTATACATTCACTTTCATCGTGTGTCGCGACCAATCTTTCGTAATACTATTCACCGTTTGTTAGAACTTTATTTACGATCAGTGAATAAACTACGAAAAGTTTTGCGTAAACACATCAATGGATTACTTGACCACTATGCAAAAGAGCATGATCGTATCTATCACAAGAAACCTTCGCAATTTATTGCAGAGATTCAAGCTCACAAGAATCGAGCCGATAAAGATAAAGATGTCAGTACCTTGGACGAGTATTCAAATTAATAAATATTTCACGAAATAATCCTGTTTCGTGAGCCAGAGTAGCTCAGTTGGTAGAGCACCCGCCTTGTAAGCGGACGGTCAGCAGTTCAAATCTGCTCTCTGGCTCACGGGACAGGATATTCTATATAATAAAAAACACCGCAAGGTGTTTTTTATTATATTATTGACTCTCGCGCAGCACCTTATCTAGAAGGAAAATTCTTGCATATTCATGATAATCGTTTTCTTTAAGACTGTCCAAGATATCTTGTCTACTTCTAAGAATCTCTTTTTCTCTAGTTCGAGCAATTTCATCTTCCCCTTTTTTTAGATAGTCATGTATTTTTATATATTCATGCCATAATTCTGAAAGACTAACGAGATTATTTAAAACATCTATACGGGTATTTGCATTAGATTTTAAATCATTAATATGCTCGTCAAGACTTTCTAGGACCTTTAAATTAGCATTAGCCGCCTTATTATTTAACTGAATATTTTCTATTTCTTCAGGACCATTGAATGGTTCAATTTCTAACATATAATCTATAATACCATGCAATTTTAAAAGTCAAAATGTTTTAAATAAGCTCCAAAACAATCCTTACTTCATCCCCATCAAATATTCCTTCTGACTGTCTGACTGATTTTTTAATTGCCATAATATAACAATTCTCTTTTTTATTTGGAAACAATGATGTTTCCCAAACTGTTTTACCAAGAGTCGCTTGCACACGAATCATTCCCATATGATGTGTTGTTGCAGTTTTGACTATTTTATTTTTTACAGGACCATCAACATACACAAAATGCCATGCAGCTTGCATGCCAGGCCAAAGAAAGACTTTTTCTTTGATTTGAAACTTTTTCACATTCATATGATATAACTATCAAAATAAATTGCATGACATGTATAACCTTCAGGGTTTCTCTGTAAATAGTCTTGGTGCTCTGCTTCTGCTTTCCAAAATATTGTAAAAGGTTCCAAGGTCGTAACTACTGGATTATCCCAACGTTTTGAAGCGTTAACAATAGTTATAAATTCTTCAGCTTGCTTACGTTCATCTTCATTTTGATAAAAAACTGCTGAACGGTATGATGTTCCCTTGTCGTTACCTTGCTGATTTAATGTTGTTGGATTATGAATCTGAAAAAAGAAATCAAGAAGTTTTATATACGAAGTTTTTTCTGGGTCGTATACAATCTCAAGAGACTCTGCATGACCTGTATGATTAAAATATGTTGGATGATTATTTTCACCTCCTGTGTATCCAGTGCCAGTACCTACAACACCTTTTCGTACCCGAAACAACTCTTCCATTCCCCAAAAACACCCTCCTGCGAAGTATGCTTTTCTAAAGTTTTTACTCATATAAATTTATTACCTGTCTTACAGTGCCTTCTATACGATCAGCCATGATAGTATATCCTTGTATATTTGGGTGTAAGATATCAAATTTTTTACGTGGATCAAAAAAGAATCCCTGTAACAAGCCTTCAACATATATCACATTGTCATATCGTTCTGCAATCATGCGGACCTTTTGCGAGTAGTCTTCTAAAATAAAATTTGAGAAACTTGGTTCCCCATAGATCACTGTTACATTATTTTCTGCAAAAAGAGCAAATAATCGATCAAGATTTTTGAAAACTGTCTCCTTCAAGATACCGTGCATTATATCATTACCACCAATTACCAAAATAACAACTTGCGGTTCATACACAAGAACATCCTCTTGGACTCTTTGTAATAAATCTACAGTTGTATCGCGACGCACACCTGTATTCAAAATTTTTATACCTAATCGATCTTCTAGTATTGAAACGAATCCTCCAAGCTCTGGTGAACCTAAGCCTTCTACAAGACTGTCACCAAAGGCAACTACATCATATGTTGCCTGCGTAGGATTCTGGTGCAAAAAATTATTATTATACTGATTATCGTATGTTGATCCATACAGCCAAGTCGCCAACACCAGCAATAGGAATACGGCAGCGATACGTAATAAAATATCTAAAAATGACTTAAGCTTTTTCATAGTAACTATAATAACAAACAAAACACGCTATGAACAATAGCCTATCTTGTTTGTTATCATGAGGGTAAAATTATTCTAGTATTTCTTCCCACTCTCCTATATCGCTTACTTCTTCTGGAAAAAATTCTGCAAGTTTGTTACGTAAATCTTCTTCTGACAATCCTTGCTTAAATACTTCATCATTTAAAATTAACACAGGTAGATCTTTTTCTTTCACACCAAGAGTCGAAATAAGTGTTCGTACTGCAGATAATTCAGTATCGTAATCAAATGAGTAAAGACTAAGCTCTGTATAGTCTTTGTGTACATCGTCTACTACGTACTGCTGACGATCACATGCTGCACAGTCTCCCTTTGTGAAGTGGAGCATAATTATAGGATCAGTATCACATTTTTCTGCAAGCTGTGTCACCAGTAAATAGTCTTTTACTTGTAGTAATGAATAATAACGACTGAGTTGTTCTACTGCTGGGTCACTTGCACTGAGTTGTTTTTTCATTCGAGACAGCCGTTCACCAAATAAGTTAAGCTCTTCTGATAAGAGCGCATCGTCAACAAAATGTTCACAGGATGTTCGTTCAAGTAATGCAAAGCGAGTTTCTGAAGATAGAATATCTGTTGCTAACTTATCTTGAAAGGTTCGCATTTCAGCAAATCGCTTATTTGAAAGTGCAGAACTAAGGTAAATGGCAATAAGAAAAATTCCTAAAGTAATTAAAAATACAATAAGATACTTCTTCCAGTCGTGTTGTGGATAGTGTTTATTATTCATGTTATCGGGATTTTTCTTGTTGCCAATTTGACTGCTTAGAGCGAACCACATCAACCATAGACTTGATAACCCATGCTGGTGCTAGTGTTCCAGACATGATCACAAACATAACAATATCTTTCACGCTTAGCAACTTTTGTCGTGACATGTTTCGTCCGATAAAAATAGCAGCAAGAATCATTACATAAAGCAGTACCATAACAATCAAAGTTGCCGGGATATATATTTCGGTGACTGAAAACGAAGGTACCACACTACCTACACCTGCTGCTGAAATACGCACAATCAATTTTGCAATCAGATTTCCAATATTATAAATAGCAAAACCAAACACCGCGATAATTGCTACAAATGAAATAATTGAACTCGGCAATGTAAAGAAAGCAAGTCCTGCATATTTAGGATTAAAAATCATGTCTTTATAATCAATCAAGTTTCGAAAGAAACCATACATCCAACGAATTCGCTGTTTAAACAGTTTAGAAATAGTATCAGGGCAAACAGTATATACATATGAATCAGCACAGTACCAAATCTTGTAACCTTGTTTTTGAATACGCATAGCAAGTTCACAGTCTTCCGTATTATATGCTTGGCGATACATCCCGACTTTATCAAAAATACTACGACGAAAAACAGAAAAAGGACCAGGTGTCACATGAAGTCCTCCAATTTGAGCCAGCATATTTTTTACATAAATAGACATTTCATATTCAGCCTTCTGAGCAAACTGGATAAATGTTTTAGGGTTATGAATTACGATAGATGATACGACTGACTGTACTTCTTTATCGTTATTAAACACCTCAACAACACGCTCTAGAGCGCTTGGTGCAATAAATGAATCAGCATCAAGCGTTGCCACAAGATCAGTATTCGTGTGTTCTAATCCATAATTAAGTGCGACGTGTTTTCCTTGCTCTGCACAAAACAAAACTTTTACTTGTTCATTTTTTTCATACGCCGACATAATATTAAACGTATTATCAGTAGAATTATTATCAACTAAAACAATGTTTAATTTCTTTTTTGGATATCGTAACCGAAGCAGTGATTCAACCGTTCCACCAATAGTACCTTCTTCATTATAACAAGGAACCAGCACTGTTACGGTTGGATATTTCTCTAATTTAATTTGTTTCTTTCGCCGTGGGATAGTCGTTCGACTATCGATGTATGTAATCAACAAAAAAACCTGTACGTATACAGCGAAAAATAACAAGGCGTAAAAACCGATTGTTCCTATAGAAAACATATATGTTGACAGTATATCATAGGTGTTTTATAAAAGAAAGTGTTATTCTGATGGATATTAACTACATTCTTGAGCATAATATTGATCCCTATGTATACTATTCATTACGAAAGATTCTTCCATATCGCTCCATTGAAATACTGTAAGTGAGTTACACGTAAATGCAGGTGGACTTAATGACTGGTCGAGACTTTTATTAAGAATATAAAAACCATTAATTTCTGGGAGTAGTCCATACCCTACTGAATATTGAACACCACCAAGCTGATGTAAAAGTGCAAAGCTAGGGTGATCTGGATTTTCAACCATTCTTGCAAGAGTATACCCATTTCCAACTTTTCGCATGACAGCAACAACATTATCGTTAAAACCAGGAAGTGAAAAAATTCCTTCAGAGATACCATCACCTGTTAAATCGATAGCCTCAACGAAGACAGCTCCTTCGCTACCCTGTACAACACCGCCAGTAAAAGACTGCACTGTAGCAACTACATCCTGTAAAGGTACGAGTTCCCAATTAAAATTTTCAACGATCAATTCTTGATTAAAGCCAGCATTAACCTGCATTTCACCTTGCTCATCATCAACATCACCTGTTACATTAATATCTAATGTTTCCAAAGTTTCAATAATATCTACTCCACGTAAAACAATGACCCCTCCGACGATTATCACTGTTACAATAATTGCTGATAATCCTAAAGCGATAGCTGCGCCAGTTGATAACAGTGGACGCGAAGATTTTGTTTGTTCCATATAATTTGTTTTATTAATAAGTTTATTTTCCATATATATAAGTATAACAAAAACCACTCGCAAGCGAGTGGTTTTTTGTTGAAAAGATTTTAAAATTAAGCTTCTTCTCCTTCCTTTTTTTCTTCACCATGTGTATCGCATGATCCTGATGCACATGAAGCACATTCTTCATCTTCTTCATCTTCTTTCATTTCACATGTCCCTCCAGCGCAGGCACCTTTGTCACATGATCCATCTTTACAACATCCTCCTTTCTTACATTTTTTACAGCAACACCCTCCTGCAAGTGTTCCAATAGCTGCAACTGCAACCAAGGTGTACACAATTCGTGTTACAACACTCATATCACCGAAAATAGCTGCTACAAGATCCAAATTGAAAATTCCAACAAGTCCCCAGTTAAGACCTCCTACGATCAGAAGGGTCCACATAATCATACTTCCTAAACATTTTGATCCACATTTTCCTTTACACATATATAAAAATAATTAAATTAATAATAAAAGCTAATAACTCTGTAACTTATACTTCTATATTATAGCATGTCCTGTTTTTAATATGTCTATAATTTTTACGTACAAGTTTTAGTAATCTTGAAGCTTGCGTACTTTATCATTCATACGGATTTTTTCATGTACCTTCGCTTCAATCTGACGAATACGCTCACGTGTTACGCCAAACTCTCGTCCTACCTCTTCAAGGGTATGATTTATCCCGTCAAGTAGCCCGTATCGCATTTCAATAATACGTCGTTCTTTTTCTGTAAGATCATTAAGTATGTCATGAATTTGATCGATCAAAATTCTTTTTGATGCGTCTTCAATTGGGCTTGCAATCTTTGAATCAGCGATAAACTCTCCGCGAGTTGACTTTTCATTTGAATCATTTGAAATTGGCTCTTCCAAACTCATGGTGTCTTGTGTAATTTTTCCGATCATATGAATCTTTTCAACATCAATATCCATTTCCATAGCAATTTCTTCTGGTAATGGTGATCGTCCTAGGTCTTGTGTTAGTCGACGCAATGTTTGTTTATATTTTGAAATAGTTTCAACCATATGAACTGGAATACGGATCGTTCGAGACTGATCAGCAAGCGCACGTGTAATCGATTGACGAATCCACCATGTTGCATACGTACTGAATTTGTATCCTTTAGTCCAGTCGAATTTTTCTACTGCCTTGAATAATCCAAGATTTCCTTCTTGAATCAAGTCGAGTAGTGTCAGGTCTGGACTACGTCCAACATATTTTTTAGCAATAGATACTACTAAACGAAGATTAGCTTTTGCAAGTAAATTTTTTGCCTCTTCTTCACCAGCCTCAATACGTTGTGCTAGTTCACGTTCTTTTGCAGCGTTAATCAATGGATATTTTCCAATCTCACGTAAATAAATTTGAATTGAATCGTAGCTCGTAGTATTTTTATCATACTTAGAATCAAGTAACCCTTTTGCTGTTGGGTCACCCTCCATTTCAAGCATAGTTCCAGCTTCAAGAATATCTACACCAGCTTCTTCGATTTGCTGATACAAGTCATCCAAGAACATTACATGGTTTTCAATATTTGGAAAGGTTCTCATAATCTCATCGTATGTAATAAAACGTCGCTTGAGTCCTTTCTTGATGAGCTCACTTGCAAGAACTTGCATCTTATCTTGTTGTTTTTGTGAAAGTGGTTTAGGTTTTTTTGTTGTTCGTTTTTTCTTCCCGCCTGCTACAGCTTGAGCTGAGCGATTGCGGGCAGGTGTTACTTTTTTTACAGCTTTCTTGAGAGTTGTTTTTATTACCACATCTTTTACTACCTTTTTAGTTAAAGATTTTTTAGCAGTTGGTTTTTTCTTTGGCGCAGCTTTTTTTACAAGAGAGCTCTTCACTGTTTTCTTTGATGTAGCAGTCTTCTTCACTACTTTTTTTGTAGTATTCTTAACTATTGTCTTTACTGTCTTTTTAGCAACTGGTTTTTTCTTTACCGTCGGCTTTTTTTTAATAACTACTTTTTTTGTAGTATTCTTTTTTGTTACCATAATAGATTTATTGATTAAGGGCTCGCAAATCTTCAATCGTGCGTGATAACGCCTGATATTTTTCTAAATTTTTGTGCGAAGATTCCTCATTCCCTTGTTGTTCAGCCTGTTTCATCAATTGCATAACGTATAGACGTTCCTGCTGTAATAAATTGATGTGTAGCTCACGAAGTAAATCTTCTAACTCCTGGGATAGTTTCTCCTCTGAAAGGTTATCATAGCGCAGATCAGCCTCAAAAACAAGCGTGTCGCGCCTTTCAGCGTATACCTCAGGATCAAGCTTAGAATGCTCAGCAGAGCTGATAATCTTGCTCAGGCGCTCTTTATAATGAGGGATACCTTCCATTTTATTACCCTCTTCTTGCCACCAGACAATAGACATTATTTCTTTTAGTAACTGCTCAACAGGTTGTCCTTTGACTGTCTTTTTTTGAATGACAGTAGGTGCAGCAGGAGTCGAAGCTTCAATCTTGTTATCTGATGCATATTTCTTGAAATCAGTTCGTACTGCTTCTATATCGTACCCAGCACTATGTGCCACACCTTTTAGCGCTGCGTCACGCCCAATAGATGACTCAATGAATCGAATCACCGGAAACAGAACTGTTTGTATTCGCTTTAATCGTTCTCGATCATCAGTAATCTCTTCGGCAAGTTTCTTTGTTTCAAAAGCAATATAGTCTTGTACATTCTGTATTTTTTTCTCCCAAGACTCATTACCGTGTTCCTTAATATAATCTGCAGGATCAGTTCCAGCTGATAATTCAAGAACTTGCACTAACATACCCTCTGCATAAGCTAACATAGCACCTTTACGTAATGCTGCGCGACCAGCTGGATCAGCATCAAGTGCGTACACAACACGATCGGTAAACCGACGGATCAATCGCAGTTGCCCTGCAGTTAGTGCAGTACCAGAAAGAGCTACGGTATGAGTTTTTCCAGCCTGATGTGACATTACAACATCCATCTGGCCTTCCATAATTAAACATTGATCAGTCTGCATAATAGTACGCTTGGCTTTATCGTACCCAAATAGTATTTTTGATTTTTCATACACAGGCGTTTCAGGACTGTTAATATATTTTCCTGTGTTAACTTTATGATCTGGTGGATTATCTTTTTCATGTGGATATAAAAATATTCGCCCTGTAAATCCAGCGACACGACCTTGTGCATCCATGATTGGAAACATTACTCGGTCGCGAAACCAATCAATGTATCCCTTTTTACCCATTGTTATCAATCCTGCTTTTTTCAGAACATCATCAGTAAATCCTTTCCCTTTTAGAACTTTATATAATGTATCCCACCCGTCACCAGCAAATCCGATTCGGAAATCAACCATGGTATCTTTGGTAACGCCACGCTCCAATAAATAATCTACAGCGTCTTTATTTTTACGTAAACCAACTTCATAGAACTTTGTAGCCATATCAAGTGCGCTATATAAATCAGTTTTTTCATTCGATTGTCCTTGATCAGTTTTAGAAAGTGTCACACCAGCTTTCCCAGCAAGTAATTTAAGCGTTTCATAAAAATCCATTCCTTCCATTTCTTGAACAAAAGCAAAAATATCACCACTCTTACCACAACCGAAACAATGATACATATCACGTTCAGGTGTAACAGTAAACGAGGCCGTATTTTCGTTATGAAATGGGCATTTAGCCTTGAAATATCGGCCTTTTTTCTCGATTTTAATATAACCACCAACAACATCGATAATAGAGAGTTTGTCTTTAATTGTCTGAATATCTTGAGACATATGTGCTGGTTGGAGTATAGCACAAGGATTAACTTTATAAACAAAAAACCGCCGAAGGCGGTTTTTTGTTTGTGTATTTTGAAATATAAAGCATGGCTTAGTGCCTAAAGTACTAAGCTTAAGCCTCTACATCGTCAAAATCTTCTTCTCGATCCATTGGTTCCGGCATATCAATGAAATTATCATTAATACCTGTTCCAGCTGGAATCAAGTTTCCAAGAATAACGTTTTCCTTCAAACCTCGTAATTGATCGGCTTCACCACGAATGGCATTAGCAACCAATGTTCGTGTTGTGTGTTGGAATGATGCTGATGAAAGCCATGATTTTGTAGAAAGAGAAACTTCAGTAATTCCCATAGACAATATATCAGCTTTAGCTGGTTGCCCACCCTCTGCTTCTATACGGATGTTTTCTTCTGCAAATTGAATGTACTCTACTGTTTCACCCGTTGTAAATGATGAATCACCAGGGATTCTGATTTTCCGCCTACTGAACATTTGTCGAACAATAATCTCAATATGCTTTGGTGAGATCGGAGACCCGTGCAATTCATACACTTTATTAATTTCAGAAATAATATAGTTTTGAGCAGATTCAAGTCCACCGAATGCAAAGATTTCTTTAATATCAGCAGAACCGTCAGTGATTAATTCACCAGACTCGATACGATCACCCTTTTCTACTACAACACTATAGTTACTTGGCACTTTATATTCCTTAACTTGTTCATCTTTCTTTCCTGCTTCTGCACCATCTCCTAGAATTACGACAATCTTATCGTCTCCTTCTTTTCGGATTTCAGTAACTTCACCAGATACTTCTGCGACGAAAGCTTGTGCTTTTGGCTTACGCCTTTCAAAGATTTCTTCAACACGAGGAAGCCCAGTAGTAATATCTAGCCCGGCAACTCCACCTTTGTGGAATGACCGAAGTGTCAACTGTGTTCCTGGTTCACCAATAGCTTGCGCGGCGATGATACCTACAGCTTCTCCCATTTTCACAGGCTTTGCACGTCCTAGATCTTCTCCATAACAACTTTGGCATACACCATGCAAAGTTTCACAGGTAAGCAATGATTTTACTTTCACTTTTTCAATGCCGGCACTTTGTATAGTTTCTGCAATTTCTTTTGAAATAATTCCATTCTTCTTTACAAGTGTTTCACCTGCATCATTCTTAATAGTTTCAAGACTGGTTCGTCCTGTAATTTGTACTGACAGGTGTCGCACTAAACCATCAACATTTTCTTCTTGAGCAACAACACCTTTATTTGTACCACAATCTGCTTCACTTACTACAATATCTTGAGCTACGTCTACCAAACGTCGTGTAAGGTAACCAGCCTTCGCTGTGTTCAAAGCGGTGTCAGTAAGTCCTTTACGAGCACCATGAGTAGTAATGAAATATTCAATTGGTGAAAGTCCTTCTTTATATGATGGAATTATTGGGAAGTCAATTGACTCACCTTTTGTATTCACAATCAAACCTTTCATACCTGACATCTGAGTTAGCTGACCAATAGATCCACGAGCTTTTGATCCCACCATATCATTAATTGATACCGAGCTTTCAATGTTTGCTTCTACAGCTTTTTCTATTTCCATTTTTACACCTTCCCAAATTTCAATAACTTTTCGATATCGTTCAGTTTCAGAGATAAGACCGTCTGCAAACTGTAGTCGCACTTCTTCAGCTTTTTTCCGACCTTCAATTACAATATCTTTTTTAGCTTCTGGAACTTGCGCGTCATCCAATCCAAAAGTAGTTCCGGAAATAGTTACGTACTTGAAACCGAAGTCCTTGATCTTATCAAGAATTGGTGGCACTGCATCCATTCCGTATATGTTTATCAATTCCCGTACTAATTCTGAAAGGTCTCCCTTCTTCATTGGTGCGTTAATGTATGGGTAATCTGATGGTAGGACTGAGTTAAACAAAAGACGTCCAACAGTAGTTTCAAAAGGTTTTCCTTCGAACGCTTCGTATCGCTTACTGTCAGTTCCTATTACTTTAATTTTAGCCCTGAAATCTACAGCATCAAAGTCGTACGCCGTAATAGCTTCGTTAGGTCGTGAAAACATTTTTCCTTCTCCTTTAGAACCTTCGATTTCTTTAGTCATCCAATAACACCCAATAACGATATCCTGAGCTGGTGCAGTAATTGGATTACCGTCTTGAGGTTTCAATAAGTTCTTTGCAGATGAAATCAATTGTGCAGCTTCGGCCTGTGCCTCTGCTCCAAGCGGTACGTGAACCGCCATTTGGTCACCATCGAAGTCGGCGTTGAACGCTGAACAAACCATTGGGTGAACTTGAATAGCTTTACCTTCAATCAATACTGGTTTAAAAGCTTGAATAGACAAACGGTGAAGCGTTGGTGCACGGTTCAAAAGAACATACTTACCTTCGATAACTTCGTCTAAAATTGACCATACTTCTGGGTCAGCATCTTCGACAAGTTTTCCAGCTCCACGAATATTGTACGCCAAGTCTCGTTCTATAATTTTTGAAATAACAAAAGGTCGGAATAATTCGAGTGCCATATGCTTTGGAAGTCCACACTGATCAATTTTTAACTTTGGACCAACGACAATAACTGAACGTCCAGAGTAATCAACACGTTTTCCAAGAAGGTTTTGTCGAAATAATCCTTGCTTTCCTTTCAAATTATCTGAAAGTGATTTTAATTGACGTCGTTGCGACTGACTCATTGCAGCTCCACCTGAGTGTTTTCGAATACTGTTGTCGATTAATGAATCAACTGCCTCTTGCATGATTCGCTTTTCGTTTCGCAAGATAACGTCTGGCGCACCAATATCTTTCAATTTTTTGAGACGATTGTTTCGGTTAATAACACGTCGGTACAAGTCGTTAATATCAGAAGTAGCGTGTCGCCCACCTTCAAGTGCCACCATTGGTCGCAATGCTGGTGGGATAACAGGAATGTGTGTTAGGAACATCCATTCTGGCTTTGTTTCTGATTTGATCAGTGACCGCACTAATTGCAATCGTTTTTCAATTCGTTCTCGTGTTGTTTTTCGCGCTTTTTCAAGCTCAAGAACTAATTCTTTTTCAAGTTTGGTAAGATCAAGTGATTTGAAAATATCATAGATAGCTTCAGCACCGATACCAGCTTCAAATATGGTTGCATATTTTAATGATGCAATATTGTATTCAACTTCTGAAAGTACCCGTCCTGGCACCATATCAACAATATCTTTCTTTGTGGTAGTGAACAGATCTTGAAGTTTCTCCTTATCTTCAGGTTTATCAAGAGTCTTCATTTTTAGTCGATACTCTGTATCAAGCTCTTTCAATACTCGTTTTTTCTCGTCTTCATCAACAAGTGTTACAATGTAACCTGCAAAATATACAACTTTTTCAAGTCCTGAAATTGAGATTCCCATAAGTAAACTCATTCGTGAAGGAATACCTCGTAACATCCAAATATGTGACACAGGTGAAGCTAGTTCAATGTGCCCCATTCGTTCTCGTCTTACAATTGAACGGGTAATTTCTACGCCACATTTTTCACAAATAATACCCTTGTACTTGATTCCTCGATATTTTTTACAGTAACATTCGTAATCTTTTTCTGGCCCAAATATTTTTTCGTCAAATAATCCGCCACGTTCTGATCGTCCTGTTCGATAGTTAATAGTTTCTGGTTTCGTAATCTCACCCCGTGACCAACTCTGAATAATCTCAGGTGATGCAACGTGCAATGAAATAGTGTGTGGGACGAAATGTTCTTTCTTTTGAAATGACATAATAGTTTATAGTTAAGGTTTCTAAAGTAGTGAAACTTATTTAGCTGCAGGCTTTACTGGTTCTTCTTTCGCGGCTTCATAGGTTTCATTTACCTGTGGTCGACCTTTAACTTCTACATCAAGTGATAATCCACGTAAGTAGTGCAGTAACACCTTGAATGATGCTGGTGTTCGTGGTTCTTTCATTTCTTCGTTCTTAATGATCGAATCAAAAGCTTGTGAACGTCCAACAATATCATCAGATTTAATGGTTAGCATTTCTCGCAATGTGTGAGCAGCACCATAACCTTCCAATGCCCAAACCTCCATTTCTCCAAAACGCTGTCCACCTGATTGTGACTTACCTCCAAGTGGCTGTTGTGTAATCAAGCTGTACGGCCCTACTGAACGTGCATGCATCTTGTCTTCAATCATGTGATGCAGTTTCAAAATGTACATGACACCGATCGCAATATCTTGGTCAAATGCCTCTCCTGTTCGTCCATCATAAAGCTTCACTTTACCTGACGGATCAAATCCAGCAGCTTCTAGTTCACCCTTAATTTCTTCAACGCTCGCCCCCGAGAATGGTGGCACAATAGCTTGATAGCCCAATGTGTGAGCTGCAAGTCCAAGGTGCATTTCCATAATTTGTCCAAGGTTCATACGAGATGGCACACCAAGCGGTGTTAGAATCAATTCAATTGAAGTTCCATCCTCCATGTATGGCATGTCTTCTTCTGGCAGAATAGTTGATATAACACCTTTATTACCATGACGTCCAGCAAGTTTATCACCAACTTGGATGTTTCGTAATTGAGCTATTTCAACATAAATCTTTTTCAATACTCCTGACTCTAATTGATGCCCTTGTTCTCGTGAGAATACTTTTACACCAATCACACGCCCTTTCTTACCGTGACCCATTCGTAAAGAAGTGTCTTTCACATCGCGAGCTTTTTCACCGAAAATAGAACGCAGGAGTCGCTCTTCTGGTGTAAGCTCTGTTTCTCCTTTTGGAGTAATCTTACCTACCAAAATATCGTTTTCATGAACCTCAGCTCCAACACGTACAATACCGTCTTCGTCCAAGTTCTTTAGTTTTCCTTCCCCAACATTTGGAATATCGTGTGTAGTAACTTCTTCTCCTAATTTAGTGTCGCGAACAACACATTCATATTCTTCAACTCGAACTGATGTAAAGATACTGTTCTTTACCAATTTTTCTGAAATAATAATCGCATCTTCAAAGTTATTACCACTCCAACACATGAAAGCTGTCAAAACATTTTGTCCAATAGCAACCTGCCCTCTGTCAGTAGTTGAAGCATCAGCAAGAACATCACCAACAGCAACTTTTTCACCAAGGCTTACGATAGCTCGTTGATGAAATAGCGAGTTGTTGTTTGTTCGAGAGAATGTAATTAATCGATATGTCTTTTCTTTTCCTTTATTGTTTTTTACGGTGATAGCACGTCCATTTACTGCCGTTACAACACCAGTATCTTCATTAATCACTAACCGCCCCGTATCACGTGCAGCTTGTTCCTCTACTCCTGTTGCTACAAGCGGCGCCATTGCACGAATACAAGGTGTTGCTTGCTTTTGCATGTTAGAACCCATTAATGCACGGTTGGCATCATCGTGTTCTAAGAAAGGAATAATTGAAGTACCTACAGAGAATGCTTGTACGGTTGCTACGTCGATATAATCAACGTCATTCTTTGCGATCATTTGCGGTCGTCCATCTAATCGGCCTTCAACCATATCGTTTTCGATCTTCCCTGTTTTTTTATCATATTTAATACCGGCATGTGCGATCTTGTTTTTCTCTTCTTCCATCGCATTTAAATATTCAATTTCATCAGTAATCTTACCTTTTGTAACTTTTGCGTACGGTGTTTCAATCATACCGAACTCGTTAATACGAGCATACAAAGAAAGGTGAAGAATCAAACCAATGTTTGGACCCTCTGGTGTATGGATTGGACAAACACGTCCGTAGTGAGAAGGGTGAACATCACGAACTTCAAAACCGGCTCTTTCACGAGTAAGACCTCCGGGCCCAAGAGCTGAAAGTGTTCGCAAGTGTTCGATTTCTGAAAGAACGTTTTCTTGGTTCATAAATTGTGACAACTGACTTGTTGAGAAAAACTCTTTAATACGAGCCTGCAATGGTCGTTGATTCACTATATTAATAGGAAGCATAGTTTCAGCATCAATGGTCGACATACGATCCTGAATGTTTCGCTTCATTTGTGACATACCTTTTCGAACTTTTTGCTGTAGCAATTCACCAACGTAACGTACGCGACGACTTCCAAGGTGGTCAATATCATCAGCTTTTGATCCTGGAGTTCCGTTTAAATGAACAATATGCTTGACGATAGTCACCATATCGGCGGCTGTCATCAACCGATTTTCAAGGGCTTTTTTACCTGTATCAAGATCAAATCGTCGATTAAAGTAGAATCGTCCAACATCAGAAAGATCATACCGATCTTCACTAAACAATGACTCGACGAATTCGCGAGCGTTATCAACGTTTGCTAATTCACCGTCTCGTAATTTTTTGTGAATCTCAATAAATGCACCATCGCCATTTTCTACTGAATCACGAGCAAGCGCAGCTTCAATAGAACCTAGAGCTTTTTCATCATCTTTAAAAGCAGCTTTGATTTTTTCTGTAGTTTCAAGACCTAGAACACGCAAGAGTGACGTAATCACAAATTTTCGCTTCTTATCGATACGAACAATAATTACACCGTCCTTTTCAGTATCAATTTCTATCCAAGCACCTCGTGCTGGAATAATTTTTGCACCAAAACGAAGACCGAATTTATCATTTGTCTCAGTAAAGAATACACCATAACTTCGTGCTAATTGTGGTACCACAACACGTTCTGTTCCATTAATCACAAAAGTCCCATGAGATGTCATCATAGGGATTTCAGACAAGAATACTTCTTGAACTTTATCTGAGTCAGTACTCTTGTTATGGAGTTTAATAGTTGCTTTTAATTGTGCCTCATATGTAAGACGGTTCTGCTTTGCATGGTATTCATCAAATTCTGGAGCAAGTAATTCAAAGCCTTCACAGGTTAATTCAAATTTATTTCCAGAATAATCAGCAATAGGAAAGAATTCTTTAATAGTGTCTTTTAGACCGTTTTCTATAAACCACTTGTATGAAGTGATTTGTGTTTCGACCAAGTTTGGTATTGGAACCAATGGTTCTCGATATTTCGAGAACGTCTTTTGCGTAAGAGTTTGTTTTGACATGACTCGTTGATGCAATAATATTAAAATTTGCTATTTGCATTTTCAGACAAACAGCAGAACAACAGAGGTCGACTCTCTGTTGGGTTAAATAATTCTATACAAGTGTATAGGAGGTTGCGGTCAATATGCATCAATGACTCAATCAGTTCAGATGTGCGCGATTATATACAAGATAGGACTTAATGTCAATAAAATAAATATTGTAACGAAACATTTTGTTGTTTACTTTATAAATTTATATGGTATAGTATCCTTCTCGTACTTTCACATAACCCATAAAAAAATAAACATCATGAAAAAAGCAGTTTTGATTATCTTACTCAGTCTCAGTATAGTAGCTCTGAGATTTGCTTACTACGGAAACAGTACCGTAAAACTAGCTATACTGTTTATCATTTTCACAAGTGTAATTTGTGCATATATTGCCAGTCCGTTTAACACAAATTTTTTCGAAAAAATTTCGAAAAAATGGTCCGAATTCTGGCCCGAAAGAAAGAGTCTCATAGGAACTTTCTCTTGCAGAATAAAGTCTAAAAAGACAAATGCTGTGAAGGAACGTGAGTATCGAAATATTCGTTATTTCGGATACGATCTTGAAAAGCTTGAAGCTCTTTCTTTGCAGTTGAATACCCAGCTTTCAGAAAAATTATTTGTCTCTAAAGAGATAATGGAGGAAAAAATGGCTGACGTCTACGGCATAATTGAGGTAAAGAAAAAAGAAGCTTTATTGCTCAAAAAGGAAGCAGTTCATCAATACGGTACTGACACTCTTTCATCTGCGCTTAAACAAAATCTGGCTCATAATTAAATCATGTAAAAATATTGAGAGCTGTTCGCTAAACTGAACAGCTCTTTTTTTGTATAGTTTATTTTAAATTACTTGTTCGTATTCCAAAAAAGAAACAGAATTAATGACCAAACAGTAAGCCGGCCAGAAGCATGACTAAAATTCCTAAAATAAACCAGGCAAGATGTTTTATATAATTTTTATTTTGATGTGAATGACGAACTGAATCTGGAATCAAGTCATGTAATACCACTACTAAGAATGACCCAGCAGAAAATGAAACCAAAAGACTCAAGTTTCGCTCAATAATTTTTCCAATACCCGTCCATACGAACAACACACCTGTGAGTGAGGTGAACATTATGAGAAATGAATATAGAATAATTGAACCTAACATAATATACGTACTCTTTCTATAGAGAAGTATATTCTATCACAATTGATTGATTGTCACGCATAATAGACTCATTTGTTGCTTCTTCGCCCTCTATAGTAATAACATGCATAAGTCCTTCTCGATTTATATCACTACCCAATACTGCAAAAAGATCATTGATTGTGTACTCGACACCTAATTGTGCTGTTTCAACATGAACTGTACCACTTGCGTCATGTGTGTGAACTTCGCTCATACATGTTGACGTCACACCAATATTTGCTGGAATTGTTTCATTAATACCATCTACGAAAATAGTAACACTTGGATGAATATGCGAGGCAACTTGTTGATGTCCGTTTGGTAAGCATGGAATTTCTGTACCATTGTCTGACAAAATAACTGGCTTAGCTTGCTTGTTACCTACTGCAATCAGTACAATAACTAATATAATAATTCCTCCTAAAATTCCTAATGTTTTCTTTTCCATATAATAATTTATTAAATAATAATCATTACTAATGCCATTGCAGCCATCAATAAATCTTCTATTAACGTTACCCATGTCATAGGAACCTTAAATACCATACCCAAGCATGCGCACGGCACCTCTTCACCTTTACGTAATTTCAAATACACACCGAGAGCACTAATCGACATAACAATAAATACCATCCAATTAGTAAATAACGGTACGAAGTTTAATAGCAAAGCAATACCAAAGATTATCTCAAGGAACGGATAAAAATGTGCATAAAAATTACTACGTATTGCAATCACATCGTATTCTTTATACGCAATAGCAAAGGTTTTTAATCGAACAAGCTTTAATCCACCAAATACAAAAAAGAAGGCAGACATAAAATATGTCATGAACGGCATCCAGCTTGCTGGAGTGCGAATAAAACTAAATATACCCGTCAGAATAATAACTATCGCAATCATTGCGACGAGTGGAAGGAAATCTTTAAAAGTATGTCCTCCAGTTTTTTGCTCACGTGGAATTAATTGCATCGTGCCACATTGTGTACAAATAGCATTTGGATCATCAGATTCTACTTCGGGATGTGTTGGGCACCAGTATTTTTTTTGACCTGTCATATTATTTTAAATTAACTAATAGTTATTCTTTGACTGCATGTTTAATAATATCAAGATTACAACTTCTCTGCTCACGACACCAAGCTTCACACTTTTCTGCAAACTCTTGAGTTTTATATTTCAGTCCACATTCTTTACACTGAAATAGTTGTTGTTCTTTCTTCATACTATTTTTTCTTAGCTAACTTATAAACTTTTAATACTTCTTCTTGAATCTTTTTTGTTTGACCTTTCTTTACTTGATCTGCAACACAACAAGAAAGATGGTTCTCAAGCAGCTTGTCTTCAAGAGAGCTAACAGCACCACGCAATGCTGATGTTTGTGTAATAACATCTATACAATATGTATCATTATCTATCATATCTTTTATACCTCGTAACTGACCTTCTATACGATTAACACGATGGATTAATTTTTCTTTTGAAAGTTTCATGTTATTTATTTTTCTGTTCAATGTTTTGATGAAGAATTGTTGCTGTTCCTAACCAAATTGCAATACCTAGGAATATACCTGCATCAATAAACCAATGCATCTGCCCGTTAGACAAGATAGTGCCATCTACTCCTGCAGACCATGCAAATATTGTTAAGACAATTGCTATACTTCCTGAAATTGCTGATAACCAATGTAGTATTTGTGACCATTTCATATTAATTTTAAAGTTAATTATTAACAATATAAGTATATACCCCTATGGGGTATATGTCAAGCAAAAAACAAAACACCCGTCGGGTGTTTTGTTTTTATTGCAAAATTATTTAAAAATTAACTATTATTTCCAAACCATCCGCGAATTCGTTTGAAGAGTCCTGGCTTTTTCGCTGGCATTTCAATACCTGCACCTTCAAGTAGTTCTTTTGCTGCATCTTTATCTCCGTCTTGAGCTAATTCATGAGCTGCTTTAAGTGTTTCTTGTTGTTCGTCGGTTAAGCTTTTTGCAAATCGCTTGTGTGCTCGTTTACCAAGTTTCGGCAAATCAAGTTTTTCTGCTAGAGCTCGAGCCTCTTCGTAGTCGCCTGACTCTTTTAATTCATGAATTTCAGACAACCCTTTGAACTGATCTTCAGTTAATTGGACATCAACAGGTCCGTCTTCAGTAGCTTCTAAAAATGCATTGTAATCACCTGCTTTTATAGCTGCGCGTACTCCAGCTTTCTCTTCTCGAACTTCTCCGCGAACTTCTTGACGTGGTGGAACAATTCCAGCCTCATCAAGTAATGCTCGTGCACCTTCTTGATCATCTGCTTCGCGTAATTCGCGAACTTCTTCTAGAATCTTTTTTTGTTCATCAGTAATATTTTCTTTAAAATCTTTTCGCAGTTCTTGAACATCGTCACGAACTTGTGCTCGGAACTGTGGTCTTTTTTCTTCTTCGGCGAATGCTGTCATGGCACTGAATGCAAATAATGCAATCAAAGCTGTCGCAGCAATACTTGTATACGTTAATGTTTTTGTTTTCATAAAAATTATTCTTAAATTTAATAATAAACTATGTAGTGGACCCTACATCTATTACTACGCATTATACATAAGTTTCTTTCATTGTTACTTACGCAAAGCATCCTGACATGTCTCTGACATCTGATCTGAAACATACGGAAGTATCGATAATCTATGTATCTCACCAAGCCGTGACTCAACAAGAGGTGTCACAAAACACGCATGAAACGTTTGATTAATTTCTGTATCAACATATCCGATAACTCGAACTTTATTATTTTTATCAACTAGCGTATTAAAAATGACAGTATCTTTTCCAGATACTTCATCAAGTGTTACAAGCCATATATCTCCTGATACATCTTTGACTGTAAAGTAATCATCTCGCACCTTACGTACTTCGCCAGAAAGTCGCCCTCTATTTGGATTATTCCAAACAACTTGTTGTTGTCCAAGTGCTGACATACGAGGTGAAACTTGTTCTAATTTTTTATCAATATATTGACCAATCCCAGCAACATATCCAACACCTCCTAATACGATACTGGCTAGCAAGCTTCCTAGTATTAATGTCGCTGCTTTATATTTATACCCATGACGTGTGATGCGAAGTGACCTGATTGCAATAAGTCCAAAGAGAGTCGCAAGTACCACCCAAACATACGGCAGCGCTTGAATCGCAGTCACAATAAATGACGTATCTAAATATGAGGAGTAACGCAACCCTCCATGATCAATACCGAAAATTAAACTTGATACCGCAAACGCACCAACAATTATTGAAAATATTCCAGGAATCCATAATGACAAGTTTTTAACTTGAAAGACCAAGCGAGATGTTGGCTTTAAATCTTTATCTTTGATTTCTTTATTTATTTTTTGTATAAGATTGATATTCATAAGTCTACATGTGTTTAGCGAGCTCTTTTTCCAATTGCTTCTTTGCTCTATTTAACCGCGTTGCGACCGTACCTGGCGGTATTTCTAAAATATCACTAATCTCTCCGTAATCTTTGTCTTCAAAAAAACGTAGCAAAATTACTGCACGATACTTATCAGGCAAATCAACTAGATAATTCGCAATCGTTCCTTTCATTTCACTTGACCATTGCAGGTGTTCAGCATCATATAAATCAGCGACATTATGCATGACGTCTTGTTCGATATCTCCTATGCGATCACGAGTGCGTACATTTTTTTTGCGATACCAACTAATTATATAGTTATGTGCAATACGATAAATCCACGATGAAAAAGAAAGTTTTGGATCAAAGTCATTTAAGTGCGTATATACACGAATAAAAATATCTTGCAGAATGTCTTGAACGTCTTCGTTCGTAACGCGAGCTCGCCTACGAACATATCGATCAAGTTTTAATTCATACCGCTCAACGATACCACTGAAATGATCAGCATTCTCTAAGCTTTGCGACGCCAATTCAGCATCACTTGTGTTGGCGGGTTCATTATTCACTCTATCTATTGTATACGCACGAGATAGATTTGTCTTTCAAATTCAATATGTCACGATAAAAGCGATCGCTTTTATCGTGACATATATTTATTTTATAAATTATTTAAAAAATCAAGTATTGCCTCTGCTGCTTTTTTCCAATGTTTCCCTATTAGTAAACCTGGATGAGTCGCACCTTTTATCTCTACTATTGGCGCATCATAATATTCTGCTTGTGCTCGAGATTTTTCGATACCAATTCCAAATGGTAATGATGTTCCTAATTCTGCTCCAATAAATAATAACGGTGGCAGTATTTTTTCTTTCGGTACCGAAATGCCCAACTTCCGTTCACTACGTGCAACACCTGATTCAAATTTTAAATTAAATTTTAACTTCATCAAATTCCAAGGATACATATCAGGAAGTAGTTTCATTGACTGAAAAGGATTGCTCGGCATTCCTGAATCTTGAGGTGTATACAAAGGTTCGTATTGTTTTTCTTCACTTGTTTTTTGTACCTCTAAACTTGGGCTACCGTCTAGAATTATTGTTGTTTTTGTTTTGTGCTGTGCAGCATACATCAGCGCTACTAAACCACCCATTGAATGACCTACAACAACTGGATTATCAAGACCAAAACTAATCACAGCCAAACGAACATCCTCGACATAATCTTGCATGGTTGCACCTTCAACCATTCCACCACTATCACCATGTCCGCGCATATCAACAGCGTATGTATTGTATCCAGCACTCGCGAAGAACTTCATATATTTTTCAAAAGCCCACGCACCACCCCATGACATATGTACAAACATAATATCTCCAAGTGATTCTTTATTTTTTGTTTTTAAAGCAACACCCGCAATCGGTAATGCACCAAATTGTTTGTGAATTTTTCCCATTACTCTGTCGGTAAATTATCTAATATATATTGAGCAGTAAAAACTCCCCAATCATCTTCGGAATCACAGTTTTGATATGCTTCATCAGCTTCTATAATCTGCTGAGTCATACCAGTTGGAGAGATGTGTGGACTATTTAATCGCCCTACTGTAAATGACGCGTACCAAGATGCCCATAATTCATCACGTGCACCAATCAAAAAACCTTGTTCATATTCATGGTGTGCAGCTTGAGCCTGCTCAAGTACTTCTATTAATTTTTCGTATTTTATTTCCATAATAAGACAGTGTAATAAATTTATAAAAAACTTTATTTTTCAAATAACTCTAAACAAGCTAGTCTTTTAGATTAACTTCTTCAGCGACCAATTTTTCAAGATCTTCTGAAGATAGTTTTTTATTTTCTGGATCTAACAACAACGCATTTCGCACCATTGCCCGCTCTTCTAGAGTTGAAGAACCATAATCAACATGGTTTGGAATTTTATCAAAAAAATCAAATTTCATACGCTCATTATAGCATAAGGCACGCACGTGTTGTTTGACTATTAATCAAAGAACAAATAGTCACGCAGATTTATAATCTTACCCTTTTCATCAATGGCGACACCTTCCTTTTTTAATTTCTTTACTCGATCATTACCGCATGAATCGCTCGCCCACACCCTACCATCTGAATATACGATACGATGAAATGGAATTTTCTTGTACTCAGGATCTTTTGCTAAGACGCTTGAAACACTTCTTGCTGCTTGCCCACCACCACCTGCTGCGCGCGCCAACATGCCATACGTAACAACCTTGCCAGCTGGAATACTTTTAGCAATCTCACGAACCTTTTGTGTAAATAATGACTCTTGCCTCATAGTACTTATGATAATAAATTTAACTCATTGTTAAAAATTTCTGCAACTTTTCTATGAGACTCAAGCGAAAGATGGATACCATCAATCTCGCTAGGCTTAATATCTTTATCGTCGAGACTCACAAAAGAAACACCTTTCTCTGTTGCAATTTTTGAAAATGTATTTGTAAATTTAAGTGACTCTTTGACACTTTCTGCAGTAAAACCCCAATCTTGAGAAACTTTTGTCTGATAAGCGTGTGGTGGTGCAATAATAATGATACGTGTTTTTGGTATGCGCTCCTGTATCTCCAGAATACAATCGCGAATACCCTCAGCAATATTCTCAGCTGTACGATGGAAACGACTCTTCAAATCATTCGTGCCGAGCCATAGTATACACACATCAAGCCTAGTATGAGTTTCAAGGCATGGACGTAAATAAGTTAACCCATTACGGTCTAATATTTCAGCATCGTCGATATTTGTTGTTCGTGAGCGTAACCCTTCTTCAATAATTTCGACACTGTCACCTAAAAAATCCTGCAATACTCCCGTCCAACGAATATGTGCAGGATATTTTTCTTTAGTCTCTGGGTTCAATCCCCATGTATTTGAATCCCCAAAACAAAGAATTCTTTTTATATTTTGATTTGTATTCATACGTTACAGTATAACAAATGCTATACTAACCGCATATGAAAATACTTGCTTTATCGTGCTCGCCATCTCGCAAAAGAAACTCTGATACCATGTTAGATCATTTTCTTTCAGGTGCAGAAAAAGTAGCTGGAATTGAAATTGAAAAAATTTATCTCGAAGATATTCCTATTGAAATGTATCACCATGCGAATAGTAAAGGACCTGGTGAAAATGAATCTGAACTTACTGAACTTGCTCGAAAAATAACTGATGAAGCAACAGGATTAGTTATTGCAACACCAACATATAACTTTTCAGTACCAGGACATTTGAAAAACTTTATCGACCGAATGCGCTTCTTCGCACTTGATTTAACGAGACGTAATAAATTTGATCAACCAGTAGGTAAATTAGGTCACCTGAAAACTTATTTTCTCGTATCAGGAGGTACGCCAAATTGGGCAGAAAAAATACTTTTCTTTAGCTTTCCGGCATTTTGGCTACGTGGATTGTTTTTATATTTTGGAGCTAAAGTCATGGGCGCTATCTACAGTGGAGATATTCAAACATTTAAAAATACAGAAGTATTAAAAAAATGTCATGACAAAGGTATGCGTTATGGACAAAACTTAATACGTGGACATAGCCATGGAATACTTGAGAATATATTTTGGCGCCCACCACAAGTTAGATAAGTATAGTCATTAAAAAAACATCCCTGAGGATGTTTTTTTAATTTATTTTGTAAGTTTTGCGCGCTGTTTTGGATCTCGCTTTGCAGCTAGTTCAGTAAGCCGTGTTCGCTTGATTTCAAGACGCTTTTTTGTTTTCTTTGAACGAGAGGTTTTCATCGTTCCAACTGATGCTATTCTTTTTGCCATATGTGGGTACTATACACTATTTATTAAATAAATCTATACCTACAGACCTGTTCAATCTTTTTATGCATTTTCTCATTACATAAGCTCGGAAAATCCATGAACAAAGATCTCTTTAAGACCATTGACAATGTATTATGATCTGTTATGCTCTTTCCTGTTCGCTCTTTTACAAATATAAGGATGTTCCAAATGAACGACAGCAAGAACGTTGCAATCGGCAGTGCTTTTGCTGTCTTTCATTTGGGTGAGACAATAATTAATTTCATTTTTCAAAAAACACTTTATTAAAAACAAAGATTATGTCAACAGTTAAAACAAACATTAAATCTTCAAGCACGATAGTGCTTGGAATTAACACGACAAATTTCAATGCATATACGGCTCTTGCCTTGTTTGCAGCCTTATTTTTCAGATTGGGCAATTCTATAACTTCGCTTTTCTCAATCGGTATGATGCCGTTAGGAAATCCGGAGTTGAGAAACGTAACTAACCAGGTTACTGCAGACGAAGTTTTGAACGATACAAACCAAGAAATTCAAGGAGTCACAGTGACTAATCTGAACGCCTTGGTTGAATTCTGTTTAGGTTGGATTTCAAACCCAGCGGTAAACTTGATCATACGTTTAGCAGCATCAAAATCTGTAGTAAATCTTACACAGGTTTGGGATGACTTCAAGGGTCAAGGGTACAACTCTTACGAAAGAATGCTTGCATTCTTTGCACACGTGCAGTTCCTTGTTAAGGGGTACACAAGTGCCTTGAGCTCAAAACTGGTACTGGACTACGTAAGTAACGTTACCATGCGTGAATTCAAGAACGGAGTTTTGATGCTAACTATCAAAGCACCAGGCGTTACATTCACGAATGTGCAAATGTGGGCAATCGAATATCTGTTAATCAACAAGCATGGTCTTGAAAATAACCGTCCGTTGATCATCACATTCGAAACAGTAACAATTACTGGCTTAACATCATTCTTCGGAAACGATGAGGTGCTTGCCAAATTCAATCTTGAGGTTGTTACTCAGTTCAATAACGCAGAAAAAGGTTATACAACTGATACTGCGCAAAATTGGGTTGAGAGAGGAAGTGTTGTTTACATCAACGCAACCGACATCCCTACTGATGAGCGTTCAACTGTTTTAAACGCAATAATCGAAGAAGCCATGAGCAATATTGGTGAGTTCCCAGTTGTGAACAAAACCATCGTGGCGTAAAATAAATCACCCAAGTGATAACGACAAGAGCCTTGTAATCAAATGATTACAAGGCTCTTAATCTGTCATAAAAATATTTATTTTTATTCAAACAAAGATTTGTATGAATTCCAATACTTGTATCCCAAAAAGAAGTTAAGTGCGAACACTACCAATCCTGGCAAGATTGTATCTGGTTGTGCAAATATATGATACAAAATAATATTAACTGAAATTGGAGCTATTAAAATCAGAGCAAACGGTACCCATTTCTTTGCAAGTAAAAGTAGTCCTGCAAATAATTTAACAAGTGACAGTAATGGCATAAAATATTTTACCGCACTTAACCCTGTAAAAAATGCGATTGAAGCTTCCGGCATTTCTCCCATTGGCATAAATTGAAGAAATCCATTCAAGCCAAAAACGACAAGAATAATTCCAAGTATAATTCGAGATACTTTAGTTATCATAATTTATATAATTAAATAGTAATAGACCTATCTTAACATATGACAATATTATAACTTTTAAGAGCCAAGACTTACACCTCTGTACATCTAAAACAACCTGTTTCGTGATCATTTACCAACCCTGTAGACTGCATAAATGCATACACTAACTGTAGCATTTTAATACTACAGTAGTATATATAGCCATACAATAGATATTATAAAGATACCTTTTTGGTAAATGAGATTACTCAAAGTATTTACACTATAATGTTCTAATAAAACTTTAATATTTTTTCCTTTTGATACGAAATATATCGCAATAATGCTTTTCGAAATAAAGGATTCTTTTGTAGTGTGTGACCCAGTAAAAATGCAAATCCGACGTATGGAAGACTTGCGACAATAAGAATTGTGTATGAAATTCTTCCTTTTGACATATAACAAACAGTAATAAATTTAAAGACTATATTTATAATCAAGAATGCAACAGGTACTGTTAGTATTCCTATGCCCACAGAATGCATAAAAATATATACCACTAACCCTGAAATGATAAAGAAGTCCACAAAAGCCATTATAATGCTCCACCCCAACAAAAGCAGCGCTAATCGAAACACAAGAAACACTTGTCTATTTTCAAGACTGTGAATAATTTGTTTTTTCTCTTTTTTATTAAATTCAGAACATCTTTCTAAAAATAATATGAATGTTTTTTTGTATCTCTTCATGTGTGTTTAATTTTCTTGTAAAAAAGTATACTATTTTTGATCTTTGCATAAATTGACCTAAAAAATAACAAGGTATATTTTTGAAAATTGAGGTGAATTTCCGTAGGAAAGAGAAGACGCTCTGGAGTAACTCCGGTGCTGCAGAATATCCAGCAATAAAAGAATATAATGACTAGTTAGAATTAACTCTTTAGGATTCGTTACTACTCCTTTCTTTATTTAATTTATGTCTTCTTTATATAAAAAACTCGCAAGGCTTGAGGATTCAAACCTATTTTATTTCTATTAAAATCTCATGATGCTGCATAAATGGAATAGTGAGTGGTGGGTTGTACCCAGCATATTTTGGTTCACCAATTATTTCTATACTTTCATTCGTAAGAATATTCATTAAATCTTGCTTTTTCTTTGCGACCCTTTTATTAGTTGCCCACCAAGAAAACTTATAGACTGCCTGTAATTTTTCAGGCTCTTGTTTCAATTTAACTTTTACATTATTAGGAGTAGGTAATGTCGCAAGTGTATATTGTGATGGCATCACAAATGATACTATACGACGCCCTAAACCATCTTCTTGCTCTAATACAGGAGATGTCATAGCGATACTCTCTCCTTCCCCATCTTCTTGCTCTAATACAGGAGATGTCATAGCGATTTTTTTCTGAGTCGTATTATTGCCAAAAATATAATCAGCAATATTACCAAACCCTTTCCGTATAGCATCTCTATAGGTACCATCAACTACAGTGTAGGCAACTATGAATGGTTCATAGAGACGTATCTCGTAAGACTCTTTTATTTCTAGGACATTAAATTTTGGAGTCTCAATTTTTCTAATAAAAATATAGCCAACTATTGCCCATAAAATAATAACAGTAGTAAAAGTAAGGATAATAATATATATAAATTTCATATCCAAAGTATACCAAAACCTATCACTCATGTCCTCCTCATATAAAAAACCCTTATGGTAAAGGATTTAATATAGTGGTATGCAATACCACCTATTACTCGCAGGGCTTAGGAGGGTTCGAATCTATATAACTTAATTAAATAACTATTTACATAATAGATTTTATATATTCCTGTGAAGCATTTGAGTTACTTTTCTCTATTTCAGCATAAACTAATACTCTAAGTTTTTTTATAGGAGCTTCTGCACTACCACCCGCTATACCCATTTTCATAGCCAAATCATAAAATGTAAAAGCATAGGGTGTTTCCAAACTTTTTATTATTTTATTTACAGCCTCCTTTTCACTTTCGTCTTCAAACATAACAACATCAGTTACCTTTTGAATAAGCATTATTATATGTTTATTGTAATCTGCATCAACATCAATTGGTATATTTTTAAAATTTAAATAATGTGAAAAAATATTAGCATAACTATCTACTAAATCCTTAAATACTACCTCCTTTTCTACTACATTTATATCTGACATTTCCATATTATTTTATTATCTACTCAAGATACTTTATAATTAAATCTTTTCGACTGTTTTTAATTTTTTCCACCTGCGCTAATTCACCCACACTTTCAAGGGCTTTTTGTTCCTTTCCAAGAACATCATCTTGTTCAGTAAATTCTCGAAATTTTGGCTCCATAATAAGCATTTCAATATTTTTTTGATAGTCTGTTTTCTCATTAGACTTATTCTCTCCTATGTTAAGTCCTATTCGCACTTTTTCATTACCAATTTCTGTTTTATTTGGATCTTGCATCTCTTTAGCAACTTCTAATTTTGATGCACCAGTAATATCGGCAACGAACTTGTGAAGTTGATCGTACGCTTTTTGACCAAAAAGTTTTACTGACTCTTGATGAATAGCAGATTCTCTAACCATTATTTCAACACCTCCAGATTCGTTAATAGATACTTCTGGTTTATTTCCACAAATTCGTCCCACAGAAAATTTATAATTTTCACCAGTAAGACCATTAGCTGCCATCGATAGAGCCTTTTTATCTCCATCGGTATATTCTGGATTAGAATGAATCTTATCAATAAGTTCTAATTTTAATTTTTCGATCAGAGTATCTTCACCGATTTCTCCTACTGCTTTCAACAATCTCATTGTTTTCAGAGATTCTGGAACGGCATATAAAACTTCAGGTAATTTATCTTCAAACGCATGTGTATTATCTGCGATATGGATCGCTGACTCTAAATTTTTCTTTCGACTTTCTGAAGAATTATCAAAGTTAATATTAACTTCAGATGAGTCATGATTTAAAATGCCAGAATGCATCGTATTAATCTGTTCTTGATTAAATAATTGATTTATTTTATCTTCCGTATTCGATCCACGTTCTTTCATATATTTTGCAGCAAGCAAATTATGTCCAGCGTCTTGACCTTTTATACCCTCTTCATTAATAGAGTTACGTACAGGATCCATTGCATAGCCCAAATCATGGTCTATCATAATTTGGTGTGCCATTATTCGATCTATAGCTTTGACCGTACCACCATGTTTTTCAATTCCACTTAATATATCTTCTGCTATTTTTATATTATGCTGTACTAGATGTCTAATACCATGGTCTCCCATTAAATTTTCAGAAGCAGCCTCGTCCTGAAATGCTAATGACGCAACATTCTCTTGTAGTTTTTGCAAAATGACTTCCGATGAGACGTCCATATCAATATCACCTTCCTCTTGAGCTTGACTAATCAAATCTGCATAACGCATCATTTCATTTGAAACACTTTCATGCTTCTTTTCTTGAAACCTACCGCGACCCTTTTCTGTACTAAGTAAAAGAGTATCAATCTGCTTTTGAACAGCTTCAATTATAATTTTTTTATTTTCGGGACTAAATGGTTTTCCGTCTATTTCAGGAATATTTTTATATTCTGCTCCATTTAATTTAGAAAACTCTTTAATTTGATTGAGAACATACTCTGCCTTCGTTTCTTTTGATTCATACCTAGACTCAAGACCATCAGCTGCCTCGACGCCAGACCTTTTTTTCTTTTCAATTTTTATTGGATCTGTTTCTTTTAATGAATCAGACTCTGCATTTTGAATTTTTTTATTTTTAAAATTCTCCAAAAATTCAACCTCCGTCTTTGTGAGATCGATTGATTGCGATTCACGCGATTCATTATTGATATTTTCTACTTCTTGCTTAGCGCCATCTATAATATCTACCTTTTGTGCTTCTATTCCAGTAATTTGATCGGTGACTCCTGCCAGGGATTCACCATCAGGAGCTGCCCTCTCTGCCCTTGATAGTAAAGATTTTCCAGTGTCAGAAGTATTTATTTTCAAATCATCAAGCAACCGACCTACCACTTTTTCAGATGTTTCATGTGAAGTTTCAGAAACCTCTTTTTCTTGATTTTCTGGACTAGGCATATTGTCTTCTTTTGGTTCTATATTTTCTTTAAACATAAACTAATCTGTGTTAATTATTTCATTTCTAATCTTCTCAATCGCCTCACCTTCTTTCTCTTTTATAAAAGAATCGATAATTTTCTTTTCTTCACCCTCAAGAGCACTGATCTGCTCCACAGTATCAGTATATATTTTTTTGATTTTATTAACTTTATCTTTTTTATCCATAATATCGTATAAGGGTTTTTTAAAAGCTCGGAGCTGTTGAGGACGTTCGAACCTGTTTATGTTTATTTATTACTCGAATAGTACATCCTTGACCACTTTTATGTCTTCCGTAAAATCCTTATGACTCTCATGAGCAACGTTCAAGTCCCCATAGATTTGTCCATCAGGATTTATGTAGTACCCCATGTCAAATATTCCCTGATTATGTAATGCACCTGTAATTATGCCAGTAGATTGATTAAGGTTAATTTTAGATATATAATTTAAACCCTTTAAGCTGGGTTTTTCTCCTATATATTTTACATATACAATTTCTCCCTCAAACGATACCCCGTATTCTGATGTTATTATTTCATCAATTGAGTTTCCGTTCGTATCTTTTGTTTTTGAAATTTGCCTTAACTTAAGATGGTTTGCTACAGTATCAATCTCCACCGAATTCATGTTAGCCTCATCAACATATGATTCATTCTCATTATTTTTTGCTATATTTATGAATTGTTTTAATTTTGAAATATCACGAGAATCTACTGTTTCAATCTTATCTCTATTTTTTTCTATAACTTGTTTTAAGGTTTCGTAATTTGGTGCATTTTGGCAAGAATTTAAAAACGATGCAAATATTACAGGGGCACCAGCAATACGTAACACCTTAAGGGATTTTTCTGCAAAGTTTTTTAATATTGTTTTATAACCTTTTTCATTTGGATTTGAAAAAAGTTCTAAGTTTGGATTTTCTTTCATGATAAAAGTATACCAGAGGTTCGAACTCCTGTCCTCCTCATATAAAAAACCCTCATCGTGTAAGAGTTTTTTGAAAGCTCGCAGGGCTAAGGAGGGTTAGAACCTATTTGATATTAAACGTTTCTTGATATCTTTAATACGTTCAGTGATGAAGTCTGACTTAGCTTCGTCGCTATCAAGGTGAACATCGTTTAATTCATAACCTAAAACTTCAGCCATGTACTCACCAGCATCTGTTTGATTAATGATAAACTCTGGATGTTGCTTCTTTACAGCATCAAGTTTTCCTGCACCCCTTTTCCACGTCTCATTACCAAACACCTGTTTTTGATCACTAGTTAAAAGGTTTTCAAATAAATCTTCTGAAACTTCCTTATCAAGGTAATCCATCATTTTTTTAATTTCAGGAAGACCATACCCTTTATTCATACTATCTACACCTCCTTTCATTAACCACGCTCCTTTATTACCAAAAAATGGATACCACTGACCTTTATTCTTACCACTAGCGCCCGAAGAGCTTTGGTAAAAAGGAATCTGAACTCCATTAACATTAGCAATAACTGCAATACGTGGTCTCGTTTGTACGATATATTTCTTACCCTCATCGCTTTCGCATAGAACTCCCTCCTTAAAAAGCTTGCTCATGTTTTCTTTTAGATTTGACTGCTGTTCAAAATATTTATTCTCCATACAAAAAGTATATCATGCTCGAACGCGTGTCCTCCTCATATAAAAAACCCTTCAAAAGGGTTTTTTATATCTTAAGTTCTAGCGTCCTAGGTGGGTCATGTTTTCTTATTAACAAAACCCTTATTTTAAAGCGTTTCGTGCGTGTCACGAGTTGGCTCCGTCTATAGGATTCGAACGGAGCTCGTGCGCCCTAAAAGGGTTGATTACTGAAGTGTGAAAAAACTATCACTTTCATCAGAAAGGTAATTTTCTCCTCCCAGATAGTCGGTACTTATAGATATTTTGTAATTACTATTTGCGGTAACATGACTAGGTATGTAAAATATTTCCTGTCCATCATTTACTATACCTGTTGTTGAAGACAATGGAAAAGAATGTGTCTGTGTAGATTCAATTTGTTGTAAATTAACTCTAACCAATGCATTTGAAGGTAAATTAGTAGAATCCCAATCAACAGTGACCGCTGAATTAAGACTTAACACTTCTCCACCATTAGGAGATGTAACTGTTAGAGAAGGAGTTGGACCATTTTGTAATGATATAGCTTGTCCTGAGTAAATAGAGTTTGAAGGATCGTCAACCTCATATACATGCATCCAGTAATCTTGTGCACCTATAGAAGTAGGAATAATAAATGTCTCTTGTTCATCATTGATAGTACCTTCACTAAGAACAACAGTGTCTCCTTGTCCTAGATTAATTGTTGTAAACATTATCCCAACAAGCGTATTTTCATTCATATGACACGTAGTCCATCGCACTGTTATATCTTGACCAGCATGATAGGTTTCACCACCACTCGGAACTACTGATGCAAAAAATGGATTGTTGTTAGCAAGACAAGTACCATCAATAATGGTGTTAGCTTCTGACTCTGATGAAACTATAGTTGAATTATCATTCTCTTCAGTAATCTGATTATTATTTATTTCTTGTTCAAAAGTATAATCATGAGCACGTCCGACAAGATATCCGAGTGCAAGACTAACAACAATTAATAATATTATGAGTAATGTTTTACTTTTAGCCTTTGACGGCTGTTGTTGATTAAAATTTATATTTTCCATATAGAAAGTATACCTCATCTTCTACCATACAAAAACTACCCTCTCGGGTAGTTTTTGTTAAAAGTTCTAGAGTCCTAGGTGGGTCATGTTTTCTTCTTAACAAAACCTTTACTTTAACGCGTTTCGTGCGTGTCACGAGATGGCTCGCAGGGTTAAGGGTGGTTAGAACCTATATTATTTAGGTAACTGCTTTCTTCTTGCTATCAATAAGATAATAAACAGAACATTAGCTATAGTCCAGGTTATAGGAAACAAAGCAGTAACAAGATTAATCTCTGTTAGTGCTATTACAGCTAACGAATGCCTAATCGCTGTCATGAAGTACATAAAGAGTGTTTCAGACCAGGGGTCTACCCACGACTTTCTAACTGTAGGTGCAAAACCTAGCATATCAATTGTAGACAAGAGAATAATTGAAAGTACAGGCTGGTCAGCAACTAGCCAGACTGGAATTGCTAGTAACGCTATAGCAAGAAATATAAAGTCTACTTTTCTAATATCACGCTTTCCATTTTTAAGACTTAAAGCAAAAACAACAACCATGACTGTAGCAACAGTAAATGTAATCCATGAACCTAGTCCTCCTCCAGCCTGTAATTGTAGGGCAAAGATAATATATACAAGAAGGGCCCATAAGAAATATGAAAAAGCATGCGGACGTGTTGTACCTTTAACTGTGTCGATTATATATGGAACGTAGCCTACGAAGACTAGTATGATTGCTACGATACTTACTATTACTTTTATATCCATATGCAAAATTATATCACGTTCGAACTCATGTCCTCCTCATATAAAAAACCCTTATCGTGTAAGGGTTTTTCAAAAGCTCGGAGCTGTTGAGGACGTTCGAACCTTTTTTATATAGATATTACAAAAAACCAGGGCGACTAAATATATAAAGTTCTACATTACTGAAGAGAGAGTCGTCTTTTAATAGGTCAACATAAAACTGTTCTTGACCATCAGGAACATCAAGATATGACCAATTCTGCGGCTTTCCACCTGTAGACCACGAAGACTCAAGAGAGACAGATATATAAGTAGTGAGCTGGTTGCTCTGAACATACTGTGATACTTCCTCAAAATGAACCCCGTCCTTGAAATCTATAATCACCTTAAGCGTTGCTTGCTCTCTACCGACAGGAAGATATGTGACGCGCTCTACCACCTCATCAGAAAGACGCCTGTTCCAATAACTCATCATTTCATCAGTCACGCTTTCCTGTGAATATGTCTCAAGATTTTCTATATCCCACAAAGTAAGTTTAGGTAGCGACCAATACTCCACAGTCTCTTCAGGAACAATCAAATCATTTTGTGCAAGTAATTTTGAAACCTCACTTAATGTGACACCAGAAGAGTACTCAACATAAATTTTACCTTGCACACACTCGCCTTCTTTCTTCTTACTTAGCGGTGCACACTGTCCATTAGTCAAATCGGTAGAAAGATATGAGTTCACAATCCCTACTGCAACTAGAAAACCTAAAGCAACCAATATAATTTTTAGTATTTTATTCATATCAAAAGTATACTAAAGGTTCAAACTTATGTCCTCTTCATATAAAAAACCCTTATCATGTAAGGGTTTTTCAAAAGCTCGCAGGTCTTAGGAGGGTTCGAACCTTTATTCTTAGTTAGTTTTACACATGAAAACCATCAGGAGCTTGAAAGCCTTGAGAAAGCTTATCTCTATGTTGATTAGCAAGCTCTATATTCCTGTGTATTGTAATTGTGTTTTTACCTTTACTTGAAATTATCTTTTCAAGGTCTTTAATAGACTCTAAGTTAAAGCTGTCATTAGTATTGTAATAATCATCAATCTTACTTGAAACTTCTTCGTCAAATTTAACTTCAATAATAAAGTCTCCATATA
>Ga0222655_1000036_pt1 | contig 74485 bp, 97 predicted proteins | sample AntAcemetagen423_FD_179857 | JGI IMG/M metagenome (GOLD analysis project Ga0222655, IMG submission 179857) | Saline water microbial communities from Ace Lake, Antarctica - #423 | ecosystem: Environmental > Aquatic > Non-marine Saline and Alkaline > Saline | place: Antarctica: Ace Lake... | reverse complement strand
ACTTTTATAAATCTACGATACTTTCTTTCGATCGAAGTGTATCCCCCAAAAATAAATAAAAATACTGATATATCTATGTATTCCATAAACATAAACCATTCGGGTTCTAAAAACTTTTATAAATCTACGATACTTTCTTTCGATCGAAGTGTTCTCGAAATTCAAAACATTCCTAAGTTATATAAATCTTGTGGTATTTTCATTCAGATACAACTATGAACAAGAGGGAATTTCTCTGTATGATTTCGGGTGGTTTCAGCACTCTCATGAACGGTTCCATGCTCGCCGATGAGATATACGCGAACCAAGACGACGATATCGAGAGGTACATCAAAGACAATCTACTCGAAGGGTCCTCATTCAGTGAAGTCAAGTTCTGCGCCGCCATGGAGACCATAGATGAAGCTACACTCACGGAACTACTGGCGTATTTCGACGATCGAGACATGCCGGTGTCCCGCGCATACTCCGAAAGCTGTATCGACGTCGCCAACGTTGAAGAATTCCTTAAACTTTAACAACCCGGTTGAGTTGGTAGAATCTAGTACATTCCAATTTAGAGTCAGACTGTTTTTTGGTCATAATCTCGTTTGTGCATGGCGAGATCATCTTTAGCCTTCCTTTTCATTTTGCCTAATTTAGACTTATCAGCACGTATAGCCGCTGCGGTTTGTTTATCAACATTAACAATGTTTAATTTCGCATCGGACATCTTCTTCTTAACATACGCATTTTCTTTTTTTATCTTATTATATACAGCCTGTAGTTTTTTACGCTGCGCCTCGTCGGCTGAAGAGAGTTTAGGTTTAATAATTTCCATACCCTTATACATTATAATCTCCCTACCTGGTGCTGAGGTCATAAATTTTTCACTCCTTGACCGAATGTACCAATACACCGATAATACAACTAACCATATCACGAATACATACTTAAATCGTATATCTATATTCTTCATTTATATACTATTACATTTTTTTAGTGAACATTTTAGTTCGAGTCTTCAAAGCCTCAAGTTCTACACCGAGAAGTTTAGCATTTTGCATCGACGTGAGTTTATTTACCTTTTCGGTAACGACCTTACGTTTCTGTTCTGATTTTATGATATCCACCCCCGATTTGAGTTTCAGTGCACTCATCGCTTTATCGCGTATCATCTTTAGCTCCATCGTGAGTGTTTGAACTTGCATATCAGTATCCCTTTTTAACTTATCAGTAGCATCATTTAACTTAAGTTGTATTTTTTTAAGTTCCTTCATAATAGCTTTACCTTTTTCAAGGGCGACCTTATCTCCCGCATCGGCGGCCTTCCCCAAGGGGGTAATTTCAGTTACGAGCGATTTGTTTTTTTCGAAGTGTGCAGCACTCATCTTCTGCTGTTTATCATTCGAATCTTTCTGTAATTTAATAATTTTCCTCTTAATGTCTAAAGCCTTTTTCAAACCTTCACGCCCTTCGACGAGTTTAGCGTTAACACGTGCAGTTATAGCAGTAACACTCATAGTTATTATACATTAACAAATTATTTAAGATTAAATTTAGGGGAAAATTGATTCGCATACAAGAACCCCCTGGGTGTTTCATTAAATTTATCATTCCGTGGTTCTACTGTACCATTTTTATCCAATAACGTAACCCCAGCAAGTAGAACGGTGACAAACCCGAGTAGTACGTAAGGCATTTATAATTATTAAATATTTTTAATCCGTTGACGAAGTGTCATACCATCACTTCCCGATGTTTCAACAATCCGTACACATTGATTTTCGTTGAAAATATTACCATGTGTGTCACAAAGTGGACAAGGTACTGACGGAGTTTCTGTCGGACCGTGGTTATGTCTTGGAATAGGCCGCTTTTTATTACGTTTTACCTTGCTGATAGGTTTTGGCGCGTCAGGGTCGTGTCGCTCACAATAATCCACCCCTGTGATACATGTACGTTTACATGGGTTACCTCGAATGTTGAGCCCCGTGCAACAGACCTTCTTCGCTCTCGGTGGTTTTGGTTTTTTAGGTTCATTTATGGGCCTAGAATGAACTTTACACGTCTCACAACCCACCATACAATATTTCATACACTGAGTACCCTTCGCTGTTATGAAGGGGCAGCGAACCTTTACCACCTTTGGTTTAGGTACACGCTTATTGTTTCTGAGATCTTCATTTTCCCGACGTAAAGATTTATTCTCTTTCTCAAGCGCTTCGATTTTTTTAGACAATTCGCACGACATTTTATTAAACTTACAATTATGAGGAAATGAATACTACTTAGGTTATTTATTTTGTTCTTATAAATCAAGATGGAAACTTCAATTCACGATATTCCTAAAAAGGTTCAGTACATTGTAATTGATTCTAATTTTGTAAATGGTTCAAATAATACATTCTCGTTAGATCTTACACTGAAATCCAATACACACGTCGAAGACTTTGGGCGTGTATTAGGTGTAAAGATGGTTGATTTTTACATTACACAGGTCGGTGGAGAAAACCCCATTAGTGACAGTCACCCGAGTGATATAGCCAAGTTTGTCGATGTTATATGTCCAGACATTCCAAAGGTTGCACAGATGTTGGACGAACGACATGGACAAATTTTGGCGAGAGTTCCATTAGAACGACATTTTAATAACTCTTCACATACAGTTATCCGGGATAAACAATGGAAAAGTTTTAACCGGAAAACTAACTATTTCAATCCCATATCGATTAGGAAGTTAAATTTCAGTATATATGAACAACAAGATGACGGCGACTATGTAACTCTACAACCAGATTCTAAATGGTTTATGATTTTGGAAATCACCACCGTTGACGTAAAAGAAAAGCCGATTAATAAGGATGTTCAAATTTTGGAAGCTTTACACGCTCTCATCGGGAAGATTGATACATTGAATTCAAATGTCAAAAAACTTCCGGAGAAAGAAGAAGAAAAACCTAAACGCAAGAAATATTCATTTAATTATATTTTATTAGCTCTCACGATACTCACAGGTGGATATATATTTTATAAAAATAGAGGTGGAGGTGGGGGAATTCCACCATCGATGGGAATCCCACGCTAGATTAACGTATCATATAAATTATCATTAGCGGGACTCTGATACTTCCCATCGGTCCATCTATTATTATCCTTTTCAACCGCCTTTACATGAAGTATAGCTAATTGTGGGAGAGCCTCCAGTGCAACCTTCTTTTTACATCCCGTTATCACTTCATGTAAACTATTAGTATACCTTATTCCGGGGTCATTTTTATACACCCGACACATAAAGTCTGGCCAATTAACCCAATCCATTTCATTCACAGTAAATTCATGTGCATTGTACCACCCATCAGTCGCACCTAAACAAATATTAAGTCTAGGAATCATTATTAAATCCGCGCCAGAATCACTAATAATTTGTTTGATGTTTTTTATAAGGTGTTCCTTCGGCATTTCATCTGGATCTAACATGAAAATAAATTCACCGGAGCAGTTCTCGATGTGAAAGTTTCTATGCGCACTGAAATCACCATCAAAATCTCGTTCACATGTTACTATATCATTTTTAAAATGGTTCACAACACTTATCACTCTGGAAGTAACGTGTTTAGTATCCACTAAAACGTTAATTTCATCTTCCGTATCCTTCACTTGTTTCAAAAACGCGATGAGGGAGTATAAATCCCGAGACTCGTTGCATACCATAATTGAATATGAAATCTTCATTTGAATAATTAAAGATAATTACCTTTAAATATATATGATTCCTAAAGTCATTCATAAGGTGATTATCGTAGATGGGGGGGGACTTCCCATACTTCCTGAAGGAATGATAAACGCGATTGAAACGTGGATCAGAATAAACCCGGGGTATAAATTGAAATTTTATTCAGGTAATGAGTGTATTGAATATATAAGGAAATATTTCGATAAAGATGTTCTAGATGCGTATACTGCATTGAAACCATACTCTTATAAATGTGATCTGATGCGCCAGTTGATATTATATAATGAGGGTGGGTGGTACACAGATACTAGAATGGTATGCTACGAACCCATAGATAAATTAGCGTCTATGAATAAAGAATTTTATGTATGCGTTGACACACCTCAACAACAACTGTGTATGACGAACGGGTTCATAGGGTCAATCCCAAAACATCAAATTTCCAAGAAGATGATTGATATAATTTTATGGAACGTGACTCACAGGCATTATGGTATGGACTGTCTCGCGCCGACCGGGCCGGGTGCGTATATAAATGCATGTATCGATCACATTAGAAAATTCCCCGACAAATGTCTGATAGGAAAACACGTAATAGAAGACGGAGAACAATTTATAGATTTTATATGTGGTCGAATTGCTAAAGTAAAATATAATAACGCCAAAGGCGGTGATAACAATGATATAACCGGTGGGAATGATTACGGTGAAATGTGGAGAAACTGGGACGTCTATTTAACTTGATCAAACAATTTAGAGGTTTTTGCCCATTTCGTTTTTTTCAATAGTTGGCTCCTTTGTATGCGAAATTACGAGATCTTCATATTCATTTAATTTCATATTTGTAAAATACTTAAAAATTATCCCTTTATATAATAAATGTGTGGCATACTCACCACATTCGGCGAGGAGGTTGACGTCCCCGAAGATCTCCTTTCACACAGAGGGCCCGACGCGTACAAAACTAAGACGATTGGTAAATGTCGCATGGATTTCTACCGCCTTAAGATCAACGATCTTACAGATGCCGGTATGCAACCTTTTACACACCGGGGTCACATGTTAACATGTAACGGTGAAATTTATAATCACAGAGAATTTCGTACCGGCGCCGAAGTGAGTACGAGTGATTGCGAAGTTCTGATACCTCTCATAGAGGACTATGGAATCATGAAAACCGTCGAACTTATCCGAGGAGACTTCGCGTTTACGTATACCGATGGGAAGCGGGTATTGGCGGCTCGCGATCCATACGGGGTCCGACCACTATTCTTCACACGGTATGATAATGGCTCAATCGCATTTGCAAGTGAAGTTAAGGCGCTCATGTTTATGAAATCCGAAATACATATTTTTCCACCGGGACATATATACGATTCGGCTTTAGACGATTTCGTGTGTTACCACAAATCATACTGGCATATATATAATCACGTATCCAACGTTGACAATGGTACAGTAAAAACGTGTCTCGAATCATCGGTATTGAAGCGTCTCGAAAACACTGACCGCGAAACGGGGTTTTTGTTGTCGGGTGGCCTCGACAGTAGTCTCATCGCTTCTATAGCCGCAAAGAAACTTGGTAAAATTAAGACATTTTCGGTCGGCCTCAAGGGAAGTCCCGATCACGAAGCGGCGCGTGTCGTGGCGAACTATATAGGGAGTGATCACTCGGAAGTATATTTTACCATAGAACAAGGTCTAAATCTGATATATGAAGTTATTAAATCCCTGGAATCTTATGATACCACGACTGTACGAGCGAGCGTTCCAATGTGGATTCTTTGTAAATATATCAAAGAAAATACGGATTGTAGATATATATTTTCGGGTGAGGGTGCGGACGAAATTCTGGGAGGGTACCTGTATTTTCATAACGCACCTGGCGTTGTTGAATTCGCACTCGAAAATATGAGACGTTTGCGTCTGATTCACCAATTTGATGGGTTACGTGCAGATAGATGCGCGAGTGCACATGGCCTCGATCTCATCGTACCATTTCTTGACGTAGATTTCGTGGATACGTGTATGAATATGAACCAGAATGAAAAAGTTGGGAAAGTTGAAAAGGCTGTACTACGTAAAGCTTTTGAAGGATATTTACCCGACAAAATTTTATGGAGACGTAAAGACGGTATGAGTGACGCGGTTGGTACGAATTGGGTACAATCGATTAAACAGTATGCTGAAACGTATATAAGCGATCGACGATTTTCCAAAATTAAAGATCAAGCGAAGGGGTACAATATACCACTCACTAAGGAAGAGGCGTTGTACCGAGAAATATTTTGGAATTTATACGACCATGACAATGATCACCTGATAAGTGAAATTTGGCGACCGAAGTGGACATGTATCACGGATCCAAGTGCGCGTCTTTTGATTAACGAATCTACATAACATTACCCTTTTCATCTAACGCAAATACTAAATACGGTGTTCGCTCAACCGTTTCTAAATTTTTTACCGATAAACATATACATCTTTCTATAATAGCGTTCGGGTATGCGGTTTGAACGACCTTTTCAAATTTATCAAGACCTTTGAGTTGTTCTTCAGCTTTTTTATACCCTTGATCACCACTTTTACCCTCAATAATGTAAACTTCATCATTCATTTTCAGTACCAGATCGGGAATATTCATCTTCTTTGGTATAGAAACGTATCCGTCCTGCCCCGAAAATTTACTCCTTGCACCACCCGCGTGGTTATGAAACAGTACATCAAATCCACTTGTCGTTGCAAGTACATGAAAAAGTATTGTCGACAACTTCTCAGATACAGATCCAGCTAATTTTTTGTAATACGAACCACTCAAAGGTGTCCCAAGAGATGTCACGTGTTCATGCCCAGAAAGACGAAGGTCTACCTGACGGTTAGCCATCATGAATTTATGACTAGAACCACACAATTTCATGACACCGTGAGACGTCACACGTATTTTACATGTAGGTATCATGTGATGGATCGTATATGATAAGAGTGAAACGATGCCAATGTTCGGATCACTGGAAATCTGACAATTACTCCCCTTCGAGAGGCGAGCATTGATATCGAATTCGTCAAAACTCTTCCGATATACGAGTAAAGGTGTGTTCTGTGGTCTCTTTTTTATTGAATTTACGTCAAACACCAACTCATCGACAGTCTTAAAAGGTTCAATATTTTCCAACATATCCGTAAATGGTTCATCCCGGAACCTTAATATCGCATCATGCGTTTTATATAACCTCGAATGTAATTTTGCAGTGTCCGTTCCAAATGTTGGGCGTTGAGAATACATGAACATAAAAGGGATACCCGGATAATACTGTCGACTAACCACTAATTTTGTCGCACGTTGCCCAAAACATGTATTTCGTGATTCGGATTCTGTCGTTTGTGTAGCTTCTACGAGTAAAATTGGTTTGTCGTTTTCTAGGATTATATAGTCACACATAGACCCCCCAGGTTTGATGAATTCTATTGATATATTTTCAAAACCGCGGATATTTAGCATCCATGTCCACATACCATCGTCGTTGAATGGTACATCGTAAACTACTTTATCTACGCGTTTTTTGAATATATATGAAAGAATGCACGCGACATCTTCTTCTTGTGGGTATTCTTCAGTTAATATCGTAATCATATTTATATTTTCTACGAACTATTATAATCACTTAGGTTTAATCTCGTAATAGACTTATCAAAAATCGTGTAATCTTTCTCAAAACCGGTATATATACGATTAGTATTCATACACGCGATAGCCAGTGTCCCTGATCCCATACACGAATCAAGAACGACATCACCTTCATTACTGAATGTTTTGACCAGGTACTCTATCAATGGTAATGGTTTTTGTGTTGGGTGTATACATTTACCTTCATTTTTAAATTCGAGTATACTCCTGGGATAATTCATGACTGTTTGGACGTAGTCGTCTTGCACTTTACGCCCCTTACGGTGGTCAGTATTGCCAGTCTTACCTTTCATAACCTTATTACACTCTACGGTACCCTGTGGATTATACGTCATTTTGTTTTTCGCATTTTTAGATGTTTTACCGTTCGAAAATATGAGTATATCTTCGTGTTCACACAGAACTTTATAAGGTGCTTGCGCAAATCCCCCTGGTTTGGATTTCTTCCATACGAGTGAATATTTAAACATTTTAAAATTCGACGCCACTAGACGACTCGTAAATGGCTGCTGCCCGAATAAGACTATATTTCCATAAGGTTTAAGTATACGCGTATACTCTTTCCACATCGCGTCCAAGTCAACGACCGTGTCCCACTTACACTCAGTGACACCATACGGTAGATCAGTGCATATGAGACTCACACTCGCATTGGGAATGCGTGTTTTCATTCCACTTATACAACACTCGTTAAAAATTTTATTTTTCCAGTCTAGTCGTTCACGACGTGTACATATATGAAGTTTTTCTATAACTTTTGAAGCCCCTATACCGTTACATGTAAACCTTTTATGATCAAATTCAATACATTCGTAATCACCGTAACTTTTGAAAATATTTACAATTTCAGTTTCGGGAATGATACCCTCGTTATTATAGCTCATGATTATGAGTTTTGCTTTATTTTTCCCCATAAATTCTTTGAGTTCATCTACACATTTGGGTTTAGAGCACCACGCAGACTGTTGTACAACTAGTGGTGTACCGGTCTTGTTATCTTTAATTCGTATATCTTCTTCGTATCTGGACAAGGTCTCGAGTACGTGGTAATATGTCGCATAGTTTCGTTGATTATATGGTGGATCCATATAGATTACGTCATAGTCTTGCTCGATGATATGTTTCGCGTCGCATATATATGTTTCACCCCTAGGCGCACACGTATTATCGATTAATTTACCAAGAATAAATGGTTTGATTGCACGCGAGTCCCAATTTTCATTGTATGCACCGTACGTACCCGGTATATTCGAAAATTTTGAAACCGATTCTATGATATTTCCGAGAAGTAGCATATACGTGGCATAGTTTATCGTACCATCATGTTCCCACGTACGTATTTGTTTACGCATAGCGTCAATCTTTGCGGCATTTTCGGTTGTGAAATACTTACGCCCACCCTCGGGTGAGTACAATTTCGTGATTAGACCATGAACAGGTGGTAGAGCATTCAACTGTGAGATATAGTCATCTATATTCGTATCTTTTGGTACCCTCGTGCGACAATAACAGAGTACATATGCATAATGATTTATGTCACATGAACTCACATCTTCGAAATAGTCGCATAATTCGCGTGATACACACCCCGTACCACCAAAACAATCTAAAACTTTAGATTCTACGGGAACTCTCTTGCGTATCTCGTCGATGATGTTTGTCGCGAAAACGTTTTTGTTCCCGAGATATCGCATATACAAATTAGTCCTTTTAACTTTAAATGCTATACATTATTATGTTACGTAAAACAATTTTTGAACAGGTGGATAGTATAAAAAAACTTATATATCTTCCACCTAAACTTTCGCGCCCGGATATCACGTTTAATCAATTGTTAATACTGGAAAAAAATATAGAAAAAGTTTTTCAAGAATTACAGAATGTTAATTATATATTAGAAAGATATTATCCGAATCGACGCTCGGGACCTCGTTGAATGAGATATATATGGTCGTACATGTGCAGTAGTGCAATGGTCAACGCAAACGTAGAAATGATTACAGTGTTCGCTTTTCTTGCGATCCATACATGCGCAATAATCAGGCCAATCAATACGAGTTGAACGACACTGAGTTTGGGTAGTTTACGAATGAAGCGTTTATCGAGTGTATCAACCTTTTTGGTTGGTTCAGGGGTTGCGTACGTAGATTGTGTTTTATATCCGGGCATTTATTATATACAGATGAAATATTTTTCGATCCTCCTGATACTGGTAGCATTCGACTATTTGAAGAGTCCAATTGATCGATTATATTTCAATTCACCAATGCGTCCATTATACGGAATACGAAATACTCTAATTGATATTTTCATGTATAAATCGGAATATAGTATACAAAAATTTAAAGGGTTAGGAGTATTACAGCCAAATTGCGAAGATATACGTAAAGAATATGATAAATATTCAAAAAAAATAAAAAAACAATACTTTCACGATGAAGATCCATGGTTTTCTCCAAACAAAAAATATTATTATTACAAAGCGTGTTATTTCCCAAAACTATATACTTTATTGCGTCAAGTGCCATGTATACGAAAAGACACTGCTGTGATAGCTGTTATGGGGGGTACACATCATATACCGGCACACCGCGCAGAATCTAATTTATACCTGAGGTATCATCTCACTATAAAGGGTGGTGGTGAATGTACACTTTATACTGACACTGGAAACCATTCACACACTGAAGGTTCTGAATTTTTATTTGATCACTCTAGATACCACGAAGTTAAAAAACCAAGTGATGGAACCAGAGTTGTACTTATTTTAGATGTACATAGATTTTTTATACACCGGGGAGAGTCTTCTTCTTAGGCACAACGACCTTCTTAGGCGCAGCTGCCTTAGTCTCGACAGGGGTCTCGGTGACACACGCGGGGCCCATTGCACCACGAGAACCTTGTGGACCGGGTGGGCCCTGCGGGCCTTGGGGGCCCGTTGGGCCCACGGGACCCGAACTGGAACCTCCAAGTTCGACCTGATCGATCAATCTCGTAATGGCATCGTAAATACGCGACTTATCGATACGTGTACGTTTCAGTTCTTCTTCAATTTCTTTGCGCAGAGAGTCCATTGTATATATATAAAAGAAAGATTATCTTTAATACATATGATCATCATCGGTCCCACTCTCAAATCTGGGATCGGACAACATGCAAATAAATATGCACGACTCTTTCCCGAACAAGCGTATCATCTGATTGGGAGCGAGCTTCCAGAGTCCGAACACGGCCTGATATTTATGATCCCGGTAAGGAATCAAATTGAATATATCAAGTACGCGAAAACCCGTGTAAAGAATCTGGCGTGTATGACAGTGTGTGAAACCGAAACTGTACACGAAGATTATGGGTTACTCACCGAACATTTCAGTAAAATATTTGTACCCAGTACATTCTGTAAACGTGTTCTATCTCGTCAATTTCCAAATACAACCTTTGAAGTCATTCATGCACACATTCCACCTGTAACTAAAAAACCGTATATATTTTACCATATCGGAAATATCATGGACCCTAGAAAGAAGTTTCGTGACATACTAATGGCATTTGCTCGTCTAAATGAACCAAATACACGACTCGTTGTTAAAGCCACAAGTAATCAAGATATACAGATCAAATTCCCAAATGTAGAAATTATAAATGGCCTTATTTCAGATGAAGAAATGGATACTTTGCATAATAGATCAGATTGTTATGTGAGCTTTTCACATTCTGAGGGTGTTGGTATGGGTGCAGTAGAAGCCGCTATGCGCGACAAACCCGTTATCATAACAAACTATGGGGGTGCACCAGAATATATTAAAACGCCATATACGATTGATTGTGAACTTCAAGAGTTGGAACAAGATGATTTCTTATTCAAAAAGGGAATGACCTGGGGGAAGCCAAACTTCGACCAACTCTTGGAGTTCATGACACACGCATATTCTAATGATGTCCGTAAAATGAACCACGAACACACGAGACAACTTGTAAGCAAGGACTCTGTATTACGCGAATTCATCAACAATATAATTGGTAATGAAAACGACGAGACCAGTGAGAATAGCCCCAGATCCTAGGGCACCCTTCTGAGAAATGAGAAACATAATCAGATCATCGATAAATCCAATACCGGTAGGTTTTTTGAGTATATCGGGCATGATCTTGGCGATCGCTAAATAAATGACCATCGAAATGATCACTGGTTTTAACGTATCTTGATCAAACATTTATAGTACACTCACAAAATAATACGCTTAACACCCAACACCTTTTCGGAATCCTTGAGTGTATGTTTTTTACAGAAACACCCATTTACCGCCCTGAATGAACATTTTTTTCCTTTCATTGTCAAAGCTTGACAAATTCCACCGGAATTCCTTTTCGCGATGATCCTTTCTGGGACGTCATCGAGAAAAACAATCGTATGGGATCGTTTTCGTTCCGCGTGTGCCTTATACGAGAGGCGCATCTTCTCGACACTACGTAATAAATGTTCGTCGTGAATGTTCATCTTTTCAACTTGAAAATTAAACTATTTAAATGTAACTTAGGCAAACTTTCCACTTCTTATACGCGTAACATCTTCAAAAATTGGTTTGAGTTCTATCGTTTTCGTATTTTTACAGAATTTCTCACGGGCGTCTTTCACCATATTCATGATCGTCACACTCTCAATAATGGTGTCATCACTCGTACACAGTCGCGCCTTAATCTTCTCGTACACAGCCACCATCTCTTCAGAGAAGATGATCGCGAGACCTTTAACAGCTTCGGACCTGAATGACGCGTTTTGGACTTTGGTCTTTACCATTCCGGTAATCTTATCGAGACGCGATATAACGTCTTTGCATGATATCTTTTGATTCTTACCAACCATGAGTTTGGTTAATTTTTCATCAGACACTATGGTACATAATACCGACCTTAGGGTATCACTTGACCGATTTTCGACGTTATCGAGAAAATCGAGTACTTCGTTTTCACCTCGGGTGAACGATATACCAAATATCCCGTCATTTCCACCTAGAGGTTCTTCTGATGTAATGACCTTCTCAACGACGACCGTTTCAGTCTTAGGTTTCCTCACCATCATAACCACTAGGGCTATAACGAGTACTAAAATTATAAATCCAAGCGCGGGAACAATCATAGTAGTATTTAAAGTAATAGAACATTTTTATTTTATGAAATTGAAATGGGTATGTGAATGTTATAAATGTAAGGCACCATTACACCCATCGATATGTAAGACCACGAGTATGGAACGTCGGATTATATCTCATTACAAGCGGATACGCCCTATATTTATGATAAATAACTGTATGAGATATTCATTCATTGGTAAAAAGGTAGTACGAGTATGTTATTGGTGTTTTAGGAATACATCTAAAAATGTACACCAATCATTAAGGGAACGCGAAATAGGGAAACGCGCATATGTACAAAGTAAATCAATTTCGGCTATTGAAATGTGTAACTGGTTCAACGGATTAATGCGATATATTCAAAAATCTACACGGGGTTCCAATAGTTACTTATGTGATACTTATTGATTTTAACATCGTAATTGAAAATGAAAATATATTATACCTAAGTTAGAGTTTACAATTGTAATCAAAACAAGTAATAATGGAAAGTGTTCAAAAACTCACCCACATCGAGCACATTCTTAAGAGACCAGACTCGTATGTCGGTCCAGTTGAATTGGGGTCCGAACCCTATTGGATTCTCGATGGTGAAAAGTTTGTGAAGAAGACTGTCAAGTATTCTCCGGGGCTCTTGAAAATATTTGATGAAATTCTAGTCAATGCCATCGACCGGAACTCACTACATCCCAAATATGTCAATTCCATAGCCGTCGCTATAGATAAAGAGGTTGGGTCTGTCACGATTGAGAACAACGGTCCCCTCGGCGGTATTTCTGTAAAAATGCACGAGAAGGAGGGACTCTGGAACCCCGAACTCGTATTCGGGCATCTTCTCACAAGTACCAACTACGATGATACACAAAAACGCATCGTCGGTGGTCGAAATGGGTATGGTGCCAAGTTGGCGAACATTTACTCGACAGATTTTTCCGTTATCATAAAGGATCATGAGACTAAACAAACATATACTCAAAAATGGTCAAAAAATATGACAGTATGTGAGAAACCAAAAATAAAAAAACATTCAGGTGCAACGTCGTCCGTCGCCATAACGTTCACCCCAGAGTGGAAACGATTCGGTATGTCAAAGATGGACGATACCATTTACAACATCTTTCAGAAACGTGTATGGGATTCAAATATCTGTACCACACAGAATTGTAAAGTGAAGTTCAACGATGAAATTCTCCCCAAGCAAAACTTCGAGGCATACGCCAAAATGTACCAAGGTGTCGAACATATTTCGTGTGTAACTGGCGACAGATGGTCTGTATGTATAGGACCTTCCGAGCATGGTATGGAGCAAGTGTCGTTCGTCAATGGACTGTGCACGACGAAAGGTGGTGCGCACGTAGATCACGTGGCGAACCACATCGCCAACAGCATCATCGATGATATGGCTAAGAAGATCAAATTAAAGCCTCAGCAGGTGAAGAACGCGTTTACAATCTTTGTTCGAGCTACACTCGAGAACCCAACCTTTTCGAGTCAGGTCAAGTCTGAGTGTACTTCAAAGGTTGCCGACTTTGGAAGTAGGTTTGACCCACCGAAAAACTTTATCAAGAGTGTTCTCAAAACAGGTATCGCCGACGAACTTTTGGCACTCTCCAAGTTTAAGGAGATGAAGGAACTCAAAAAAACCGACGGTGCTCGTAAATCGAAGATTATTGGTATTCCTAAACTGGACGATGCGAATAAAGCCGGGACGATGCAGTCGAATAAGTGCACCCTCATCGTTACAGAGGGTGACTCCGCGAAAACGCTCGCCGTGGCGGGTCTTTCTGTAGTCGGTCGGGACCATTATGGTGTATTTCCACTCCGTGGTAAATGTAAGAATGTTCGAGATGTTTCCATTGCGCAACTCACCTCAAACCAGGAATTCAACGATCTCAAGAAGATTTTAGGGCTTCAACAGGGTAAGGAATACACGAACGTTTCAGATTTACGATACGGACGTCTCATGATCATGACAGACGCAGATAATGATGGAAGTCACATTAAGGGGCTCATTCTCAACATGATTCATTACTTTTGGCCGAGCCTTCTCAAACTCAACTTCGTAGTGAGTATGGTGACGCCGATCATTAAAGCAAGTAAGGGTTCGGAATCCAAGTCGTTCTATACAGACTCGGCGTTTAGAACCTGGTATGGTTCGGGTAAGTCTGGTTGGAAAATTAAATATTACAAGGGTCTCGGTACCTCTACATCTGCTGAGGCGAGAGACTACTTTAAGAAAATTGCCGACCTTACGGTGAAGTTTGATATGGATATGATGACTGATGACTCGATCATACTCGCATTTGACAAGAAAAAGGCTGATGCTCGTAAAACGTGGCTACTTGAGAACACCGCGAAAGATGCCAGTCAACTCGAAGTTCCATATGGGAATGTAAAGCAGTTGGATATTTCCGACTTTATTCATAAGGACCTGGTAAATTTCAGCCTCGCGGATCTCAAACGGTCAATTGCACACATGGCCGATGGTCTCAAACCTTCGCAGCGTAAAGTTATGTATTCGTGTTTCCAGAAGAATCTCAAAGATGAGATGAAAGTTGCACAATTGGCCGCGTATGTGGCTGAGAAGAGTTCGTATCATCACGGTGAAGTATCACTAGCGGATACTATCGTGAAGTTGGCGAATGATTACACTGGTTCTAACAATATTAATCTCTTAGAACCGTGTGGTCAATTCGGCACACGTCTCATGGGTGGTAAAGATGCGTCTCAAACGAGGTACATCTTCACGAAACTCACCAAAGATGCACGGAAGATTTACGATCCAAAAGACGACGCCATTCTCAATTACTTGGACGACGACGGCCGTTCCATTGAACCTGACTTTTACATGCCCACCATACCCATGGTTCTAGTGAATGGTACAGAAGGTATCGGTACGGGTTTCAGTTGCTATGTACCACCCTTCAATCCTAAAGATATCCAAGCGAATATACTTAATTTCATCAATGGAAACGGAATTCAGAAGATGGCACCATGGTTCCGTGGATTCAGTGGGAGAGTTTTCTACGAAAATGATTTATGGGTCACGGAAGGTGTATGGAAAGTCGTAGGGCAAACTATAAAGGTATCAGAATTACCACCCGGTCGTTGGACGCAGGATTACAAAGAACACCTCGACACACTCACAGAAAAAAAGATCATTAGTTCATACACGAATAATAGCACGACGGACCACGTCGACTTCGTTATCCACGAGTACAGTGGTAAAGATATCATAAAGGATTTGAAACTACAAAAAACAATTCGAACGTCGAATATGCATTTATTCCACCCGATCAGGGGTATTCACAAGTATGAAAGTCCCGAACTAATCCTCATGGATTTTATCAAACTTCGCCACGAATATTATATTAAACGGAAGGAGCATCTCATCAGCGTTCTCGAGAAAAAAACGGCATTACATGACAGTCGGGCAAAGTTTGTCACTATGGTTATTAATGGGACGTTAACTGTATTCAGGCGTAAAAAAAGGGATCTCGAAGTGGAACTATCTAAACAATTTCCAACCGTCGATGGGTCATATGACTATTTATTGAATACCAAGACAGTTGAATACACAGAAGAACGCGTGTCGGCATTACTCGAAGAGTCTAAACAATTGAAAGCGGAACTCAACTTAACTAGAGTTACATCACCGTTGAATATGTGGGAAACTGATATTAAAAATTTGTAGATAGTAGATAGGTATGATCGTCAAAGGTCCCAACACCGGCGCTATCATTTCATTAAATGCTATAGGACAACAAGACACGTATTTAACAAGCGACGATCCTGATAAATCATTCTTTAATTATAAAACGAAACAACATTCAACTTTCACAAAGTTTCATAGAAATACAAAGGTTGACAATCCACGTGCAAAAGCTACATGGCCCATGGGAGAGACAGTTATAGTTACAATGAATCCACGTAATATGGGCGATTTATTATCAAATATGTATATCGTCGTTGACTTCCCGGGTATTACTGGTACTTCTAATGTCGCTGATCAGGTTGGTCGTCATATCGTCGAATCCGTGAGTATGCACGTCGACGAGATTGAAATTGAAAAATATTACGACGATTGGGGTATCATATATGATGAAATGTATCTCGATGCATCTGAGAAGCGCACTAAGCGATACACAATCAATCGCAATCTCGCAGAAGGGACGTCGATGGAAAATGACGAGTCAGTGGTAAGAAATTCATCTAAACTCATGATTCCAATCCCTTTATTCTTTTCTAGAAAGTATGAAGGTGACGAATATTCAACGAATCTTCCCAATCGACCATATTTTCCAATATGTGCGATTCATAAACAGAAAATAGAATTCAAAATAAAGTTCAGACCACAAACGTTTTTTACAAACTCTGCAGATACCATCACGTTTGATAATTTCAATGTAGTCACGGAAGAGATGACAGTGTCGCCGATTGAACGGTCATTTTTAATGACACGAAAACAGGTTGTCACGACCGATGTTGTAAAACGTCATCCATCAGTGGAAACTGAAATTGGGGTGAATGAAGTTAAACTCCAACTTGTACCCAAAATCCCTGTAAAAACTATATTTTGGTTTCTGAGAAATAAAGAATTTGAAGATGAGAGCGTAATTAAGGGGTTAGGTACTACGATTGAATCAAATGTATTTGAAAATCGATACAATTTTTCGTCGAGTGATACATTTACCATGTCAAATTCATTTTTCAACCCAGTTATGTCTTCAGGTAAATTTTTCGTGAACGGTCAAGATTTACCTAATATTATAAATCCCGGACATTCTTATTACAAATATGTCGTCCCATATCTACATAGATTATCGAGACCGATTAGAAATATTTATACGTATACATTCTCGATGAATCCGATTAATGTGGAACCGTCGGGAAGTTTGGATTTTGGAGAATTGAAATCAGATACCACTGTAATAGAGGTAAAATTAGTGCCAAATTTAACTAAAGTTTATACACTTAACATATACTATGTCGGATATCAAACGTTTCTGTTTGAAAATGGGTTCATGAAACTCGCTTATTGAAAAGAGAGTCTTTATTAGTTCTAATGTACTCGACAATTTTATTTTTTATACACCACTTGATGAAATTTAACTGTGCAACAGTCGTATGGATTTCATCAGTTGTACCTGGAATAGTATATGCTATTTTTTCAGATCTACAAAACGGGTCAAATAGTTTTTTACTGTACCCATCTAGACTCGATTTATATGCACAATGTACACTAAAAAGTCTACCATCATTTGTCTGATAATTTGTATTGTTTTTTTTAGAATAATTTGTTATGAACCATTCAAGATTTCTAAGAGATATACCTCCAGATTTTGATAAAAGTTCGTTTAAAACAATTTTATTTTCCGGTATCTTGTAGAATGTATTGATTGATGATAGTAGTATATCGGATTTATTCATATTACTCCACAAACGTCTTAATTCTCTAACTTCTTTTTTTTATCATCTTCACATTTTGGACATCCCAGAATAAATCCAGATGGAAATGGATGTGTGTGGCGGATCGTCGTTGTTTGTATTTTTATAGGTTCACATAAACGTTCATCGTTTACATGGAACGAGCAGAACCCTTCTTTCGTAGCTTTATTCGTACAGAAGCGTCCACTTTTTGTTATACCTTGACAATATTCAACATCTGGTAGAAATTCACGACGCGCGTACTTTTTTGAAACGGGAAAAATGTCGGTGACCTTCTCTAGGACTTTACAAACGCGTTCATACACGCGTCGCTCAACCTCCTTTTCAATCAGTTCCGATATTTGGTCGGAAATACCCATACTATACACGCGCACTTACTTTTTAAATAGGTCGGAGATAAGCATTTGTTTTTCATCTTTCACGACCTTTTTTTTCTTCGGTGGTTTTGCCCGATCGAGTAATTCGCCGAAAATTTCAAGTTTTGGGTTTTCGAATAGAGGTTCCAGTAAATCACACACGGGATTCAGGAATTTGTTAATGAAATAATATGCATAATCGATGGGTAGATTATGTTCCTCCACGAACTTTGGATCCTCCGATTTTTCAAATGCTTTTGCACGTGGATTATCCGTTTTGATCAATAAGTAAGGTACGCGATCACCAGACCTTGGTTCAGACCCAGGTTGCCTCGCGCGCATTTTTGTCACGACGCGAACGTGTGCCATATTGATGTCACAACTCGTTGGGTCGTCGATATGTTCTTTATTAACTTTGGATATGGGTACATTTTTACCCTTTACCTTATATGTATCAGAAAGAGATTGACTTAATATGAGCTTACTATTAGGAACCTCCCCTTCGAGTAGTTCGATCGCACGTTGTCGCGCCAAATTCATAGGCGCGACTATATCACTACTCTCTAGAATGACATCAAGAAGCTCTTTACATACCTCACGCATGTGAGGTGTATTATCGCGACGAACGAGTTGCAACCCCTTTACGTCAATATAGTCCATGTTCATATTACCATCTTTACCTTTGGTCCATAGTTTAGCCGCGTAACGTTTTTTTGAATATAGAAAATATGGACAGTACACCTTTTCAAGTTCTAGGTTATTGGGTGCCTTAAACAGCCGTGTACACTCTTCAGCCGCGCGTTCGCCAATTTCCCAGCTATATTCGATAGCCTCTTTACCCGTTCGATCACCCACGTCAAACTCAACCATAACGCTATCAGTGTCACCGTATCGCACTTTAGACCCCGGAAAATTCTTTTCAACATACGATTTCGTGTCATCAATCATACTTCTACCCTTCCTAGTTACAGTCGACGCGATGGCTACACATGGAAGCATACCCCTCGATGCACCCGTAAACCCATATACAGAGTTCATTGAAATCTTATACGCTAACTGCTTTGCATTATACATGCGCTGTGTCGCACCCGTAGAGTTTGCCATATCCTTTTTAGCTTGCTTCCTAAATTGTTTAAGTTCTGCCAAAATAGCCGGTAAAAGGCTTGGGACGTCCTGTGCGAACTTATACTGACCGAACGTTTCGTATGTTACACCAGGAACATTATCATATTTAGTATCCGTGACAAGTGAAGAATAACATAGATTATGTGCCATCATGATAGATGGATATAGACCTTCAAAATCTAGAGCAGTGATCGGTGTATAATACGCACCGGATTGTGCTTCGAGAACAGTCGCCCCTTCATACCCGGCCGTATCCGTATACCCGTATTCAAATGCGGGAACCTTGAAACCAAGTTCTCGAGCCTTTTTCGTGAGCTGACTAAATACCTTAATCTGCTGCCCCCGTTCAACCAAATAATTGAGGGGTACCCACGTCGCCTTCGCCATCTCGAGTAAATTCATCAGGGTTGACAACTTCGCGATCAGTTTATGTGGGAGGATTGTATCTTTTATACAATACTCCGCAACTTCGCGTAGTTTTACTGGGTCACCCTCTTTGAAACGTGCAAACATCTCCTTGGGAGACATATCAATTTTCTGGTCCCCCAGGTAAATTCTAGAAACATTGTCAAGCTTATACGAGTCGAGTTTATACTCACGTTTAACCTCGTGGAACATATCGAATACGAATCGACCAGGAATGGGTACGAGTTTCAATTCGTTATCACCTAGGGCGCTCGAAGATAGTTTTTTCGATACCAAATTGCAAATATGACCACGGAGTTTACTCATTTGGAAAAACTCTCTCGAACAATTGGTGTATGAGGCGCGTTGCATAATATATTCCAAATCGAAACCAAAAATATTCCAACCAGTGATCACATCGATATCACGGGTTCGTAAATATTTACTAAACCCTGTGAGCATATCACGTTCAGTGTCAAAACTAATAATATTACACCCTTCCAAATTTGGGTCGGTTTGTCCATAACATAGGCATGTCTTATCATACGGTTCATCGTCGGAACCGAAATGTGTCAGCGAAATGGCAATCTGAAAACAAACGTCCCCAGGAATTTTCGGATCTGGAAATTTACCGGTAGAACTGTAACACTCTATGTCTACAGATGCTACGACGAATGGGGCGATAGTATCCGTTTTAAGTGGTGTTAGTTTTCTCCAATCTTTACAGAATAAGTCAATGTCGACATGGGCGTGACACGCTCGAATCACATCAGCATTCGTATCAACCCAGCCTGTAGATTCTATACCAGTTTCATGCATCAGGCGAAGAACCGGGTCAATATTCGCTTCGTAAATATGAAGCTTCTTGTTAAGATCCCGAATTGGTTTTCTCAGGCGGTTGCTCACCTGCTTTCGAGCTGTTAAATCCCTACAAAAAATTTGTAAAAATGTATGTGTTTCTTCATTTTGGAATCCCCATACATCTTTCGCCCTCACCACTTCAAACCCTGTGATGAGATCTTCATAACATGCATCTTCTATGTACCGCATTAATGCATCCTTCATCATACCCTTCGGGATCTTGACGAAGAAGTAGGGTGTATAATTCGTTGTGACACACACAGACTCTCCTTTACTCGTCTTACCAAACAGCCTGATAACATGTGTATTCTCTTCATCACGTGAATCCCATATGAGAACTTGAAATTGGACCATACTTCGTTATAGTGTGAAAATTTTAATATCATTACATAGTAAAATGTCAGCTGCGTTGATTGATCTTGTATCGAAGGGTGCTCAGGATGTATACATCACTGGTCAACCCGAGGTTTCTTTCTTCCGTCAAAACTATAAGCGTCATACCAACTTTTCTATCAAACCGGAACGTATGGACTACATTGGTTCATTCGGGAGCTCCAACGAGGTGGTCATCCCCATTCGCTCTAAGGGTGATTTGCTCAGCTACGTGTGGATCGAAGCTGAGAACATCTCCAACGTTCTCACGAACACGAATGGTTTGTTCTCTTCTGGACAAGGTGATACGACCGAGTTCACCCTTCACATAGGTGGTCAAGAAGTATGCAAACTTGATGCATTCTACATTCAGGGTGTTCACAACATTTTGTACAATGACAACTCTGCGAAAGCCTCGTGTGCCACGACCTCAAGTGAGATTGCTGGTAATGCCAAGGCAAACGCGACTAACGCGGCGCGCGGTTCGGATTATTTCGTAATCCCATTCTTCTTCAGTGAAGATTGGACCAAGGCTCTTCCCCTCGTCGGACTTCAGTATCACACTGTCGAGATCCGTATCAAGTGCAGGTCTAATTTCACACCCACGACCACACCCGAAGTGTACGGTACGTACGTGTACCTCGACACAGACGAACGTGAATTTTTCGTGAAAAATGAGCACGAGTTGCTCATTACCCAGTTGCAATACCAACCCGTGACTTCCACCGACACTGACATTGATCTCACGTATTTCAATCACCCAGTCAAGGCGCTCCACCTCGTATCGTCTGCGGTCGACGGTACAAACTGGGATACGCAGTATTCCTTCGATAGGTCAACCCTATACATCAACGGTACACCCCTTTTCGAAAACATGTCCAAGACGTTCCACCATAATGTCGTTCACGAAATGCATGTCGACACACTCCCATCTGATGTGCTTGACACGGCCCCCTTGTACACGTGGCCATTCTGCCTCAAGATGAACAAGGCGCAGCCTTCTGGAAGTCTAAACTTTTCTCGTATTGATAACGCGAAACTTTCAATCACTTCACCCACCGGTGGCGCTGGTAACAATATTAACCGCGTGTATGCTGTCAACTATAACATCCTCCGCGTGAAGAATGGTATGGCTGGTGTAGCCTTCGGTAACTAATTTAACCCGATGACCCAAAACCCTGCGTGCCTCGGACAGTGTCTTCGATCTCGATAACTTCTTCGATTGGTGGTGTTTCACATCGCTCTAAAATCATTTGTGCAATCTTATCACCTTGCTTAATCACATATTCTACACTCCCGTGATTAAACATGATGACCTTGATTTCGCCCGTATAGTCCGGGTCAATAACACCCGCACCTACATCGATACAATGTTTCGCAGCGAGTCCCGATCGGGGTGCGATGCGAGCGTATACATCTTCAGGTAAACCGACCGCGATACCAGTTCCCACTATAACTCGTCCACATTGACACGGGACAACAGTATCTTCAGTACTGTATAAGTCATACCCAACCGAACCTTGCGACGCGCGCGTGGGAATAATGGCATTAGGTGAAAGTTTTTTTATTAAAAGCTGCATTTATTATTTTACGTGAAACATCTTTAATGCACTTGTACTTCCATATTAAAATTTTTATGCATTTTAATGGTAATTTTATTTTCGTCGACGAGTCGTTTAATTTTGACACCTAGTTTTAGGTTAGAATCTACGATTTTCTGAACCGACGGATTTTCTGGGAGTGTAGGCATAAACATCATAAATCCAACCATCTTCTGGTCCATAGATAGTTCCGGGTCTGAGAGCATTTTTTTAACGATGGGGGGGATGTTGTTCATTATATATTGGGACGCTTTATTCTTTATACACGCACATTTTCATCATCATTGAATGACGAAGATCAGTAGATCCATATCGTAGTCTTTATATATAATATTTGTAGATAATAAATGAAACATACTATTGCTATAGCCGCGTCTACAATCCTCGGATCTGCATTTTACGTCCTCATGGAAAAATCAATTCCAACTGACGCAAATTGTAGTTATCTGGCGACACCCATGACAGATTTTCTTGCATTCGTATGGGGTTTTATCATTATGTGGTATGGGATATATATATATGATAACGCTATACTGACAACTCTCGGTGCCACCATAGTCGTAGAACATTTATGGCAATTAAAACGTAAGGGGATTAAACAATTACGTTTATAAAGAATAAAGTACATATATAAATAATGATATCTCTTCATACATTGACACACAGGCTCAGCGTTCGTACAAAAGCTATTAAAAATAAAAATAACTTCATTTCATCGGCAGATGCACTCGGTGAGGGAAGTAAGTGATTTCCATCAATGGACCGGGGGTCACATGAACCATATAAAGAGCCCGAGTCAGTCAATCCTATTAAAAAGTTTTTGATGGATACGTTCAAAATCAAGGAGATTAATCATGAAAAGTTCCATAAAAATATTAAACGGGCAATTAAAATAAAACCCAAATAAATCAAGTATTAAGGATAATATGTATAATAGATATATGACACTGCTAAATGCCGCCCAAATCGGTAATGTGCATGAGGTATTGACGTGTATAGAGGCGGGTGATGACATCAATGTCAGTAATCATATTGGTTGGACACCACTCTCTATGGCCGCTGCAAATGGTCATGATGGAGTAGTAAAGACCCTGATCGCGGCGGGTGCGAATATTAACAAGACCGATGATATTGGTTGGTCTCCCTTATTACAAGCCATTGAATATGGTCACTGTACAACGGTACAGATACTGATCGATGCGGGTGCCGATATCAATACTGTGACACGTAGTGGTGTGACACCATTATTTATCGCTAAACTGAAGGAGTGTGATACGATATTACAGATGCTATTCAATACAATATAAACATTCTATTTAAAATTATAAATTAATACTAATGATTGGTATTCCGATTGCGTTTTGGGGGCTGACGTCTTTGTATTGGGTTTGTGTATATGCGAACGCACGCGATGACGTTGATACGAGAAAATGTACTCTCATTCCGGGGTAAAAGTACTAACAATATCACTGAATGTATCTTCATCCGTGAAAGGTTTCAAGATATCTATGATAGCTTCATTTCCAATACATACCGCACCGACCAAGCCTGGATACGCCATGACCTCCATGTATTTTGGGTATTGGTTACCGAGTGCGGTTTTGACACGTGTTAATAAACACATTTAACATCTCAAGAGCGAGTGCTTTGTCTTTCTTGATGGTGATCCAGTAAATACTGAAGTTTTCTTCATCATCGTTTCCGTTTCCAGCATCTTCGTACACGTGATTGACGTGTTCGAGGATTTGGTGTTCAAGCTGACGAAGCCCGTTGAGGTCGCCGCTCATGATAGTACGTTGGAGTTCCATATTTAGTTAGTTTTTTTTGATACGACTTAGGTTACGCTCCTTGATTTCGGCTTCAATTTCTTTGATTGTTCTCGGATTTGCGTTTCTTTTCATGAAAATATGAAATTTTAGGTCTTTGCGTGTGACGTTTTGACGCGAGAAGGGGTTTTTAAAAAGAACTTTATTTGGTTGGGTAGCGAACGCTGTACGTACTTGCATTTTGGCGAGTTTTTTGAAAGTATTTGATGTAATGTATCTAAAGTTATCTATTTTGATTGCTTTATCACCATCCGAGAATTTGTTGAAACTTATATTATTATTCGGAAAGTTATTCATAATTTTACTAACCCACCTGACACCCGTCCGTTTTTCCATTTGATTATTTCTGTTATTGATTTTTTTTTGAAGGGCTGCTATCTTTTTACTCAAGTCATTGCTTTCCAATCTCCTATTTTCGCGTGTACTCATTTAAGATATGTATAGAAAAAAATTATCGTAAATCCTTATCCGCCGTGTAGTACGTCTTCCCCTTAGTGGCGAAACTATGGACCCTAGCATACCCCCACGCTTGTGGAGAGGCTCCCGGACGATGCCCGGTTCTCCACGCAGCGAGTCCCCTGTTGTAGATTGTTTGGACAGTCCTCAGAGGAATCTTAGTAGCCTTAGCAATTTCAGGGAGGGATTTAGCTCCCGGATACATCTTCCTAAATTTTTGGGTGTAGGAGGAAGTCTTTGTCTTCTGTCCCTTATCAGTTCGGAACTTGGTGTAGTCCCTCTTGAGCATTTTCTTATAACGTGTCTCAACCCCTGTGAGAGTCTCAAGCCCCCTGAAATATTTGAGGGGTGCGTATATCTTACCTTCGGTTCTACGCAGATGTCCAACTTTTTTCGTGATGGCAGCATCGCTGAGAGGCATCTTACTTTTTCCTGAGATTTATATTTGTCATTATCGCGTTTCCATTGTTGTTACTTATTAGCCGATTCGCGGTAAAGTGTGAATAATGTAAATCCTAAAACTGGGTAGACCATTAATTGAACCCCCTTTGACACCATTATCCATGATTGTATAATTTTATGTTCATCGCCCTTTAATTTACTATTAAAATGCGTTAATTGTTTGATCAAAGTTTGTAAAGTGACGGCCGCGAGAGATATAGAGATAATACTCATGATAATGAACGCCTTATTGTATAACGCATCACCCTTCACCCGGTAGAATCTCGAAACCCCGAGAAGACCTAATGATATGGACGTGTAAAGGCCTACATTATGAATTGATGTGTTATAGAACATTAAACTCTCTTTGAATGTTAGACTCATGTACTGTATACATAGAATTAATTTACAATTTTAAAAGTTTTTCGAGACGCTCCGTTTCCTTCCTCATAAAAATGGTGAGTTGAGTCACCCGACCCTCTAGTGTCACTCTTCCATAATGTTTCGTTGAAACAACGTTACCAACACGTACCATATCGACCCACGACATTTTAGAATCCGGCGTTTTACTGTGATGGATAGCTAAAACCGCTGCATCTCGCTTCACATTTCTTGGTATTTCATCACCATCGTAACATACGACGACGTGGGCGCCCGAATATCCACTCGCGTGTAACCACCAATGGTTTGGGTCACTTGTATTTGTGAGTATGTCATTTTCTTTAGCTGTTTGGCCCACCCGTATACTAATACCACCCTCTGAAGTATATTCAATCATGAATATATATAGTATTTGACCTTTAATCCATTTCAAGTTCGGCATATTTATGTATTTCTTCTGCTGTCAATTTGTACTGTTCAAATACGAGACTGATACGCTTTTTTGGTGTTTTTGTATACATCGTTTCTACGTAATGGTACATGTCACCTCTAAACGTTACTTTACGCCCAGTTTTCGGTTTGGTGAATAAAATTGAATACATATCATTCACCCCGAATTTCAACATTCCAAGGCGTCCTAATTCAAACTCATCTGGGACGTCTACGTACACAACCGTTGTGCATAAAGGTGTGACCCATCTACCGAAACTGCGGACGTCTAATGTTACATCATAATGTGCACCCGCCGATTCTTCTTCAACTTCTGAACAGGTAGTGTTAATTACGAGTGGGTTAAATAAAAATGCATTTGCTTCTGGATGTTTAATTTTTTTGTACACATCGTAAATAGGTCCAAAATCCACATTATACAATTTTTTGATATTTTCTACATCATATTTTATACTCGATCCTCTGAATGTTAATTTGAAACCATAGGTACCTTTAAATTGTGCACCGAGTTTACTTTCAGATAAAAGTTTATGGTTCTGAATATATGAAGATAATTCTGCACATTCCTTCCTGGTTAAAAAATCGTCTTCATGTCGAATAGCGGGAAAATCTTTCGGTGTACGAGATTCAACCATGAAATAATCTGTAAGTCTGTGGTGTTCGATTTGTATATAGTATAAAACGCCGACGATACACGCTATTATAAATATTGTAGGTACGAACTTCTTCATGAATTATATGTATAAAAAAACATTGTTAAAAAATATACAGGAATATTAGTAAATATGAGCCTTCACATTATCATGGGTAATATGTTTTCTGGAAAGACGTCAGAACTCATCAGACGTCTTAAGCGATTAAAAGTTATACATAAAAATATCATAGTTATAAATTCCGCTAAGGATACCAGGTCCCCAGATGAAGTTTTGAAAACACATGATAATGTGAATTTTAAATGTTTAAAAGTGTCTAATATTTTCGACGTCGCAACCATGGACGAATTTTATTCTTGTGATACCATCGCTATTGATGAAGCTCAGTTTTTTCCAAGACTTAAAAAGTTTGTCGAATTATGTTTATTTGAAAACAAAACGATCATACTAGCTGGTCTAGATGGAGATTGTTTTCAAAGAAAGTTTGGTGAATTAATAGAATGTATACCACTCGCGAGTGAGGTTACTAAACTTTCAGCCCTCTGTATGAAATGTAATAATGGAACCCCCGGTCCGTTTACGAAACGTACGATCGATAGTAAAGAACTTGAAATAATAGGGGGGGGTGATATGTATATAGCCGTGTGTCAGAAGCACATTTAAGCACTTCGAGCCTTTTTCTTGGTCGGGGACGACTTTGGAGATCTTTTCACCGGCCCTCGTTTCATTTTCACGATGAGAGGTTTGGGGAGATCGTTGGGATATTTTTTAATGTTTTTAACTGTGGCAGGTGTACGAGACACTGGGCTATTACCATGGTCCTTCAACCATTTCGTCAATCCACGGATATTGTATACTGTTTTAACCTTCTTATTATTGGTACTCACATTCGTGATCAAAAAGGATCTTTTACTCGCGGGAATATTCTTTTTGTTTACGTTCATAAAACTTTTATTATAAAATGTAGATACATTTACATTTTTCGGGTGTTTATTATTTGTTTTATTTTTGTTATTGTTATTGTTATTGTTTCGCTTATTTCCAACTATCGGACTGCCCATTTCAGGAAAGTTATTATTGTTTATATTTCTGCTCATTTATTATATGGTAATAATATTTTTTAGACGACGGTGGTAATGTAACCATCTGATATACAGGAGTTCCAGATATTTTCTTACAAAATAAATTACAATCACATTTACATTTCGGAGAATATAACTGTTTTCTACTCGCGTAACATCTTATAGGTAAATTGATATCTTTCGAAAATAAACGAAACATACGATCTATAATTATCATAACGTTATTATACTGATACATTATTTTTTACTCTTAAGTCTTTTCAAGATACTTGTTGTCCACCCAGATGCTTCAAGTTGTTCTTTAGATACATATTTAAGGTCTTTTAATTTGAAAATACCTGTTGTAGATAATTCTTGCCACTCGTGTAATGATATCTTTGATTCTCGTAACTCTTCGGGTGTTTTTTCGCGTTCTTCTAAAATCCTGTCATCTAAATGTTCATCTGCGGCTCTCATAAGATAATATGCCATCGCAGTTATTTCACTTTCATTGAAGGAATCATCAATACCATCATCTAAATAACTCTTAGAAAATGAATCCTTTATGAGTGTTCTCAACTCAACAAAATCTAAATCACCTCTACCATCCATATCCGCGTCCTTGAAACTCTTTGTGGCGACACACGCCTGGGTGGCATACTTTGCAGCTTCTTTTTGAACATCGAATGTTTCTAGAATGGCACCCTTATATAATTCCGATTTAGCACCCAACCCAAATTTAGCAATAAAGCTAACCAAGGTGGTTGCGAGTCCCAACAAAACAATACCTGAAGTAAATTGCATCAGAATGAAAAGGTAATCCATTTCTCCAATCAAACCTGTTTGTTGTATATCAAACAATATACCATACCTGTAGAAATCGTAATATATACCATTTGGTTGTCCACTTGTCAAATTAATCGGATTGTCTATGTCAAATGCTGTACCACCACCATCTTGACTATACAGTATTTCATCACCCTTTGAAAACCAACCAATTTTAGGAGACACTGTCACTACGGCATAGACCTCACTATCACCTATGTTTGTGTGAATAATACGATCGAGATCGAAATTATGATACTTGACTGCGATATTTAAACGCAACCCACTCGTTCTCACGTAGGGATACTTTTCTATGTCTTCCCCAACGCCATTGAAACCTGAGATATCTAGACCACCTACATTCTGTTCATCATATGGTTTATCGAGGTCAATTCCTGTGATATTCAACCACTCAGATAGTTTCAAACGAATCGATGACCCCTTCTCGAATGTATATAAATTGTCATCGGAACCTTCTTTCCGAACGTATGTAATTGGCTTTGAACCAGATTGGAGACGTGAATCATAGTAATGATTGAATGCGAAATAACTCTCTTCTATACCCGGTGCTAAAAAGTTTGTAGATTTCGAGTGTTCACATCTTCCCATAACCTCGGTCGCGTCACCAAGACCGTTCAAGTCAGAAATACAACCACCGAGAGGTTTCAGGTATCTCTGTTTAATTGTTTCAGATATATGTGTTGTAAAAAACATTACATTACCAGAAGGTAACTTTGAGATTAATTCAGCTCCCATATAGAACGCACATACCGGTGCGCTATAGTACCAATCGTCGGAGTATTTAAACTTGTAATTTGTGAGAGTATCGCAAAATGACGAACCACCATTATATATCGCAGTTTGAGTAGAAGTGTACTCAGTCGATGCTAAACCCCAAGCACTCGCGACACCGGTAGGAACTTCAGTTACGATATACGTTTTTCCTGTAAAAAGTGAATATATAACCCAACTTACGATACCCAAACTGAAAATGATATTTAATAGAGCTAATTTCCAATCACGTATGACTACAACTTTATTAGCCGAGAATGAGAGATTAACGATATTACCACGCAACCATTTCCAAAATGGATTAATATGAGCCGGAGTATAAGTCATATACTACTGCAATTTATTTTTACAAAGTGGAAAACACACTGTAAAAACAACTAACTCTCCCAATCGGGTTCGAACCGATGACCTTGCGATTAACAGTCGCACGCTCTAACCAACTGAGCTATGGGAGAAAAAAGGTCCTCTCTACCTGAATCGAACAGGTGACAAATGGAACTACAGTCCATTGCTCTACCAACTGAGCTAAGAGAGGATCAACGAGCTCCCACCAAGACTTGAACTTGGGGTGGTGGATTCAAAGTCCACAGTGTTGACCAACTACACTATAGGAGCATTCATTACAGGGGGACCCCCTTTGTTATATAGTATACGCAACAATTCTTTAAGTGTATTAAATTATTATTTGTAAATACTTATAGGTCTCGTGAAATCTTTATGTATTGTATATATAGATGAAAGTGATTCTTCGTGATAGTCCGAAAAAAGATAAAAAATATAGGGTCACGTTCGACGACGGAAAGCATGTAGATTTCGGAGGTAAAGGCTATTCAGACTTTACTATTCACAAAGATCCCGAACGTATGCGTAGATACGTGGCGAGACATTCGCGTATGGGTGAGACGTGGACCAAATCCGGTATGCGTACGGCTGGGTTTTGGTCAAGGTGGCTTCTTTGGAGTCGCCCTTCAATGCCAGAAGCTAAAAAATACATGACTAAACGGTATGGAATTCGTTTCGTTTAAAAGAAGTTATCCGTTCTATACATCTTCACGTCATACGGTGAAGAACTACCCATGACGGAAACCTGGTCACTATTGTACAGCTCCTGGCACCCTATATCGTCCATACAATCCCGACCGTCGCGGGACACGGGGACTGAATATATCTGCTCACCAGACGTGGACGTGTAATAATTATACCTATCTCTGTGCCCGCGAGCCTCCTTCCCATATAGGGGTAACGTCTCTCCACCAGGGCCGGATAACAAACCCATTTGCTGCACGTGCCCAGGTTTATACATCTTGATAGGCGGTCTCCTAAATTCGGGCTCGCGTATGGGTATTTTATATTGTATGGGTTCAGGTACGCGAATACGTATAGGACGCGCTTGGTGTGTGCGTATTTTTTGCTTCTCAGTCTCCCTCAAATATGTTATAAATCCAATATAAACCAAAAGTACTATCACAAGACCAAAAGCTATGGCACTCTGCGTCTTTCGTTTCATTTATATAGATGTAGAAATTAAATATGGTTGTATACTAAGATGGATAAAAAAAAATCAAAACACTTGAAAAAAGTAAGTATGCATGGTCTCTACAACAAGAACAAATTCTAAAAACGTGGGGTGAAGCGTCTGCGTGTTATAGGTACATGCATAATCACGCGTTTTTAATTTATAAAAAACAAAACATGCACTTTTCACTACCTGTTATTATCCTGTCTACAGTGACAGGGACTGCAAACTTTGCACAAAGTTCACTACCTTCAAGTATAAGAGGTGCAGCACCCGCGATGATTGGTGGTTTGAATTTGATTGCGGGTATAATCGCCACAGTGATGCAATTCCTAAAAATAAGTGAGATGATGGAAGGAAACCGAGTTGCGTCACTTCAATATGGTAAACTTTCGAGAACAATTCGCCTAGAATTAACACTCCCATTAGAAGAAAGATCGTGTGATGGATCTACTATGTTAGATACATGTCGTGCAGAATACGATAAACTTATAGAACAGTCCCCACCAATTCCGTACTTCGTGATCCGGGCGTTTGAAAAACAGTTCTCAGATGATTGTGGAATTTTCAAACCAGAAATAATGCACATTCAGCCGATTGATATGTTCGTAAGTGAAGACGAATTGAGTAATGAATTGAAAAGGGAACTAAAACAGTTAAGGGGGCGTACGACCACTGACCAACTTACGGATATTATCATAAAATCTTCGATAGACGACGAGTCAGATATACAATCATCACGAACATAATGAGATTAAAGAGTGCGACACACACTAGTATAGGTATAACTCTTTTCTTTATCGGTTCTAATACTTTTCTATATAAAATTTGATTATTGAAAAAAATATCTAAAGCTTGTTCAGTCAGATCATCTTCGATGGATTCTTTCATTAAAATAACACCACAAAAAAAACAGCGACCCCTGACGCTACATACTAAAGAAATTCAACTTCTTGAAAAATATATATCTGAAGGGAAAAATGTTTTCATATGTGGACCCACGGGTAGGGGGAAGTCGTTTGTAGCATCTGACGTCATAACGGATAAGAATGTAATAGAATTACAAGCAGATACGTTACAAAAAAATCGGATTACATTTCAAGATACTTTGCGGTCGAATTCAATCGTGTTATTAGATGGATACGATACGAGTATACACTGGCATAAACAAATTGTAGACTATGTTTCAAATGGTAATCCAGGTGTGAAAAATTCATTGATTGTGACGTCCACGTCTGTACACGTACTTCCACATTTCGAGCTTATTATCGTACCACGTCGTACACCAGATGAAATCGCTTCACTTCTTTCAGATAACCCTCGTTCTCGTCTCGCCGCGGAAAAATGTGATGGAAATATATTTAATTTTTACGACTACGTGTATAATTCAGATGAAAAGGATATTTTTAAAACATCCAAAGATGTCATTGCAGACATCTTATGTTCTACCGGGACATTCGATATTTCACAAACACTTCACGAACATGGGCATGTATGTGATGTGATACATGGGAATTATTTAGATTCTGAAGATCACTCAACGGTTGTAATAATCGATGCATTGTCTCAGGCGGATTTGTATGACACTAAAATTTATAGGACGGGTGAATGGGATCTCATGCCGTATTATGCACTCAACGCGGCTGCGTTTCCTAAAATGTATATGGGTAAACCATTACAGGTCAATACAATAAAGGCTGGTAGTTCGTGGACAAAATATGGTAACTATAAAATGCGGTTGAATAAACTGAAAGATATCCAATCTAGGAACACTACGCGGTTGGGAGTGGACGAATTGAGCGTTTTACGGCAGTATATGGCAAAAGGTGATTTCGAACACGCCTTATATTATAAATTAAACCCCGGTGATTTTGATGTTATGAATCATCTGGCATTAGGTAACAAATACAAACCAAATGAAGTAATGAAAGTTAAAAAGAATATGCGAAGTTTATTAAATGAGTTCTGACAACGAGGACGAACACGAAGAGACAACTGCCGATGTACGCGCCGTAGGGTGTGATATTTATTATTACGGTGATGTAGACCGAAAGAATGTCCTCGACTTTATCGAAAAGTTCAAAACGTTGGAGGTTGATCTACTCAAGAAAGCGATTGATCTCCCTGGGTACACTCCGATAATCAACATTCGCATTTGCAGTGATGGTGGCGACGTGCACGCTGGTATGAGTGCTATGGATACACTTAAAAACTCGAAAGTTCATGTGAATACATACGTTGAAGGTGTATGCTGTAGTGCGGGGACCTTTATTCTGTTTGGTGGGGCGCGTCGATATATGGGAAAACATGCATATGTACTTATCCATCAACTAAGTTCGGGGTTCATGGGTAAGTACGCTGAATTGAAAGATGAATTGAAAACATGTAAAAAAATTATGAAAACCGCAAAAAAATTATATAAATCTGAGACTGACATTCCAAGAGACGTCCTCCGGGATATGATGTCACGTGATATATACATCGATGCAGAAGAATGTATCAAATATGGCGTCGTTCACGAGCTGTTCTGACAACCACGTATCGCCTATACAGACCGAACATACATAAGATCACAACAATAATACTGAGCGTATTCATATTAAATGGAATATTCGTGAATGGTTGGGGCTTAAGCCTCTCCATACGTTCATGATTTATAACCGGTAAACCAGGCATCTATTTAAAGTAAATAATTTAAATAATCATATGAAACGCCTTGTACAAATTGAGTACACCGAGATTCACATTCGAAATTGTAATTAGAGAGTATAAGTGTGTAAAACACAATGAACCGAATCGCTATCGACATTGATGAAGTACTCATGCCATTTGTGAAGCCTATGGCAAAATGGAAAAAGTTATCGATGCCAACTAAACCAAAGTATAGTTATATTTACAGTAACATGTTTACTATTTCAGAAAAGGAGTCGAAGGCGATGGTACGCGAATTTTACAAATCTGAAGTATTTGAAACTATTCAACCCCACGAGGGGTCCATAGACGCTATAAAAGAACTCCGCGACCGATACGATAAAATGTATATCGTCACGGGGCGCCAAGAATATGCCAGAAGTGAGACAGAGAAATGGGTTAACACGTATTACCCAGGTCTATTTGATGATATAATATTGACAAATAGTTTCACGAATCATGAGGTGTTTAAATCAGATATGTGCAAATGTTTAAATATCGGTCTTATCATCGATGATAACGATGTGACATGCGCACTTTCTAAATATGCAGGTGTATCGGCTATACATTTCGCTGGATATGATGGTGAAAATGTATATCCATGGTGCCATTACGGATCGGATAGTGTTTTAGATTGGTCGGAAGTTATAGAGCGTGTTGATCAAAAGTAAACCTAAGTGTATAGTCCATAAAATATTGTTATACTATTAGATATGGCTGGAACCATGCTCGGCATTCGAATTCCTATACTAGTATCGCGACCTACACCCAAAAAACAATATAAACGGGGTGTTACGGCTTACTATTCATTTAACTTGAAAAATAGTAAGTCGTTGGAAAAGGTTGAAAGTGATTTATCTATGTTTCATATAGTGACATTCGTTGACGATGGTGATTTTGGTGTATATTCAGTGATGTCAGAAAATCACGAAGGTGTTTCGGAAAATTGTATCATCGCATTCCGAAATTTTGAAGATGCTTTTCGCTACAAGACATTACTCGAAGCAGAAATGTGTGTCACCCCATATGTACAATTCGCCTCGAGGTTTGAACTTGAGCATATGTGCATGATTGGTACTTATCAGTGTCACGTGATTGACGAAAACGCTCTTATCACACCACCTACGCAAACTGTTAAGATAACGGACATGGAAAGACGTTCGGCTCTCTTAAACGGGCGATGGACAGTGAAATGTAAAAATGATTAATTTGTCACAACACTTTCTAAACTATTTACGCTGTTGTCTGGTGTCACACTTGGTCTAACTATACATGGATGTGATGACATAGTATACACTGTATCAAATGTGTGAAAACACGTATTGCACCGGACAACCCCATAACGCGCATTCAGGCGAGCGTTGATATCCCTTATATCATGTGATCCTATATGTTTTATGAATGTCTCCATATTTTCAAAATTTTTACCACATAGGTCACATGAACATTCAAATGGTTGTCTATAATCATAATTTTTTACATACTTTCTGAATATAAATTTTAAACACATGTATGTATATATTAGTTACTTATTTTTTCCCACTGAATACGCCTTTAACAATACTCGACAACTCGATGAGTAGTGCAGCTTGCTGTGTCATCACGATAAGTTTAGCCCTATCAGTTTTAGGTGATATATCGCCATACCCTACCGTACTCATAGTGGTGAACGCAAAATAAAATGGGTCGAGTGGACTTTTGAAACCAAAATCTTCTTTCGGTAATATCGAATATATCAAACCATACGCGAGGGTGATAATCAGTAGACTCAATATTTGCGGGTTCATATTATATTATATACGTATATTATAATATGGATAACCAGGGGTTTGCACTTCTGATGATATTAATTGTTATGATTTTTGTCTTACTTAGTAGGCGCAAATCACTTAATGTAGAGTATAAAGCATTTCTCCTAACTTTACCGTCATCTATAAAACGTCAAGAAACGTTTATGAGTTACTATAACGATAACCTTCCACTTGAAATTATATACGGTAAAGATACAAAGACGGTCGAAAATGCGTCGAAATATAAGAAATATGTAAAACCTGAATATTTCAAGGAAGCGCTCGAGATGCACTACGATTCGGTGAAGAAGCGACCGGATATCACATACTTTAACATGGGAGCGATTGGATGTTACATGGGACACATGGAATTTTATAAACGCTGCTTCGATCAAAATATAAAATACGCGTTAATGTTTGAAGATAATGTAATCATATTGAATGATAAATTTTATAAAAAGGTCCAAAGTGTGATAGACGTGATGGGTGACGACTTTGAAATATGTTTCTTCCACTGCCTTTCCAGGTATTCAGATGGTAAAGATCACGGATTAGAACGTGTAAAATGGATAACGAGTATGAAGTGTTATCTCATACACGTAGAAAATATGAAAAAGTATTATAATAAATTCTTTCCTATAGATAACCACGTAGACCTGAAACATGAAGATATTATAGCCGCAGGGGCTCGCGTATATTACAAGGATTTGCGAAAATATATCAAAATTGATCGATCGGGGCCCAGTACGATAGGTCACAGCGATTGGAGTAATAAGAATTTCTTTTCACGACAGTATCCATCTGATACACCTGTAGTACTTAAACCTGGCTTTTAATATTAAATAACGTCCATACTCTTCCGACTCGTTTTTGCCCGTGTCAATGCAGTTAACCATCTAGACATGGCTTTTGTAGGGATCGAGGTAGATGAATTATCATCACAAGCTATTATACTTAAACCATTACACACATCAGGTTTATGTTCCTTATCCGGAAACGCGTCATTAAAGGCCTTTATTGATATACCTGGGATATCGGGTGCATCTGACAATAACCGGTCATATTCCTCGCGAGATTTCATCATGAATTCAATTACGTCAACTCTATGTTTAACGTCTAGGGATAATTCCATATCGATATTTCTATAAAATTTAGACCACTGTATACACATTGATGAGTGTGCTCCGATTAGAGTTAAACTCTGACTAAACTTACTGATAGATGCGAGAATACCACCTAATACGTTCAAAAATGCGAAAAAATATTGAACCAGAATGATACGTGTATGCGTGTCAGCACTCATATTTTCACTACCACTTGGATTGAGAACAGCAAATCCACCGACACCAGTTATACTCGCTATGATGATACTTGGATAGGATAGATAATCATTTTGTTTCTTGAAATACAACCTTGAATGATTATGTAACCACCTATACCCAGCCGCTTTTTCGGCCCATTTAACGAGTATTTTTTCTTGTTTATCACACCACGTACAACCATGGGGCGCATCCGATTCACCCATTTAGAGTTAACTGATATATTTTTTGAGGTCCGGTTTCATCTCCTGTACCCACCACTTCTTTTCATCTGGGTCCCATTTTGCACCGTGAGATTTGGCTATATCTTTCTCATCATAAGGAACATTCAATAAAATACGAGCACCTTTCACCGCACGTGGTTCTATTACCCAGTTCCAGGCTTCGTCTTCAGATGCAAACGACTTATATACAGCCCCACTATACCCATCAATTTGCGCCTTCGTGTCCTTCCACATGGTATATACACCGGGGATATGTCCCCGAATGACCCTATAAAACTTATTCTTACTAGATTTAACAGTTCCACCAGCACTTTCAAATGCTAATTTATCCACTTCTTCATTCTTTGGATCCCCGTTATGCGCCTTTACCCATTTCCATTCTACACATTTCATTTTATTACGAGCTTCGTCGATAGCGATCCACAATTCTTTATTTTTTACCGCAGTCCCCGTAGACGTTTTCCATTCGTTTTTTTTCCAATTTATTATCCAACTACTAATTCCATTCTTCACATATTGACTATCAGTGAATATACAAACTTCATCAATATTTTGTTTTCCACATTCTTCTAATGCTTTTAAAATTGCGGTCATCTCCATAACATTATTAGTCGTGTTAGACTGTTTACCACTAATCTTAAAGTCATTTCCGATAGCGCCCCAACCACCACACCCGGGATTTCCTAGACAACTACCATCAGTGTAAACATCGTACATGATTACTTATCGCGGTTTGTCCTTATACTCTGAAGCCTTTTTGGGTGTTTTACATATGACATCACCACAATGATCCCTATTCTGATACACAGAATTTATGGATGTTGCCACTTCTTCACACGATTTAAGGGACCAACGTCCTAACATAGGTTTATCCACTTTAATAAAAAGGTCAAACACTTTCTTGAACATTATATTAAATGGGAGTGTTATTTTTAAGTTTCCTAAAACAGTTCATCTTCAACTTTTATTTTAAGTTTGCAATCATCTTTCGGGTAAGTCACACATAACATGGTATAACCTCTCATCAGTTGATGTTCATCAAGACAGGATTGTGCATCCTGGCTTACACGACCCCATACTAATCTCGCCACACATACAGAACACGAACCTTCGCGGCACGAATATGGGATGTTGAGACCTTGTTTTTCCGCTGCATCTAGAATGTACGTTTCATCATCACACTCAAAGGTTTCATCACCACCGGGTGTAATGAGAGTAATTTGATAATTTGCACGGACAGCTACACGAGACTTCTTCTTGATAAGACGAGTTCGTGGTACGAGCGGTGGTCTAACATGACAAGTGGCAAGGGTAGACATACTATTTTAATATAAATAATATTTTTCAAATAACATTAATTGTGCATTTAAAAGATGACCCTCAATATAACAACGTTCTGGTAGCATCTGCACCTGGGTTATTCAATCTCCATACGGCACGCTCGTCGTCGCATTCATGGTCGATAACTCTCCCCAACTCTCCTAAACTCTCCTTCTCACTCTCAAGTTCCACCAATTGTGTCTCTAAAGCAACCCTTTTACGCAGAACCTCGAAGTTTTTATCCCTCATATACTTTATACATACGTCCCGGTCGTGTGAACCAGCCTCAGTCTTCATAGCCTCGGTGATTCTCGATCGAAGCTTCAACCCACGCAACTCCATCGATGCCTGTTTAGTGGCTGTCCGGTTTACGTAACGCATCCGATTATTCATCATGTACCGCTCATTCAGGGGGGGGGACATGCCAAAATATTGTTGGACCCTCACAACCCTCGCAACCTCCTTGGAAGGTTTAGCCATCTGATCATACACCTCCTTCAGCAATCCACACATCCTTAAGTAGTCACCCTCTGGCATCACATTTGAATGGGTGTCAATCAACTGCATAATCTCAGTAAGAGGTTTCATGGTTCGTGTTCTTTTTTGAGTTTTGGAACGGACTTAAGTGGTTTTTCCGGTTTGAAGAAATCATTAAACGGACACCCTTCGCATCGTCTATGACGTACCGCACATTTGAGTGCGTCGGCGTTCTTGATACAAGGTTTTTTCCGTTGTCGATAGGTTCGCCGCCGTGTAATTGCGTAAGTAAGGATCGAGGTTTGACCTATAACTAACATACTACACTAGGGATTTTCAGTTTTAAATAGCGTTATCGTGCACTTTAAAACTGAATTATATTTTATATTTTTTATTAATTAACCGAAACCAACAAATTAGTTGGAGAAGGCGAGGCCACCCATACCGCTTTGGATGCGGAGGACGTTGTAGTTGACCGCGAACATGTTGAGGTTGGTCGCGACGGCACCCGCCTTGGTCTTGATAGCAACTTGCGCGTTATCGATGCGCGAGAAGTTGCAGGTACCGGTCGGCTGGTGCTCTTCGGGCTTGAGCGCGAAAGAGTACGAGTACACACCGGGCAGAGGCGAGCCAGTGTGGTGGTTGTAGGCTTGGACTTGGTTGAAGTACTTACCGGTTTGCTCCTTGAAGCGGTCTTGGCCGTTAAGCACAAGCTTGAACGTGTCGATAGGGCCGGCGAGTTCTTCGGTCCAGGCTCCACCTGCGGAAGTCGCCTGCAGAAGGGGGGCACCGGTCATCGCCGTGGAGATGAAGCAGTTACCGGAAGTGGCACCCACGCACACGTTGGACGCGAGAACGATATCGTTGGACGAAGTGAAGTTCCACAAGTTGGCGCGAGAAACCGAACCCTGGTCGGCGCACCACACAAGCTCCTTAACGGGGTGGTTGTAGGAGAGGCGGATCTGCTTGGTTTGATTCGCGGCGGCAAGGGCATCAGACCCCGTATGTTGCACTTGCTCGATCAGGTATTCATGACCCTTCTGGGCGAAGCGGCGACGCTCTTCGGTGTCCAGGTAGATGTAGTTGGCGTACACCTTGAAGGTGGAGCCATCGGTGTATTGGTCGAACTCGGAGGACAGGTCGAAATCCAAACGGACTTCGTGGTACTGGAGCGCGATCAAGGGGAGCGCCAAACCGGGGTTGCGGTTGAAGAAGAAGATCAGAGGGAGGAAGATCTGACCGGCATCAACACCGGGGGTGGTCATCTTACCCCAAGACGCCTTCTTGGACTCGTCGAGGTAAAGCTCGGAGTACAAACGCCACCACCTTTGGTAGTGCTTGTCGATGCGCTGACCCCCGATGGAAAGTTCAACATCCTTGATGGCACGCTCCGCGGCGAAGCAGGTGTCATCGGCGGAGCCAACGATTTCCGCGAGACCAGCCTTGGCCTTGAGTTCGACGTACATGTCAGCGACGAGGTCACCGTTACGGGCGACGGTCACGGAGACACGGCCGTTGTCAGCGGGGTTACCGTTGACGGTTTGTTCGATGTTTTCCATCGCGAAGTTGGTGTGGCGCTTGTAAACAGCCTGAAAGAAAGTTACAGCGGGGTTGCCAGTCAGGTAGACATCCTGGGCACCGTAAGCGACGAGTTGCATGAGACCACCAGCCATTTTTTTTGTTGTACTATACACCAACATTTTATTTCAGCGCGAAAAAACATGCACTCTTTTTCCTGTGTGTACATAAAATGTTGACCGTCACCGAGAAGAAAGAAGAATCTGAATATGAATCCGAGTCCGAGTCCGAGTCCCCGTCAGAGTCCGGAGTTGAGGAAATTGATGGTGCTGAAGAAGATGTTGACCTCGCGGAATATGAAACTGATGATGAAGGTGAACTTGACCCCACCGGCCTCATGGTCGAACTTCTCGAGACTGCTCTTATCACACCTGAAGGTGAGACGGTCTGCAGTGCACTCGTGAATGTGGGGCGGCAACTTGAAATACAAAATAAAATTATGGTCAAACTTTTGTCCACGCTTCAAAAAAATCGAGCTTAGAAAAATGACCCCCTAATATAGAAAATGTCAGAGGGCACTCACTTCATCAGCGAAAATGCTGGGTACGAGGAAGCAAACAGTGCCATGAGGACAAATGAAATTAAATCTTTTAGTGATGAAGAGTTCAAACACTTCATCGACGAACTGGAACATATGTGGAAGATTAACGAACATAACGATCAATATCTATCGTACCGAATTGGATACGATAATTTTTTTACAAAAAACGAACTCAGTGAAGATGGTCTACCTACGAGCGTAAATATAGAAACGATCTGCACCAAATACAAAAACGTTCGAGATGGCTTGTGTGAATTGTATCACAGGGCCAACACACTTAACCTCTTAGAGTTTGAACGTGAGAACGAAGATGTGAAAATGGCTACGAGAATTAACCGCCTGATAGATCAAGTAGACGACGCTTGGCAAATTGTATTTCGTAACGCTCGTATATACGATAGAGTAAACAATCCTACATATGTTCCAATTAACCCAGAATCCGACCCCTCCCTTTTCCGTGTTTCCACGATCGCGAACATTCAAGAACTTTCTCCATTCCAACAGTCTATTTTGCAAACACTTCGCTACCTGTACGAAAACAACATCAAGAGATACAAGGGACAATGCTGCACCGAAATCAAAACAGCATCTGGGGCTTCTACTAGAGCGTGGAAACCTATACAAACAATCCAAGAGTTTGTGTATAGTGTCAGTAAGAAGGAGATACATTTTGAACTATGGAAAAATTTAACATCACGTGGGACCGGTCACCGGGACGTTATCACATACCTATCAAATTGTAACGACATGCAATTCCCTGATATTATCAAAAACCGTAACGTGTGGTCATTTAACAATGGCATTTTCATCGGTAAAGAACGGTCGGATAAGGACGGTATGTATAAGTCATCGTTCTATACATACGAATCACCAGAGTTTAAATCACTTGACCAAACCGTTATGAGTTGTAAATACTTTGACCAGGATTATACCGACCACTCACACCTCGAGGATTGGTACGATATCCCCACGCCTTATTTCCAGTCTATCCTAGATTACCAGAAATTCGACGAAGATGTGTGTAAGTGGATTTATGTTCTCGGTGGTCGCCTATGCTTCGACGTTAATGATATGGACGGTTGGCAAGCGATCCCCTTCCTAAAGGGTGTTGCGCGCTCAGGTAAGTCTACGCTAATCACGAAGGTGTTTAGAAAGTTCTACTGTCCGGAGGACGTTCGCACGCTTTCGAACAATGTTGAGAAAAAGTTTGGTCTATCGTCCATTTACGACGCGTTCATGTTTATCGCTCCTGAAGTTAAGAACGATCTCGCACTTGATCAAGCCGAGTTCCAATCCATCGTGAGTGGAGAAGACGTATCGATCGCGGTAAAACACGAGAAGGCTAAATCCATCGAATGGAAAACGCCCGGTATTCTTGGTGGGAACGAAGTACCCCACTGGAAAGACAACTCTGGAAGTATTCTGCGCCGTATTTTGACAGTCAATTTTGGTAAACAAGTAAAAAATGCTGACCCTACGTTAGATGTAAAGTTAGAGAGTGAACTCCCCGTCATTCTCCAAAAATGTGTACGCGCGTATCTACTCTATTCACAACAATACGCCAATAAGGATATCTGGAATGTTCTTCCAGAGTATTTCAAGAAGGTGCAAAAGCAAGTCGCGCTCGTTACCAGTCCACTCGAGAACTTCTTACAGTCGCATATGGTCAAAATCGACGAGAACGCGACGTGCCCCATGACCGTCTTCCAGGATGCATTTAACAACTTCTGCGTATCCAGAAACCTTGGTAAGAAGACCATCAATTACGATACATATATCGGGCCATTCAGTCAGAGAGACTTATCAGTGAATGTCGATTCGCGACTGCATAATGACATGATGTACGATGCACAGGAATTCGTAGTGGGTCTCGACGTGGTTATATCTCTTAATAATTAAAATATACGCGTAAAATATATGGGGCAATTTAACCATTTTGTCAACAATGAAAATATACCATCATTTAATGAAGTCTTACGAACCGAACCGTACTTAACGAACGCTAACCGGAATAAACTGCAACGTGCGCGCACAAATGATAACATGCGCGCGTACGACAAAATGACGAACTTGACACGGAAGAGAATTGATAATTCTAATCTCACGAAACTCGTAGTCGGTTCGCTTCAACTCGGATTTTTTAATGCTATAGTCAACCGAGAGTATGACGCAACAAAACGTATTAATTTAGAAAATGTGATTAATAAACCTGTACCCGGTAGAGATACTTTACCGGGCACTACATTAGATATAGAAGTTACGAAAATCAAGTTGATATACGGTCGTTACACTGGGGGTGTAGAACGTTCCAAGTCTGGTATGGTCGGTAAATTTAACCCGTTGACGAATTATTTTATGGCCCAGGTAACTGCGAGTATGTATGACGGGTCTGTTAGACAGGGTATAAATTTCCGTATATATAAGAATGGTAAAATACACTTTTCCGGTGGGTTTATGAACAATGATATCACTCACGCGGGAAAAATACAAAAATACATTGTCGATAATTTTACGAATAGAGAAAACTTTTTATACAATCCTATTATTTACAACAATATCGTCGGTCAATTTAAGATAAATGGTTCGACCAATTTGACCAAAGTAGCTGCCACGTTTGCAAAGACCGGTAAAGTTAGTTACGAACCAGAATTACAGGCATCGTTACGCATGGAACATAAGGGTAGAACATTTCAACTGTTTACTTCAGGTGTTGTACAAATATTGGGTGTTAATAATAACGCCGAAATGATAGCGTCTTATGATATAGGTAAAGGGTTGGTAAAAGAACTTGTAGTTCTAGACTGTGTGAAAATACTTGGTACTCAGGTAAATACCGCCGTCGTCAAGCGTCGTGTCGCGAAGACTGTCACTAGCAATAAAAATGAAGGGAATGTGAGTTACAATAAAAATAAAGAACCTACCAAACGAATCATAATCTCAAAAAAGATATGTACGTCATACAGTAAGCCCGAACTTATGGCCCTCGCCAAAAAGCTTGGTATAACGAATATCAAGTCTACTATAACTAAAACCACGTTATGTGACCTCATTAAAAAACACGTATATGGTAATTTTGAAGTAAATGGTCACCCATGTAAAGTTCATTCAAAGGATTATCTGATTTCTGTGGCCATGACTAAAGGTATTACCGTATCCGATACCGATACAGTAAATACATTGTGTATAAAATTAGAATTACCCCCTCCTAAAGCACCCACTAAAAAAATTATTACCGCAAACAATACGGTGATTAGCAAGGTTGATTACAAAAAACGTCGGTTAAACGATAAGAGTGTTAAGGAGAATATAAAGAAACTTTACGGTAATAAATGGCTTACTCAATATAAAAACGTAATGGAACCTCTTAATAAAAACGTAATGGAAATGCAAAAAGCTATTAACGCACTCAATCTTAAAAAGAATAAAAAGGGGTTACCATTTAAAAAGGGTGTCGATGATGTTAAAAAGAGTGTGGTGAGAACGTGGAAATCGCAGCGAAAAGTTGAGTTGAATAAAAAATTAAATAATCTGAATAACATTTTTGCTAAAAATCTTGAAAATTTCATGAATGTTGCAACACCGTCGCCTCCGAAGAAGAACAATAAAAAACGATTCCCTAAAGGTACACGAGTCGAACAAATTTAAAAACAACTCGCGGACATTATGTATGGATAACCCGAGAAACGTTTTTCTACAACTCTTACGATCAAAAACTGAAATACAAATAGATACTATGGAAAATGTGAGTGTATATATACGAGAATCTATTCTAAACACTATATTTTACGTGATAGTAGAGTATATTAAGTTTGAGCGCAGTACCCACGATACTGGGTTTGGTCCAATTGAAGAAATATATTATTGTACAGATGAATTTATCAACGCCGACGACGCGCGTAAATGGATAAGAGAAAACGTACCTGATGATGACATGGATCTAATCATGTACGTTTTTGACAACCCCCGTAAAATGTATAGGTCTAAGCATAGACGTACACTTTTGTACCTTAAAAACATGTTATATTTCGATTTATAAGTTTAGTGGGCTCAGAAATCTGTTTCAAATGTGAGGTGTGATAAGAAAAATCATACCCGAGAAAAGACGATTTTATTTTATCAGAAAGTGCAAACCCTTCATAACTCTTCGCAACACCTTCACATACAGCTCCATTTTCAACTTCCATTAACCTATCTTCGAGCATGATGAACTCTTTCAATTTTTCTTTTGTCATTCCATCATTCTTCATTTTAGTAAACATTTCTTTAGATTTTCCATTCGTTATATGAAAATAGTCCGTTTTGTATCCCAAATGGGAAACCTGTGTCTTATTATTAGTATCTATATTGATCGTAAAAATAACATACAAAATTACGGCAAGTAAAGCGGGTATTATCATTTAGTAGTATCCAAGATATTAAAAAGATCTTTAAGTTTGTGTAAAATGTTGAAAAGTTGTCGGTCGTCGCCAATCGTTTTTGGGTCGATAATTTCCAATTCGATTTGATACACGACCGGGTCTTCACTATCCATGTCACGTGTGTCACCCATACACGTGGTGAGGTCAATACTTAAATTTTTTCTGATGAAAGAAAGACGCTCTTTCATCTTTTTTTTATCCATCGTTCTGTCAACATCTGTCACAGGTGTTTCTTTGGAGATACTGACCCGGAAATCGAAGGGTGTGGTTGAATTATTTATGAAATCCTCATTATGGACACGGTGTTTCTGAATGACAGTTTCATCACCCGTATTTTCGTCAACAGTGATACGCGTATTGTCAGTTTCGCGGTAGAAAACTTCCTGTGATGTAGACATAATCTTTTCCCAACCGTCGTATTTTTGGAGGCGGCGCATCACGTTAGTGAACGTGTCTTTACCGATATTCGTATCAAACATTTTACCATTGAATTTACCGAGGCGAATTTCAATCTCAATATGTTCATCGTTTCTGTAACGGTCAATAATCGGTTTTACTTTATCGTATAGGTACTGAACGTCCATTGTATTCAAACTTATATATTTGCATTTCTCTAAATAACTTAGGTTAAAGTTTTCTTTCATTTTAAAAACATGCAAGGTTTCCACAATAATGGTAATACATGTTTTTTCAATGTGGCGATACAATGTTTGTTAAACGTGCGTGAATGCGCAGAGTATATTTTGAATAATGAATATGTGGGTACGTGTCAATTTACTAAAGTATACGTAGATCTCGTACATGTATATTTCAAAAACGCACCGGGTAAAATAAATATAGACCACCTCCTCCATAAGTTCAGGGATGTGTTTCCCCGATTCAAAGTATATCAACCACATGATGCACAAGATGCGTTGTTTTGTATCATAGATATTATCGAAAAGGAGATCCCAATAATAAAGACTTTAGTATACGGTAAACGCACGCAGTATACGGTATGTCCGAGTGGTACGAAGACAACGGAAGAACCATTTAGTTTCTTGATACTAAACAATTTAGATACACGGGACAAAGTGAGTGATATGATGACACGCTCCGATAAATGGGACGTATTGAGCGATTATAAAGACGATTCCGGTGTTACACATAACGTTTCTACTACACGTTCAACGATAACGGAGTATCCGAAAATTTTATTTATTTCTTTCAATAAAAAGCAGTTCGTGGAGATGGACGAATTCAAGCAGTATGAAATATGTGGGAGTATAGTTCATATTGGAACACAAAATGGTGGGCATTACATAACCATTCTAAAACGGGGTGACGGTAAGTGGTATTTACACGATGACGACATGGTAAAGGAGGTCGAATTCCCCGTGAAAGAGACACATCATGTACTCATGTACAGGATAAAAAGTCTCCCATCTTAATATCTTCCTTGATATTCACGAGCGTTCTATAAAACGTCCGCCTCCCGTTCGGGTAGGTCTTATCGTGACGCCTCTGAACAGGTTTCCACCACATCGGCTCATCTTGATGCATATATTGACACTCTACGATCGCGTCTTCTTCTACGTGCACCCCATGGGGGACTTGATCTTCGCGTATTTCGGATTCAAAAATGAGTTTTCCTCGCTCTTGAACGTATAGACGCCATATAGTACCTTTTTTTTTGAATTGGAAATCAATCGTATTCTTATCCCTTGGCTTCCATTTAAACATGGTTTCGTGTGTACCCGTTTTAATTGTGGCCCGTATCGGTGTAAAAATGAGACCGTCAATTTTTTGTGTAACGGTGGGTAGATACTCGTTCATAAATAATTCAAAATCATTTAACATATAAAATTTTTTAACTTTCATTTTAATTGGATCGTATTTTAAAACGGTCAACATCTTTATAACTTTTTCGGTATCGTCAAGGCGATCAATAAAGTTTTTATTTCCAACAACTATACCGGATGTTAAAAGACAATCGTAAATCATGAATGTATCTTCATATAACTCACCTTCAAGAATCGTTCCCTCATATATAGGCTTTCTAAAATTGAGAGCGCATTCAAACATGTCGAGTGCTCTATTCACGAACATACATCGCTTCTTGTTTCCAAACATAAATGCCAGAAGCATATAGCGCACACCGTCCGTCTTTTCACATACGGTGTATGGTTGACTTGTCAATATCCCGAAATGTTTATATTCAATGGATACGGGTTGACACCCAGGAAATGTACCCTTGACACCCCAATGAGTTTCCATAAAGGATATCGCATATGTGTAAATAGGGTCGTCTCTATTTACATATAGACGTTGCATCTGTATTGAGATAATATTTTATTCTTTAAGTTGATTTAATACCAGTTGAATTTAAGATGTTACCGAAACACTCGTGTGTGTACGTACTAGTGACTTCAGCTGCCGTATACGCGACAATCTTTACACCAGACTCTTTAAATTTTTCAAACATCGCACTTGACTTAGGTGCAATTTTGAAGTTACTGGTTCGCCTATCTTTAATTTTTTTGAGAGTAGTCTTATTCATCATGACCCACGCTTTAGGGTTTGTACTTTTCACTGTGTACATATCTCCATCTATAGATCCACCAACAACCGTGTCGAAATGTAGCCCCATTTGTGACACGGGTTCAGTGGACGCCCGTTTCACCTTTTCCGTGAACATACCCCAGTCTATACCCTCCTTCACACCTGGAAATACAATGATGTCGTAATTATCATTCGGCTCGAGCGCTTTTATTAAGGCGTCCGCGTCAATACTCACGCCAAAGTCTATGAAAAGTATCCTGTCATGTGATTTGATACAGTCTTGAATTTTTTCAGACTTGAGAAATGGGTCGTCATTCACGAATATAAGTTCATTATGTACACTTTTTTGCATACATTGAATATTAAATCGTAACACGGAATGTAAAACCTTAACGTGACACGATCGCGACCGTGTGACAATGATTGTTGCAACGCGCATATTACAACTCTATAGGTTTTAAGCCTTAAGCCTTTGTTTTAGGCAACCCGTAAATGGTAGATTTCCTACGTGTCCAAGTGTCGTTTGTACATCTGCAAAAATTTTACCATTCATTTGCTGCCAACGTCTACAAAACGCGTAATCTTCTGATAAGTACCGTTTTGATTCTGGATCGATCATACAATCAAACAGAGCACAATACTCGTCAAAATCGCGGTTCTGATGATCATTTTTACACGTGAGTGTATCCTTGTACTCTTCATGCATTCGCTCAAGTGCAGTGCGCTTAATCATCATAAATCCAGTGGGGCCATCGAGAACTTCGACAAATCCATTTTCAACCGACCGCCTCTGCGCCCCTATATTTACAACAAGACTCGATGAAAGAAGACCAGGGTCTCGTTCATCTTTTTCTTCTATTCCACGCTTGACGTTATCCCACATTACAACCTTTTTGGGATAACACGCTACAGAAATATCATGACCGGATTTTGCAAGGCGTACAACTGATTTCGCATCAAATTCTACGTCCGCATCTATAAACATGAAATAATCTGCGTCGGTCTTTTGCATAAATCTACCTAGAGAAACGTTTCTCGCTCGATGCACGAGACTTTCATTTTCTGTGGTATCAATCATCAATTGAATATTTTCTTTCATTAATTCGACTTGAAGGCGAATAAGACTTGCCATGTATTGTTCGAGACATAGTCCCCCATAACATGGGGTACTTAAAAATATTTTCATGTATAACTATATATTATTACAATTTATCCTCTAAGTATCCTTTTATAATCGTTACAATCTTGTTCAAAGTGGGTGTTGACACACTGCATTTTTCACACACCTCTGTTTTAGATACACGCGATTGTAGTGCCATAAATATAATTGCAGCCGCTACACTCTTCGGTGATTTGCTCATAAGGTCGACACAGTTTTCTATATCCCCACACTTTCTATTGCATGATAACCGCTCTTCGCGAGATACGTCAAAGTTATTGAGTAACCGTTGCATCATGTTATGTGGTTTAGTTACATAGTTCTTATCAGTTTTCTCATCATCTATCACTTCCATAAATAAATCTGTCGTCCGACTCACATCCTTTGACTGGATGCCAAACATTATTGAAATTTCTTCAGTTGTTCTCGGCAAGTTTGAAAGACGACACGCGTATAAAACGCAGTTTGCCTTTATCCCAGAACGTACAGCTCCCCGAGTAAGTTTACCCTCGTTGAATCTTTTATACAATGTCTTTGCATCTTTGAGAACGGTTTCGGGTAAATCTCTACATGCTTCGTCGATATCCTTGTATGCGTGAAATAGTGATCTATCCCGATGATTCATTGAACTATGAAAGTTAATCTTCGCCATACGTTTCGTTTCATACTTTGAAGAGTAACGTGTTTCTATGACAGTGCCTTTACCCCACGCATCGGAAAATAACTCGTGATTAGCCGATGGGATATTACATCTAGACGGATCACTCACGCGACCGTCTTCTGTCACACCACTCGTCCATTCAGCCGTATCATCTATAAAGGTAGCATCGACTAACCCGCACCCTGTACACACCATTCCCTCACGCGTGACAACCTTTTGCTCATTGCACGAGATGCACGTATAATATTTATTTACTGACTTGATTGTTGGTTTATGTAAAATCTGGTCCAGATCGGACCATATAGTAGCCAGTATTGTTTCCATTTATTCTTACAGACCTTTTTAAAAAGTATTGAAATTTCGCACTTAGGCTAGAAATTGTGTTCATCCATCTGGAGTTTCGCTCGCGTTTCGATTCTATTAACCATATCCTTAAACCTAGACGAACCAGGGCTAGAAGGTTTCCAGTCGGACCACGCGGCGTCGATCGTTTCGTATCCAAGTGGTAGTTCCATTCGTCCGTCAAGTTCCGAATCGGATACTACAAAACCACTCAAATCGGTGTCGTCGCTGTCTGAATCGTTGAGTATCTCACTATCTGCATCCATAACAATCTCATCGAGTATGACATATAGGTCGTCTTTAATATGCATAAAAATGGTTTCGCCGGATTGGTGGTGTTCACATATACTGGTATCTCTTAATATATTCGTATAATCATCTAATGTATATACTTGTGCATCTTTGTATATTAAAGATGTTTCTGAGTAATATTTAACTATGAGGTAATCTTCACAATTCTCTTGTACTACAGCGTACATCTCATCTTCTACGTCTTCAACGTTCACTAAAATTTTTATTAAATCTCCAGAATATATTTCTGAAATCGGTATCATATCTAAAGAGTTCGGACAAAAAATATTCATAGCTATTACCACACGTGATGGGAGTGAAAATTCTTTCTAAAGTCGACTGTAAATATTGTGACTACGCTGAAACGTTATGCAAAGACCTAAATCTCGAGTATAGTAAAGAATTGGTAGACAAGTTTGAATTAAAAGAGCGGTGTGGATCTGGGGTGACAACGTACCCCCAGGTTTTCGTAAACGATAAATATGTGGGTGACTACTTCGCGTTTGAAGAGTATATAGACAACACTGAACATATACTTCTTCCTACACTCTCTAGGTTTACCGTGTTTCCTATCGAACACGAGAATCTATGGTCCCTATACAAAAAGGCTCAAATGTCTAATTGGACAGCGGAGGAAGTTGATGTATCAACTGATATGGACGACTGGACAAAATTAACCGATAACGAACGCCATTTCATTAAATATATTCTCGCATTTTTTGCAGGGTCAGATGGTATCGTATTTGAAAATATAAACAATAATTTTGCTGACGAAGTGCAACTTACCGAAGCACGTTCCTTCTACGCGTATCAATGCCATAATGAGATGGTGCACGGGGAAACGTACAGTAAACTCATAGATAAGTATATCCGAGACTCTTCGGAAAAACAGAAACTCTTTGACGCCATTCAGACTGTTCCTTCTATCAAACATAAAGCAGACTGGGCGATGAAATGGTTCGATAAATCTCGAACGTTCGCTGAAAGACTTTTCGCATTTGCATGCGTTGAAGGCATTTTCTTTTCAGGGAGTTTCTGTGCTATCTTCTGGTTAAAAAAGCGTGGACTCATGCCCGGCCTGTGCTTTAGTAACGAACTCATTAGTCGAGATGAAGGTCTTCATTTAGACTTCGCACTCGAACTATTTAAAATGTTGAGTTTTAAACCAATTCAAGACACGGTATACGAGATTTTAACAGATGCGGTAAATATAGAAAAGGCGTTTATTTTAGAGGCCCTTCCATGTAGTCTCATAGGTATGAATTCTAATAAGATGTCCGAGTACATCGAGTACGTCGCGGATCGTTTACTTAAACAAGCGGGGTTCAATAAAATCTGGAACACGCAAAATCCCTTCGATTTTATGGAAAATATTTCCCTAGATGGTAAGACTAATTTTTTTGAAAAACGTGTGGGTGATTATGGTAAAATGGACGAAACGACTCCGATTTCGTTTGACGAAGAATTTTAATTAAACGTCAAATCTCTACCATCGTCAAGTTTACACGTCGCGATCGCCTTCGTTTTAGCACTTTTAAACGAAACCGGTGCAGGTGCGTTTAAATCACCATTGATATCCATGGGAGCAAACTTCCTACCACTGTCACGCATTTCAATCTGCTTTTCTTTCATGTTTGGCTTAGGAAGCTCAACATCGGCCATACGAAGTGGTGCGATACCCGCAGCCACAGCCGTTCTGGGGGAGATAGCCTTGGGGCTTGGGCCAATAGTAGCCATGGGGCTTGGGCCAATAGCTATATCGTCGTCTGAGTCAGAATCCGAACCAGCGTCTGACTCATCATCTGAGTCTGAGTCTGAGTCTGAGTCTGAGTCTGAGTCTGAGTCAGAGTCAGTAGCCTTGGGAGCAGGACCTATGGCCTGGGGGGGTACGTTAGGTTCATACGCTTCAGATTTGATATTCATCATACCCCACGTCACGAGCATAAACACGACCGTGTGTAAAGCTAACCCACTCATCGAAGGGCACCCGTTGGGGGTGGACACCCATGAACCAAACACCTTCCGCACGAGACGGAAGGTATCGGGGTTGGCGACGATGAAGAACACGAGTGCCGACATGACCGAAATTAAAAGTTTTTGTTCTTGTTTTTTACCGTCGCAGCCACAACCACAATCTTTGAAGAGACCCATTTGTTTTGTTATTGTAATCTGAGAAAAAAAATATACTTAAAGTTTGGTCTCGTATAGAATATACAATAAGTATGTCCAACATTATTCAGCGTTACGAAAATTTCGATGTACCCTCAGTTGTTTTTTCTAAAATGAAGAAGAATAAAAATGGGGGTAAAACTGTATACATTAACGCGCCAGCAAACAAGAAGATGTATCTGCAACTTCCTTTTCTCAGATCCCCGTTCGGTCTAAGCGCCTTCACTGACGAAGCGACTAACAAGACGTCCTATTCCCTTGATCTATCATTTGATAAAGATAACGATGATGCCATGAATCTCGTTGAAAAACTCAATGCACTTGATACTCGTATTATCGAGATAGTTGCTGAGAATTCTAAAGAATGGCTGGGTAAGCCTTACAATATCGACGTCATTCGAGAAGCGCTATACAAGCCAATCGTTAGACCAGGAAAGGAAGATTACGCTTCCACGTTAAAACTTAAGCTAATGACCAAACCCGATGGGACCTTCCTCGCAGAGGCGTACGATATGACACAAACGTCCATGCCCGTAGACTCTATTGAAAAGGGGCAAAAGTGTATGTGCATAGTTGATTTCAACCAAATTTGGTTTATCGATAATAAATTCGGTGTAAGTGTGCGCCTTTCTCAAGTATTGTGTGAACAATCGACTAAACTCCCATCGTTCGCGTTTCAAGGTGTTGACGGAATTGCACACACCATGGACGCTACCGCTGATGGTAGCGACGAATCTGAAGAGGAGTGTGAGATCGATGAATAGATAGTTAATTTCTTAGTACTTATTAATATATGAAAGCAAACGTTCAGAACAAAATAAAGATTCCATGTCAACCAACAACACATTTCAAGCCCCTTACGAAAATAGGTCAGGGTGAATATGGTGTTGTGTATAAAGGGTGTTTAAACTCCGAATGTAAACGCGTCATCGCCATAAAACGTTCGACGGATCCACTCAGAGCCGAATATAATATCACTAACCGCCTTAAAAATAAAGGTGCTGCAAACGTTTATGGATTTGAAAAATGTAACACCGAAGAATTTATGTATTCGGAATATCTCGATGGCCAACCATTTGATAAGTGGATCGTTAATGATAAACCAAACGCGGTTAGTGTGAAAACCACTCTTAAGAAACTCCTTAATATATTGAAAATATTACATAAAAGTGACCCATCATTTAGACACAATGATTTACACACCGGTAACGTGATGGTCGTGAACGGTGAACCACGCCTCATCGATTTCGGGTTGTCAGCTATAAATGGTATTCCAAACCCCGAGATAAATGAATCAGATTTGCGTTCTGGATATGGTATTTTTAGAGGAAACCATAAAATGTATGACGTACACTTTTTCTTTAATTCACTCTTTGTCCATATTCAGAGATCGAAATTGACTACAGAATATAAGAGTGTTTTAGAATTCATCAAGCGGGTTTTAACGAATAAGTATCTGGGAGATACCACGAGTCGGGTATCCAATTATAGACTTAAATATAATCAAACACATACAGACCTCCCCACATTCGATTCAATCTTAAAAGATGCTTATTTCACGGGAAACCCGTCGGCTAAGAAACTGAATACTCTATTAAAAACGATTGTCACAACTAAGAAACCGCCTCTCCCCCCTCGTAAAATCGGTTCACCGAAGCCGACGTCGAAGCCGACGTCGAAGCCAAAATCAAAGACACCCACTAAATCCGCGAAGCTTACGGCCATGCAGAAAGCTGCTTCCATTTTGGCATCTCGAAAGAATGTTCGGCCACAGAAGAAGCGCCCAGTGCTCACCCGAACGAGAGTGAAACCTTTATCTAAATAAGTCTATCGTATTCAACAATTCCGAATATCGTAGATTTATAATTAAAAATATCCGGTATATAATATTACACCATGTTCTTCCTTATTGTTTTACTTTGCATAAACATTATCGTGTTAATGAACATGAAACCTAAAAAGGGGAGTGTTACGTTCGATGGGGGTGAAAAGTGGACAATCTATGGGTCGAAGGAGTGCCCATGGTGTGTTAAACAGGTCGACTATTTCGAAAAGTTGGGTAAATCGTATACTTTCGTCGACTGTGACAATAAAAAATGCCCCGACTTTGTGGAAGGGCTCCCGACTCTCGTAAGTGAATCTGGTAAGAGGCGCAGTGGTTTTACGAAGGTGTTTGAGGAGGTCGAAGAGGTCGGGGGGGGCGCACGCGTTTGGAAAATATATGGGTCTCGTTCGTGCAGTTGGACGAACAAGCAGATCGATTACATGCGTAAACATGGAAAGCAGTTCACATTCGTCGATTGTGATAATGAAGAATGTGAAGGTATAAATGGATTTCCCACGTTAGTCACACCAGAAGGTGAGGTTCTTAACGGATATACCAAAGTTTAGAGACTGCGGAAAACGTTGATGGTAATAGATAGAAGTAGAGCATCGGTGAACGTCTGGAGGGGTTTGAGCACGGTGATGTGCTTGACAAGAGAGTTGTTCCACGTAAATCGAATAATAAAAGTGGTGATAAGAACCACGAGTACGAAAGTGAGGATTTCCACGAGAATGTCGTTAGGTTTCCTGGACTTTATAATCTCTTTGATCATCATTTTATTACATGACAATATTTTTTTCTAGGAGTATCATATGACTAAACCACCACCATCGAGTGGTTCCGAGCACACATTCACCACGAGAAAATGGGGTAGTCCAACGGGAAAGGTGAGTAATAATTGTTACGCATACGCTGTACATAATTACAAGACTAACAGGTCGTGGAAGTCTCAACCAGGTGAACGCGTTGGTCGAACCAATACATCACAAACGTACGTAAATTGTGGATCGCTCCCGTCCCTCGTGAAAGCTGACAATCCCGATAAAGTGTACATGGTAAAGGCTGGTGAGAAATGCAAACCATCGTACTATAAAATTATGATGTTTGTTGCGACGTGTAAAAATAAAAATTATTTATGTCACGGAGATTTCCACTTTTATAAACAACATAATAAGACTGAGTATAAAGTAAAAATGGGGGATACACATGAGAGTATCGCTAACTTTTTTAAGGTGCCGGTCATTCGCGTGAAGCGGGCGGCGGTTAGGTTGACTCCCGGGCGTATCATTGTGTTTAAGGCTGACTTTTTTAGCCATAAACGGGGGTGGGGTGGTGCTCCTATCGTGACTGGGGCGACAGGTAAACTCATTACGGACCCCCGGACAACATCTCGGAAGTACTCTGGATTAAATTATAACAAGTATTGTAGTTCATTCTGTGTGAAGAATACTGGGATCAAGGTCGGACATACTTATACCAAGGTCTGAAAGTAGGCTGTCCACGTCGAGTGGTGTGTCTATGTCAAAAAATATATCTAATATATCAAGTGATATATCGTCTGATAATAACAAGACATTTGATGTCTGTTGAATGTTATTATGAACCGTTAACTGCACTTTAAAATTCGAGCCGTCAAATATCTTCCGACATATAGGACATGTCTGCTTACCTAGCTGTTTCCAGTTCTCTATACAGTGGGAATGGAACAAATGACCACAACGAATTGGGCTATGTGCTCGTGTTTCCCTGACTGTATTGAGACAGATGGCACATGTTGTCATTCTTATTTAGAGCGATTAGAATATTTTACGAGTTTTTACTCAATATATTTTAGACAAATTTATCGTACTGTCGCACATACCACATGGCTCCGTTTTCTTTTCAGTCTTCTTTATTACCTGGGGACCATTCGCTTGGAGAAACTTACGAAAAGAATAGTTATCTTCATACTTGATACCATTCTGCGACATGAGATAATCGTTATATAATTTTGACGAGTTATTTATGGTGAAGCACCTACCGTCGGCCATTCCGAGTCGCTGAGACATTTATATTACAATTAGAAATTAATTTTTCTATTCTCTGTAGTGGTCACCCATGATTTATATCCCATTTTTTTTACCTTATCTATACACTCTTCTATATCGTACCCTGAAAATGTATCAAAACGATCTTCCACTTCAGTCTTTGAAACTCTTATATCCGGATTTGAATTTATATGCTCGTTGATAATGTTATATGCAAATACGATCTCTTTTAGGGTCTCAGCTCCAGTGATAATGATCTTTCCCGTACTGAATATACTCGTCGTGATTTCCTTCATGTCAGCGGCTGGTTTGAATTTGATCTTAACAGCTGAATACCTATCGGGTTCAAATGAAACTTTGAATACATCCGAATGTCTTTCAAAATGTTCGGTTGTTTTCATCAAATTGATGTTATTATTCAAACTGAAGTTTGAATTGATCATGACAATACGAAACGTATTAATAGGTGGGATCACATCGGGGTCAAAAGACTGTATAATATATATAAGACTGTTGATGATATGTTCACAGTTAAATAGGTCGTTGCAACCTGCGACCTGGATACTTCCATTTGGGAAAATCTTGATAGATTTCACACTGTAACAATCTTCGTATGTTAACGTGATCTGATTGTAAAATGTTGTGGGTTTGATTGACCATGTAGCGCTGGTATTTGAATGCTCGTTCAATTTTAAGTGCACATCCGACATTTCAAACAATTTTCGAATCTTCGGTACATCTATAGCCTTGTTAAACGACGATACCATCGTGATAGTGGTGAGTTTGATCCATGAGGGCGTTTTATCTTCTGGTAATTTACGTCTGAACTCGTCTAATGTTAGAAGATATGAAAATGTTGTATTTGCGATTGCACTAAACATTTTGGACTTACCTTTTAAACTTGTAATCTACCCACTTAGGTTCATTCTTAAAGAAGTTAGAGAAGAGCCAACTCTTTAAACTACAATGCCGTCATTCATCCGAGAAGCCAACGCCTTTGTTGATAAAACAAATACACCTCGCGTGGAACTTAAGTATACATGTTACGTGGAGGGTCAAGGATACACGAACTGTACTGAGTGCTTCGCAACGAAACCTATTGGTAAATGGGAAACGTTCAAGTCTAGACGAGAGTCGTTCAATTATACAGATTTCTTAGAAACTAAGGTTCATAAAACGTTGCAAATTCGCCGACGTCTAATTGAATTACAACTTGATAATGTACTTTGTGAAAATAACAATATATTTTCAATGATACGCATTATGAATTGTATAAAAATATTAGATCCTACTTTTATACCACCCTTGATTAACGTGAAATGTTCATGGCAGAAGAAATTTGTAAAGTACATTGTTACAGACGTACTAATCGGTGTTGCAAACGGTTGTAAAAATGAGTATAGGTTGGAACGTTTGTATTTTACATTGCTAAAAATAGAAGCAGAATTATAAGAGAAATAAACATATAAGCGGTCAACGTAAGTTCGCCAGAGGAATCGCGTAGTATAAGCTTCTTTACGTTTGTGGAAGTGTCTTCGTCGTACCCCCTATCAATATTTCTACCTGGTAGAATAGGTCTGGAAAGATGACATCTTTCACCCTGTACATCCGTGCACATATTAGGTGCACCCCACCCTACCGTTACACCATATTCACATATAGGACTTTTAAAATCATTCACCATTTTTTTTACATTTTCGATCGGTTTGTGTTTCGCAAACTCTCCAGGGTGTCGAGTCGCACCTGGTAATGAGATTTTGTTTTGCACAAATGGATTCACGTGGTCCATAGTAGCTTTATCATCAAGCATGAACTTACTCATCTGTATATTAAGAGTAAATATATTTTTTATGTGCAAGCTTTTTTTCATGTTCTATCCACATTTGATCTAAATCAATGTTTAGCATATGCGCCAATTGAAAAAGATAACTAAACACGTCACCCATTTCCATCATGACATCAACCCCCCGCTCCTTTTTGATATTCATCTTCTTAAACGTTCGTTTGTATTGTCGGATTGCAGATGCGAGTTCGCCAAATTCTTCGGAGAGTAATAACCATACCGTGTTTATATCCGCTCGATCCCAACCCTTGATTTTACAAATTTTCTCCGTCTCTTCTTTGTAGTAATTCAACGAGCTCATTCTTACTGTATACATGCGGGTAATCTTTAAACGCCGATCTTCTCATTCTTTTCAATTTTGAGACCGTACGTACTCGTGTTAGCAGGAGCAACAGGTGGGACGGCCATGGTGTCGATATCACGCCTATATCCCATATATTGGGCAACACCTGACTGAATCTGCCCCATTGCAGTTTTAATCACCATCGCGTTCATAGCCTTGACTTGGGGATTCACATCTTGATGTTGGTCACCCGCGTTATTGATAAACACGACTCGCATGATACTGTACAGGTCACCGGGATTTTGATAATCAATCGAGATACCCGTTTTATCTTTAAACGCCTGACGGATCGCACGCTGAACCAAATTCGTATTGAACTCAGAGAAGAAAAGCGTGTTCAGGGGAGTTGGTGTCTGCTTGATCGACATGAGGTTAGGAACGTCACACATTTAATATATCTCAGGAAAAAAACTATCTGTAAATATAAATGATCGTCGGCGCAGACTTCGACACTGCATATTCCGGCCCAGCCTGTGTGTCGGCGAAACCCGTGTGCACTGCACCCAACTGCTTCATCGCGTCTTACCCACCAATCTCCAAACCCGGTATCGATGGGGGGTTCAACGTGAACAGCCAATTTCTCGAACCTAACAGGTATTACGAGACCGTCGGCCCAGTCCCTATTCGAAGTGAAGATTTTAAGTGTTAATTAAAAGATAGATTTGTAATATAACCAAATGAAGGTTATCAAGCGGTCCAATCTTGTTGAAGACGTCAAATTTGATAAGGTCACCAACAGGATCTCCAATCTTACATATGGTTTATCTGAAAACGTCGACGCGTCCCTCATCGCAAAACAAGTTTTCTCTTCGATGTACGATAACATCACTACTCATGAAATTGACACGTTATCAGCCGAAATTTGTATCGGTATGCTTACATCAAATCCAGACTACGAAGTTCTTGCCACACGGATAGTCGCCAGTAACATTCAAAAAATCGCACCGAATTCCTTTTCCGATGCCATGAAAATTCTTTACGATAACAATATCGTCACGGAGGAAATATACACCGTTTCAAAAAAAGTAGATGACGCTATCATCGCGGAACGTGACCGAACGTTTGGATACTTTGGTATCAAAACGCTCGAACGCGGGTATCTTCAGAGGGTAAACGATATCATTGTCGAAACACCACAATACTTGTACATGCGAGTATCAATTGGTATTCATGGTAGTGACATCGAATCGGTTAAAAAAACGTATGAGGCCATGTCCCTCGGACAATTTATTCATGCCACACCGACACTATTTAATGCTGGTACACTTCGCCCACAAATGTCTTCATGCTTTCTCGTGGCAAATAAAGACGACAGTATTGACGGTATTTATGACACCCTGAAAGAGTGTGCACAGATTAGTAAATGGGCTGGTGGTATTGGCTTACACATTCATGATATTCGCGCAAATAAGTCCACAATCAGGGGTACGAACGGTAAATCTGATGGAATCGTACCGATGTTGCGTGTATATAATTCGACAGCTCGGTACGTCAATCAAGCTGGTCGTCGTAAGGGGTCGATCGCGATGTACATCGAACCGTGGCACGCAGACATTCTCGATTTCCTCGACATTCGTCTCAACCAAGGCGATGAAGAGGCTCGATGCCGCGATTTGTTTACAGCCATGTGGATCCCGGATCTGTTCATGAAACGTGTCGAGAGTGGCGGTGATTGGTCATTATTTTGCCCAGACACTGCAAAGGGACTCTCTGACGTGTATGGCGATGAATTCGACAAACTTTATGAGAAGTATGAACGTGATGGTATCGCGAAGGCTACTATACCGGCCGGTGATATCTGGAAGGCTATCATTAAGTCACAAAGTGAAACGGGTACACCGTACATGCTATACAAAGATGCGTGTAACAGAAAATCTAACCAAAAAAATATTGGTGTGATTAAATCGTCTAACCTATGCAGTGAAATTGTAGAATATTCCGATAAAAATGAAACTGCTGTGTGTAACTTATCTTCTATCGCTTTACCAACATATGTCGACCGAGATACAAAGACATTTAACCACGCAAAGCTACACGAAATCACCAAGATGGTGACTAAGAACTTGAACAAAGTCATAGATCGTAACTTTTACCCGACCGAATGTGCGAAACGATCCAATATGCGTCACCGCCCTATCGGTATTGGTGTTCAAGGTCTCGCCGACGTATTCATCATGTGTGGCATGCCATTCGATTCACCTGAAGCAAAGATTCTTAACGCGCATATTTTCGAGACTATGTATCACGCGGCTCTGGAGTCTAGTATTGAACTCGCCAAAATTGACGGATCGTATGAAACGTTTGAAGGTTCGCCTATCAGTGAAGGTATCTTACAATTTGATATGTGGGACCGCGAACCCATAATGAGTGGGCGTTATGACTGGGATGCAATGCGTACGCAAGTTAAGAGTGGTATAAGAAATAGTTTACTTCTAGCACCAATGCCAACTGCGAGTACTTCCCAAATTCTTGGCAATAACGAGTGTTTTGAACCTTACACGACGAACATCTATCTTCGCCGTACACTCGCCGGTGAGTTTGTGGTCGTGAATAAACATCTCGTCAGGGATTTACAAGCCATTGGTTTATGGTCAAAGGAAATGAAAGATCTCATGGTCAAAGCGGGTGGTTCTATTCAAAATATTGTGGATATCCCCGAAGATATTAAAAAATTGTACAAGACTGTATGGGAAATTAGTCAAAAGGTTATCATCGACATGGCGGCAGACCGAGGTGTATATGTCGACCAGAGTCAAAGTATGAATCTATTTATCGAGAACCCATCCGTATCTAAACTTTCATCGATGCACATGTACGCGTGGAAATCAGGGCTCAAGACTGGTATGTATTATTTGAGAAGTAAAGCAAAAGCGAAACCTATACAGTACAGTCTAGATGCAGAATGTAGTGCTTGCTCAGCTTAAAGTTTTGAATCTATATATAACAAATGGCCAAATTCAATACTCTCTGCGACATTATGGAAATCCCCAAATACGATGGTCGTAAAATTTCTTTGAGCACAAAGGACGGTAAGCCTCTCAGAATACAGACCCCGCGTATGTATATGCCCTTTGGTATTAGTGGGTACACCCCTGTAGTGGGGGCAACTAAGTGGAACCTTGATTTTTCAATGAAGGGACACGATGAAGAGGGTAACTACGTAAAAGCATTCTATGAATCAGTTCAAGAAGCAGAAAAAAAACTCATAGAGGAAGTGAGTGCACAAAGTATGCATATTTTTGGTAAACACGTGAGTTTCGAAGAACTCGAACCCATGTTTAATTCCAATATCAAACACTCACCTGATAGAGAGCCGAAATTTAGGACACGCGTGGATACATCTATGAGTGGAGATTTGAAAGTGGGAGTATTTAATTCAGAAAGGGAACAGTTAAAAGATACATTAAAAGATAAACTTTACGCAAGAAATTCAGGGGTTGCCATCGTTGAGATGAACAGTGTGTATTTCTTGAATAAGATGTTCGGTGTTACCTGGAAATTACACCAGCTCATCGTTCACGAACCACAACAACTCAAGGGTTTTCAGTTTTCATTATAAATTATTTTCCACCACCCGAAATCATAAGATAATATACCAATTGAGCCTCTTCCAATAGTTTACCTTTAATCATGGTGAAACCATTGGGATCCATACCTAGTCGTATTTTAGCGATTCTGACAGAACTATCCCAAGCGCTGAGAGTCATGCTTCTTACTTTACTACTTCATTTTTTTTACGAGCTTCTTGTACGCCACCGTACCCTTCTTGGGTGCCAACTTGAAGTCACCCTTCTTTGCCGGCTTGAACACATTCACCATGGACTTGGAACCTTCATCTTTCATACGTTTCTTAGCCGCGGAGATGGCAGCTTTACTTTTAATGTTACCATATTTGTCCTGGACGAGATCTTTTTTGGTGAGACCACCAGAAGTGTGAGCGGCGGTTCCGTGTAAGACTTCTGCGCGGGTACCTTCAGTTACCTGATACATCATTGTTATACTATATCACCGGAAAATTTTTCGAATCGCGTCCATCGACTTTTCATTCTTTATAGGAATTTGATCTTCCACGCGTTTATCGTTAAGTACATCCGCACAAATCATAGACTTGTGTCCCTGGAGTGACATCATAGCCATGTCAACGCTGTTGGATTTTTGTGTATCTTTATACACCAATTTTTTGACAAATACTTCCCTTGTCTGACCAGTTCTGTGACATCTGCCGATAGCCTGTAATTCCGTGGCTGGATTCCAACTCGGTGCCATGATATAAACCCTCGTGGCACACTGAATGTTAAGACCCTGACCACCACACCTGATCTGTACTACCAACATACTACCATTTGGTGAATCTTTAAACATCGTAAGGACCCGATCCCTTTCATCTTTGTCTACAGATCCATCTATCCTGAATATTTGCCGTTTTATCATACCCTGAATATGGTCCAACTCACCCCTGTATGAACAAAACACGACACTTTTCTCGTCGGGGTGTTCGTCTACATAATTGCGCAAAGTATACATCTTATTTGTGTCGTGTACCCACACTTCAGGTATGTGCTCGTTGATTTTTGCAATTCCGTTGTTATACAATTGTGGCCATCGCATAATCTGCCGCATGCGTAGGAGACACTCCAAAATATGCATATTCCGCCGCTGAGTAGATGTCGTCGTTCGCATTACGTAATTAATCGACTCACACGCGTCTGCGAACGCAACATCATACACGGCGCGCTCTTCGTCAAACATGTCAAGTTCCACGTTTTCAAAATGACAATAGGGTAATTCAATTAGACCATCAGCCTTTGTTCGTCTCAAAATGTATATATCCTTTATCTGATCATGCATCGCCTGCACCACGTGCTTCGAAAATCCTACGAATGTGCAGAGTGTGACAAAATCTTCCATCGAATTGAAGACTGGTGTCCCAGTGACAACCCATCGGATAGGTGCGTGTAAATTATTCACACTCTTGAACGTGCGTGTGTTGCGATTCCTAATTTCATGTGCTTCATCTAGCACAAGTCTGTCCCATTTCACTGTATGAAGCCTACTCTTCTTACTTTGCACTGACGGATAAGACGCGATGACGACGTCTCGATATAAACACTTGTCTTCATACGTACCCACGTCTACGTCGGGTGCAAACTTTTTAAACTCGCTTATCCATTGATTGACGAGCGATTTTGGTACAACGATAAGTGTATGTTTTTTTAGGTTTTTCAAAATCGTTGCGATAATCTGTACAGTCTTACCCAGACCCATCTCATCGCAAAGAAAGCCACCGGTTGGTCCAGAAGTTTGATGCTCCATAGAGACCATCCATTCTACACCAACTTGTTGATACGGTTTAAGTGTAAATGACATTGTAAATAATTATACGCCATTTTATGATTACTTAGGTGTATTTTTTTCTACATATATACAAATGTCGAATATTCAGAAAAAATTGCCATTTATGGCTTCTGTGTTTGGAAACCTGGTATTTCAAATGTTTGTAGTGTATCGCGCGATTGAGGTAACTATTAATAACACAAATATGAAAGATTTCGCCACGAGAAATAGGTTTTTACTTGGTATATCGACCATAGGAATTACCCTAGCCCTCGCATTTGCGAGATCCCTAAACGTACCCATCAAGTTTGTACTTTTTACCCTTTTGTCAATAATCACGGGTATGCTCGCGCATAACATTACCGACCTCAAGGAAGCATTACTCGAAGCGTCCGCGATATTTATAGCGATGGTATTTGCCGGTATAGTGACAGTCCAACTTGGTTATGATTTATCCACCCTCGGGCTATTCTTATTCTTTTCACTAATCGCCTTAATTTTCGCGCGTTTACTTTCACCTGGTAAACAAAAATACACAAAGATAGCTACACTTATATTTGCTTTATTTGTAGTATACGATACGAATAACATATTACAAAGAAACTATAACGGGGATTTCATTGATGCATCCATAGACTATTTCTTGGATCTAGTAAACCTCATGCGTTTATCAAACGAAGAATAGATATTTACCGTATTAGAATTCAACGTAATCGTCATCTGGGTCGGACGCGATTTCACATGTTTTCGGTAATTCTTCCTTCTTCTTACGTTTCTTTTTTGGTGGTGGGTCAGCAATTCCATATTCTCTGTGGTACAAAACTTTTTGCCAAAATTCTTCCATGACTGGAAGGTATTTTTCAAACCACCCACGGTCGCGTTTCACATTTACAACATCAAACTCTTCCGGTTTCGGCCAATTCGTCAGGGCTGGTTTGTATTGAATGAAATCAGCTTCTTCCAAATCTAAAATTTCCATACACAGTTGAAGCTGTGGCATATAATGTTCCGGTACTTCACCGGGTATAATTTGTCTCATAGGAGGGCATTTAATCTCTACGAGTTTACCCGAATTGGACACACCATCTGGACTCCCACCGAGCCACGTATACTTCGGGTGTGGGCAAAGGCCAATCTCGTGTACAACTTCGTCATGTCGTTCCTCGTATAAAATTCTGGCTTCATCTTCATACAGCTCACCGTGTCGGGTAGCTTCATTACCCATAAATTTTTCACCCTTTCCACATTTTTTTAGTAACAATCCGTGGGGAGTGTCATATTTATTTTTCCCTATAGCAGTCGCGACATCGCTTGCGGTTAGCATGTTTCCTCGAAGCGCAAGCCATTCCTCAGACTTTTGGGGGGCGTACTCCCTTTCGATCAGTTTCTTCACTGTTGGGTGCATTAGGTATTTTACTCTCTAAATGTTTAAGTACTGCACGAACGTGTTTTTGTGAATAGACCTCGTTTTTTTGCTTTTTGTCGTTTTTGGTCACGCGTTTTTTAGGCGTGTAATCGTTTGAGAATTTCATTGTGAAAAAATTACTTTTTATGCGCTAACTTAGGTGGATAAAAAAAAGCTTTTGCAGCGTTTTGCTCTGCCAGTTTTTTATTCTTTGCACAACCAACACCTACACTCACGTTATCGACAAGTACGTTAATATAGAATATACCATTATCATGACCAGCAATCGAATATACCGGTAGTTCCAACCCGTTAGATTGACAATAACGCATGAGATGATCCTTGAAATTATCATCTACCATGATCGATTCCATGTTAACGTACGATGGGTTAGTGTAAATGCGTAGAATAAATTCCTTTGCGTGTAAAAGGCCCATATCCATATAGATAGCACCGATTAGAGCTTCAAATGCATCTTCGAGAATTTTAGGATTATAATTCCAGTTATTACGCATACCCTTTTCGTCCATCTGAATCCATTTATATAGTTCAAGTTTTGTCGCAATATCCGCGAGTGTTTCACCTCTTACAAGCTTCGTCCTCGCTTTTGTCAGGAACCCTTCTTGGTGTTGTTCGTAACGATCATATAAAAATTTGGTAATAACAAACCCCAATACAGAATCACCTATGAACTCGAGCGTCTCGAATGACCCGTCTAGGTTGTCGTTCTCTTTTAATGCAGATTTATGCGTAAACGCTTTTTGGTACAAATCTAAGTTTAATATTTTTGTACCAACAAGGGTATCGACCGAAGCGCGGTCAATGATCATTTATATTGAATAGATAGTTTTTTTTAAGCAGGTGTTTCAGCCTTGATGTAATGAGGACCGAGGTACTTTTGAAGGTTCAAGAAGGTAACCTGCACGTCAGCCGGGGGGGTGAGAAGGTCGCGAAGCTTCTGGTCAAGGACAAGAACGCGACCGTTGTCGGGGTGTTTGAGGCCGTTTTCCTTGACGTAAGTGTTAACAGCGCGAGTTACAAAGCTGCGGGAAACAAGCTTACCCTCCTCGAGACCGAGGAACTCTCGGAGTTTATCGGAAATCTTTTGCTCACGGTTGAAGCCGTTGTTCTTAGCGCGGTTAGCAGACTTTTCACCGTCGGGGTCGTCTTGCTTAGCCTTAATCTTTCTAACGATTTTGGTAAGCGACTTAAGATCAGAACGGAAGGCGGCGATTTCGGAAAGAACGGTTTCAATAGTAGACATTGTATATTATATACACAGGAAACCTTTAAATACATTACAATATAAAATTTTATATTCTTAATATAATGGATACCTCGTTGTACTCGGTGAGTGCTATAGAACGATACTTTAACGAGTATATGTTTTTTGGAGATGAAAAACTCAAAAAATATTATACCCGAAATCAGGTGGGTGACCTCAAAAAATTCAGGCAACGTATACACACGAAATACCCCACAAAGGATTTTGAAAAGATGATCTACGTGTTTGTCACCGATATTACTAGAGGTATAATTTTGGATACCATCGGCGAACTTTCGACGTTTCTCAAACCAATGGGAAACCTTATCATAAGCGGTGGGGAAGCTTTCAATATGTACATGTCCATGAATGATCGGGTTATCACCAGTGATATCGACGCTAAGTTTGTACCTACGATTCCGTATAATTCACAATATTTTGGAAAATTACAAGCTGTTAAACTTCTTTTATGGAATAAACTTGGAGAAATTTCTAAAAAAAGCAACATTCGAATTAAAAATGCATTACTGAAAACGACACATAAAAAGTTTGTAAAATATATTGGATTTGGTTTTAAACAACGTGGACCTTATGTGACTAGGCGATACACGCTCATAAAAAAGAAAAAAACTGGTGTGACCAAGAAGCCCAGTAAGGGTGATATATTCATAGATGTCGAATTATTTGCATTAGATTTAAACATGCGTATATTTTCACCTAAAACTGGTCGTATAGAAGATGGAACTGTTGGTGGCGTTTTAGACATTCCGTTCATGCGTCCTAAAGAATTTGGATATGATGTATCCAAATCGTTTAAGAAAGGTATATCATACAGGAAATACGGTTCGACTGAAATATCACGAAACCCAAATGTATATATCGCGAGTAAAGAATTTTTGATAGAAGATATATATCTCATGCAAAAGCTTGGTCTCCGCCCAGAAAAAAGGGATAAGGATCGTCAACGACTATTCAAACTTGGGAAAAGTTTGGGTGCGTCGATCACGTCAAGGGATAGTATGGAATCCATATTTAATAAATTGAAGAGAAAGTTACGTCACGTCAAGACCGCTAGAATTCAACGTGGTACGGTTAGTATACGAAAAGCTTTAGGTGTAAACCCCAAGAAGTATGAGATGTACACTACCGAGCCATCAGTAGAGCGTCTTTCGAAACAAATCGTACACGCCATCAAACCCAGTGTAAACAATATTATAATCGAAGGGTACGAAAAAACGCATGGAAATCAACGATTCAATACGAATAACCTCACGTGGAAACCGGCCACTAACAACGCTTACGTAAAAAATGAATTCCCACTCCGCCCAGTCGAAGCTAAACCATTACCACATGGTCTAAATACTCAGGCGACACTATATGGATTTAAACCCAGACGCGATGGTTGGGTACCAAAACCTTTACTTCAAAAAGCTGCGAATATACCATATATAGGTTTAAAGAAATGACACTATAATGAAGTACAATGATTTACGATAAAATTTCTAAAGGTGATGACGGCATTTACCATGTTCGCGCATTTTCCAACGATCGAAAGCGGAACTTTTTCCAGCTAAACAATGTTACCGTTACTGAGGCGTCACCTGACTTTACTATCACACTCCCAGAAGGCTGTGGTGTACTCAACGCTATTCATGATGATAATATCCAGGCTGCCGTCGAAAACAGTGAAAGTTGGTTTGGACGCGCACTTTCCGGAGCTACTCTCAATAACGCGTATGTACGCGATGGTTCACTCACATGTGAACGCCTCCCCAATACAAAGATATTCAAAGCATCTAAGGAGGTTGTGGAATTCGATGCCGTCAAGAGTGGGGATACGTGCGATGTCGTCGTCGAATTTTCGGGATTATGGTTCGCGAAGAAGGCGTATGGCCCCGAATGGAATATTATTCAGGTGAAACTCCAGCCCGAGCCAGAACCTGAGCCAGAACCCGAGCCAGAACCCGAACCTGAACCAAAATCCGAATTTGATGAAACTTATCCAGAAGACTATATGTTCAGTGATACTCAATAAAAAAATTGTTCGCATTATATAAAGATGAATATGTTCAAGAAGCTGCCCACGGCTAAGATCGTTATGGTTCTCGTCGCGATTGTTGTGGTCGCTATTTTGTTTTATCCCAAAAAGTCCAAGTATACCCTCACGGATACCTCATATGCCCCATCGGGTTTCATGGTCGGACCCAGTCCTCAGGTCCGGGATGTTACGGGACAGAGTACGTGTGAAATGAAGGCGGGTACCGGTCTCGCTTCATCTCTCCTTCCCCGTGAGGTTGCCTCTAAGGAAGATTTTGGACAGTTCGCCCCCGAAGATGTTCTCGCGGGTCAAAACTTCCTCGAACCCCGTAACCAGATCGGGTTTCCCGAAACTACAGGCGGTGCGCTTCGCAACGCTAACCAGCAGATTCGCGCCGAACCTCCCAATCCTAAAAGCCCATTCACTTGGAATAATTCCACCATCGTTCCCGATTTGATGCAACGTCCCCTTATGTAATTTAACTTAAAGATAAAGAACCCCTATTCATTATAAATGGGGTCTTCATCAACCGATGATCTCACTTTAAGCGTCTCTAAACTGGTAGAATTGAACCAACAGATTAAAGAAGCTCGTGAAGATATGAAAGTGTTAACTCATGCCGAAAAGGCACTTAAGTCGCACATTAAACAATTAATGATGGATAACGGTCTCGACGTCATCAACACTAAGACTGGTAAAATTTCTGTAAAGACGAGTATTCGACGAGTCGGTCTCAATAAGGGTTCGATTAAAGAAGGCCTCAGTGTATTCTTCTCAGGTAACGAAAATCAAGCAGAAAATGCCTTAAAGGTTATCCTCGATAGTTTACCAACAAAGGAAACCTCCTCCATCTCCATCACTGGAACCAAAAAAGCGTCATAATGGTTTGGGAACAATACGTTTACGAAGCACACGCGGATCTCGACGCCTATTTAAGTGAAGATGACGAGATTAATGATGATCTAAATACTAATATCGAAGATTGGGAAATCGAATACTCGGACGAGTTGAACATGATGTGGAACATGATCAATACACTTATGTACGACGCACATATCGAACATACTGGTTTCTTTTGTGATTTCGTCGAGTTTTGTTTTATCGAACATAACTCGTATCAAGAATGTGATACGATTGGCGACCCATGGTATGAAGAGCGACTCGCACATGTATGGGTTAATATCAGGCGAGTCGTTAATCAAAACCGTCTTCATGAAGATATGATGAGAGGCGCAAACTTCCACCATTTCATACACTATGTCAAAAATTATATGGGCATATATTAAATGTTCCCTAACCTCGCTTCCCAGAAGGTGTCAATCCCAGCTGCTTTATTCCTGGCGCTCAGCCCAGGTATGTTGTTGAAGACTGACGGTGTTAATTTTTCCATGAAAAATGTTAGCACTGATCGCATGACTGTCTTATTTCATGGTCTTGTATTCTTCCTTGCATATTCTCTCATCGCTCGTGCGATGGGGTTGGTTTTAACCCGCACGGATATTCTTGTCACGACCACCCTCTTTATGGCTTTGAGCCCGGGTATGCTTCTGACGATCCCCCCAGGTCAATTCATGTCAGGTAAGACGTCCCGCCCCGCCATTCTCGTTCACTCGGTCGTTTTCGCGATTGTCTTCGCTATTTTACGAAAGCAATTTCCTCAGTTTTATTAAGTGACAGAATGGAATACCTTGTTATAGGTCCCTCGTCTATGGGTTTGTTTGGGTTCATAGGATCTCTGAAGCGGCACGAAGAAAAATTAAAAAATATAAAAGAAATTTCGGGCTCATCAGCCGGTGCCGTGTTGGGTGCATGTTTAGCACTTGAGATATCACTTGACGATGTACTTGACAAGTTCATGAAAATAGATATAGGAAATCTAGCAAAATATAAACTGAGAACGTTCTTCAGGAATTATGGCCTTGTAGACATGGAACCTGTACGGAGTGCAATTGTAGATATTTTCGGGTCTGACGTAAAGTTTGGAGAGTTGAAAAAGAAGTTGCACGTATCTGTTTACAATTTAAACAAGGGGTATACAGAATACTTCTCGAGTGATACACATCCAGATATGCACGTCGTAGATGCAGTTTGTATGAGTATGTCGATACCGTTTATAGCGTGTAGCGTGCCGTATAATGGTAATATATACCTCGACGGTGGTACTAAAGAAGAACTCCCATTGTCACCGTTTTATGGAAAACCTTATCATAAGGTACTTTCTTTCAAACTTAAAATAAGAGATCATTATATTAATAAAATTAGTTCGTTTCATGAATTTATTAGCGCGTTATTAGGGCGTGCGTTGAGTTTGCGGGGAGAGATAGATACATCTAGATTATGTAAGACAATATTAGTATCAACAGGTGAACATAACTTATTTAAATTTGATATGTCTCATGACGATAAGTTACGTATGTTCTTTATAGGATATAATGATTAACAATCCATTTGCTATATTTATTTTATCTAGATATAACAATATGGATGTGTGCGATCCCGGGCAAGATATGAAAAATATCAGGAAACTGGTATTGGTTCATACGGGTAAAAAAATAAAATTAAGTCGCGACGAGGTCTGTGATATATTTAGGTCAGCAAAGCTGGGTAAATTGCCATTACCACCTCTTGGGATAACCAGGGATAAGCGTTATTTAATGGACGCGAAGTCCCAAATGACGCAGAGTGATTATGAAGTGTTATTCAGTTCTTCATCAGTTTCTACCGAGATCAAACGCTTGGCCAGAAAAGTTGGACTTATTAACACCGACAAATCGATAAGCGAACTCAAAACCGCGATAGGACGAAGACTACGCGGTATGAAAGTGCGTGAACCTGTCATGTTGACGGGTGGGGCGCGCACTATAAAACCAATCTCTAGTACGTATAACAACGTAAAAAATAACGGTGAGAATACAACGAACCGAAATGTTAACGGAAACGCGAAGAACATAAATGTTAACGGAAACGCGAAGAACATAAATATTAACGGAAACGCGAAGAACATAAATGTTAACGGAAACACGAAGAACCGAAATGTTAACGGAAACGCGAAGAACATAAATGTTAACGGAAACATGAAGAACCGAAATGTTAGTGTTGATACACCGAGTATTACTACAATCAAGACTGAACCGAGTGTCAATATCCCGAATAATACCAATAGATATCGTAAAGAGGCTTCTAACGCGTTAGTTAGACGTAGACGTGAAAGCGCTCTCAAATTGATACAAGGTGCGACCACGACAAATGTTTCTAAGAATGTCACACCTAAACCATCTATATTCAAATGGTTATTTAATGGTTCGAAGAATAAGAACAAGGTGACACTGTCGGGTGGTGACAAAAACTCGAATGATAAATTCAAACAATTGCAATCAAATTTGGAAAAAAAACAGCGCGAACTTGAACAACAGCAGGGGAATCAAGCTAAAAAAATCATTAACGCCGAGAAGGCTGCGAATATAGCGAAGGCTGCAGCTGTATCGAACGCCACTAACGAATCTAAGCGTGTGGCTGAAGAGGCTCAGAAGAAGTTGGAAGATGCACAGACACTTGCTAAAGAAATTGCGAATAAGATGACCACTGTTAAATCTAATGCGGAAGCAAATAAAGCCGCTGCATTGAAACAAGTCGAAGAGAACAAAAATGCTGCATTGAAACAAGTCGAAGAGAACAAAAATGCTGCATTGAAAAGGGCTGAAGAGAATAAAAACGTCGCGCTAAAGGAAGCCAACGCCGTGAAAAATAAAGCTATCGAAGAAGTTAAATTGGCAGAAAAGGAGGCTGCACAAGCCGCTACCGCCGAGGAAAGGGCCGAAGCGGCTGAAAAGTTAAATAAAGCGCAAAAAAGTGTTACACAAGCAGAATTGAATAAAACTACCGCACTTGAAAAAGCGAACAGTAACATGCAAAATGCTAAGAATCTGGCTAATAAAAAAATCGAACTTTCGAGATTAGCCGCTAATGCCGGTGTAAACATTTCGAATAAAATCAATGCCATAAACGCCAATACGAATATAAACGCGCTACGTGTGGAAATACAAAACAAGAAAAGTGCTGCCAACACCAACCTAAAAAATAAACGTCAAACACAATTGAGTAATTTAGTGAACAGTTCTAACGCGTTAAACAATCAAGATAAGGTAAAGTATTTAAATAGTTTCGAAAAGGGTACAAATTTCAACACTCTTATGAACACCGTCAGGTCGAACATAAAGAATAAATCGAACACCAACCTAAAAATTAAACGTCAAACACAATTGAGTAATTTAGTGAACAGTTCTAACGCGTTAAACAATCAAGATAAGGTAAAGTATTTAAATAATTTCGAAAAGGGTGCGAATTTCAACACTCTTATGAACACCGTCAGGTCGAACATAAAGAATAAATCGAACACCAACCTAAAAATTAAACGTCAAACACAATTGAGTAATTTAGTGAACAGTTCTAACGCGTTAAACAATCAAGATAAGGTAAAGTATTTAAATAATTTCGAAAAGGGTGCGAATTTCAACGCTATTATGAACAACATCCGGAAAAATATAAAAAATAAATCGAATACAAATCTAAAAAATAAACAGCAATCACATTTGAGTAATTTATTGAACAGTTCTAACGCGTTAAACAATCAAATGAAGGTCAAGTATTTAAATAGTTTCGAAAAGGGTGCGAATTTCAACGCTATTATGAACAACATCCGGAAAAATATAAAGTCTAATTCAAACGCGAAACTCGTGAACGCCCAACAAAAAGCTGCAAAAGCAAATATATTGAGAGCGAGTTTAAATGCTGCGAAGGTCAATTTAGAAGCCGAAAAGGCTGCATCGCAGACCAAGATTAATGAAGCGATAGAAGCAGCTAAGGTTGCAGAAAGGGCGGCTGCAAACGCTAATTCGGCAAATGAAAGGGAGAAGGCGGCTAAAAATCTCCAAAACGCGCAAAATAAATTGTCGAATGTACAAAGTCGGGCGAATCAAGCTGAGTCGAACTTGAAACAGGCTGCAAACAATGCCCAATCTAAACGGGTGATAATGATGGAAAAATTAATTAACAATTCATCGCATCTCACGAATACTAATAAAATTGCGTACACGCGGCGTTTCTCGGAAGGTGAAAAAATTAAAGACTTGGCTGAGGAAATACGTGCAAAGATGGCAGCTAATCAGCAAAAAGCGCTGAACAATGCGAAGGCTGCAGCCAATGTTAATAAACAAAAAGCGTTGAATAACGCGAAGATCGCAGCCAACGCCAAGAAGGCTGCTAACAACGCTGAGGCTGCGAGGAAGGCACAGGAGGAAGCCAACGCCAAGAAGGCTGCTAACAACGCCGAGGCTGCGAGGAAGGCACAGGAAGAAGCCAACGCCAAGAAGGCTGCTAACAACGCTGAGGCTGCAAGGGTGGCACAGGAGGAAGCCAACGCCAAGAAGGCTGCTAACAACGCCGAGGCTGCGAGGAAGGCGAAGAAGAATAAGAACTCTAATGAGTTGAGTGTATTATTGAACAGTTCCAATTTGTTAAACAATCAAGATAAGGTAAAGTATTTAAATAGTTTCGAAAAGGGTACAAATTTCAACACTCTTATGAACACCGTCAGGTCGAACATAAAGAATAAAACAAATAAACGAAACGCCAACGCCAAGAAGGCTGCTAACAACGCTGAGGCTGCGAGGAAGGCACAGGAAGAAGCCAACGCCAAGAAGGCTGCTAACAACGCTGAGGCTGCGAGGAAGGCACAGGAAGAAGCCAACGCCAAGAAGGCTGCTAACAACGCCGAGGCTGCGAGGA
>Ga0222655_1000030_pt1 | contig 80646 bp, 82 predicted proteins | sample AntAcemetagen423_FD_179857 | JGI IMG/M metagenome (GOLD analysis project Ga0222655, IMG submission 179857) | Saline water microbial communities from Ace Lake, Antarctica - #423 | ecosystem: Environmental > Aquatic > Non-marine Saline and Alkaline > Saline | place: Antarctica: Ace Lake... | reverse complement strand
ATCTAGATGAAGTGCTGGTGGTGCATGAAAGTAATTCGATTTATTCCCTGGATAAAATCTCTGGCGAGACCAATTGGAGAAATGCTGACTTAGTTGGTAGAAACCTAACCAAAGGAATCATTGTTGATGATATGTTTGTCGTAGGAGATTATGAGGGCATACTGCATATGATTAATATAGGCGATGGTAAGTTAGTAGGGCGAACATATTTAGGTAAAAATAGTCCGGTAGTCAACAATATGATGATTGGCAAGGATGACAGCATCATTGTTATGAATGAGGACGGAAGCATCCTTAAATTAGTTATTAGTGACATTGATATACCTCTTGATGAGAGTAAGGTGATATCAGAAGAAGGGGGTGATGCTGAGAATTCAACAACACTAAAATTATTCGATAAATTTAAAGACGCTATTCTGGATTAAATATGATTTCTGTTGCCATTGTTGGTCGTCCAAATGTTGGAAAATCGAGCCTATTTAATCGCTTAACTAAGAGTAGGGATGCGTTAGTGGCAGACCTTCCTGGACTGACTCGAGATCGCCATTACGGCAAGATTACCATAGAGGATGCGCAGTTTATTTTAGTCGATACCGGAGGATTTGAACCGAAGAAAAAAATTGGTATTGCCAAAAAGATGGCATTACAAACGCTATTGGCCATTGACGAATGCGATGTTATTTTATTTGTGGTTGATGGCAGAGAAGGCCTTCATCCGATTGACCAGCATATCGCCGATGTGATTAGAAAAAATGATAAAGAAAAAATCCTTTTGATTAATAAAACCGAGGGGATGCAACACGAGATTGTGGCAGCTGACTTTTACTCACTTGGCTTTAAAAATAACCTTTCTATATCCTCAGCTCATGGGGAGGGCGTTGGCCTCCTAAAAGAATTATTGGTGGGCTTAAATCAGGATGGCAGCGATCCTCAGCCGATTGTCAAGGGAGCACCCAAGATAACGATAGTGGGTCGACCCAATGTCGGTAAATCGACTCTCGTAAATGCATTGGTAGGTGAGGAGCGCTTTATTGTATTTGATCAGGCAGGAACTACTCGAGATGCGGTGTCTGTGGATTTCGACTTCAACGGCGACCGTTTTATATTAACTGATACAGCGGGCATCAGAAAAAAAGGTAAAGTATTTGAGACGGTAGAAAAATTTTCTGTGCTAAAAACGTTGGCTGCCGTGGAATCATCCGATGTCATCATTTTAGTTATTGATTCATCCGGTGGAATCGCCACACAAGACATGCACTTAATAGGGTTTATTTTGGAAACCGGCAAGTCAATCGTCATAGCGATTAATAAGTGGGACTCGGTTTCAACCTACGAAAAAGAAGCCATAAAAAATGATATCGACTTAAAGCTACCCTTTGTTAATTTTGCTGAAAAGGTTTTTATTTCAGCGCTAAAGGAAACAGGCTTAAAAGGTTTAATGAGCTCGGTTATTAAGGCCTGTGAGTCTTCATCACGGAAGTTTTCTACACCACAGATTAACGAGGTGCTAGCAAATGCCATACTAAGTCATCAGCCTAAAATCATCAAAGGCATCCGCCCTAAATTAAAATTTGCCCATCAAGGGGGACTAAATCCACCTACCATCATTATTCACGGCAATCATTTAACTGACATTAGAAAAGATTATGTCCGCTACCTTGAAACGTTTTTCAGGAAAGCCTTTAATTTGGTTGGTACACCATTACGGGTAGAGCTTAAAAACGGTAAAAATCCCTACCAAGATGAGAATGACAAAGTGAAAAAAACCGGACTAGTGACCCGTAGAAGAAGGATTGATGATTTCAGGAAGAAGATCAAGGAAAGAAAACTCGCCCGATCTAGTCAATAATATCCCAGAATTCCCACCATGCTGATTCGTCGCTAGTTTGCTTTTGTTTGTTGAATACAGTATCGGGAAAATTTAAATCAAGAACCCTTTTGGTGTCGGCTGCCAGATCTTTTACCCCTAATTTATTATAGGCGCTGATGGTAATAACTAAAGCTTCTTCTTGATGAACAGATTGGGGATAGTTTTCTAATACATATTTTGCTCTATTAAGTGCGCCAATGTAGGCCTCTCGGCGCATATAATACCTTGCGACATGCAGTTCGCGTTCTGAAATCTTATTCATTAAGTAGGTCATACGGTTTGCCGCATCCTCGGCATAACCACTTTCAGGAAACAGCCGCACCATTTGCTTTAATGCCTGAAAGGCCCCCTCAAGCTGAGAGACATCTCGATCACTAATATCTTGCATGGTAATTTCATCTATAATACCCCTGTCGACGAACAGCACGACCCCTTTAAGGTAGTAGGCATAATCAAGGGCCGGGTGGTTGGGGTAGGTTCTTATGAATTTATCAAGCATGGCGAGAGCCTCTTCGTCTCGATAAAAGTTTTTATATGCGTAGGCAAGGTTAAGTTTGATTTGAGGTGCCAACCTAGAGTTAGGGAATCTTTTTTCCGCTTTTTCTAGGTATTCGATAGTCCTTACCCAGTCCTTGTTGGCAGAAAATACTTCGGCAGCCCTGACTATTTCTGCATCAGTTCTACCGAGGGTTTCATCAAACTCGGTGGGTTCTCCGAAAATAAAGCACCCAGATAAAATGAGTGACAATAAAAGTGAGGTTAAAATGGAGGAAATGTTAATATTCATGATTAGAGTAAATTATACATTATGGCTTCCAACAAAAAAGATATTTTAATGCCTCAAGAGCTGTCAGGACTTCGAATCGATGCAGCTATCCATAAAATATTTCCTGAATACTCCCGAGGAAGAATTCAAACATGGATTAGGGATGGCCATATCAAGGTGGACGGCCAAAGCCTAGCGCCTAAGAAAAAAATCATAGGCGGTGAAAGTATTTCCATTGATTTTCAGCCGGATGACGAGGGTAAGCAGTTTGAAGCAGAGGATATAGCTATCCATATTGTTTATGAAGATGACGATATTCTGGTAATAAACAAACCTGCTGGACTCGTGGTACATCCAGGAGCAGGTAATTGGAGTGGAACCCTTCTCAACGGTTTGTTACACCATTTTCCCGACAATAAAGCCTTAGTAAGAGCCGGCATAGTCCATAGGCTGGATAAGGACACTTCCGGTCTAATGGTGGTTTCTAAAAATGAAGTAGCCCAACAAAATCTCATTAAGCAGCTTCAAAATAAAACCGTAAAACGGGAATACCGTTGCATTGTTTGGGGGCAGGTATGGAAAAATGGCGTGGTGAAAGAGCCTATTGGTAGACATCCAACCGTAAGGGTGAAGATGGCAGTGAATAAAATTCATGGCAAAGACTCGGTTACCCATTATGAGGTATTAGAACGGTTTGGTCATCACTCCTATCTCCGTTGCAATCTTGAAACAGGCCGCACCCATCAGATACGCGTTCATATGAGCCATGTCCAAGCACCTATTGTTGGAGACCCTATCTACGGTATTAAAAAAATTATTCCCGTGAGAGAGCTTTCACAAGAACTCAAGGATGAAGTTTTCGGTTTTCCCAGACAAGCTTTACACGCTATTGGCTTAGGGCTAGTTCACCCAATGAGCAACGAGTTTATGCGCTGGGACATTGAGCTTCCAGATGATATGAAAAGGTTATTAGAGCTTATAAGAGCGGAGCCCAACAAATCCCCTAAACCCTTTAAACTCTCTGATGAAGACTTTGAGGGTGAGGTTATTTACACCAATGAAGACCTGGATGATGCGTTTGATGATGAGTAACATTGTTACGCCTGATTGGCCCGCCCCCCTAAACGTAAAAGCAATACAAACAACCCGTAGAGGAGGGTTTAGCCAGGATCCAGCTTACGCTGAGTTCAATTTAAGTGACAACGTTGGAGACCATCCTGGCCATGTAACACAAAACCATAAGCACCTCCATAAATCATTATCTAGTCAAGTGTATTGGTTAAATCAAGTTCATGGGGTAAACATAATAGACCTACCAAACAACAATATGTTTGATGCCGATGGTGCCTATACCTCCCAAGAAAAAGTGATCTGTGCCGTAAGAACAGCAGATTGTCTTCCAATATTACTTACTGATGACAAAGGCTCTTTCGTGTCAGCTATTCACGCGGGATGGAAGGGTCTTGGACTAGGCATTATTGAATGCGCTATAAAAAAAATTAATGTAGAGCATAATATTATTGCTTGGCTTGGGCCCTGTATTGGTAAGGATAAGTTTGAGGTAGGGCAGAATGTGTTTAGCCATTTTGTCGACAATGACCCATCAACAGAAACGACTTTTAAAGCGTGTAAAGGGGATAAATTTTTACTCGACCTAGTTAGTGCAGCCCATATTAAGCTCAAAAATTTAGGGATTGTTTCAATTTATGGCAATGGGATTACACAAGATTATTGTACCTACCAGCAAGCCGACACCTTTTTTTCCTACCGAAGAGATAAGGACACGGGAAGGATGGCGACACTGGTATGGATTGATAACAACTAGACCTATCATCTTCCTACACTTCAAACTATAATATGCGCAAATTATGGCTAATTCGATAACACTTTTTTGGATCATTGGTACCTGCTTTGCAGGAGGGGCACTTAGCCTCATCTTTGCTTTTTTGTTTTTAAAAAAAGCCAATACAATCATTCTGACTAATATGGTAAGTCTTGCGGTGGGCACCCTGCTTGGTGCAGTTTTCCTAGAAATACTTCCGCATGCCTTAGAATTGTCCTCAGACTTTCATCTCACCACTTTAACCGTGTTAATTGGCATTCTAATCTTTTTTGTCCTGGAGAAATTATTGATTTGGCGCCATTGCCATGGAAGCCATTGCGAGAATCATTCCCCTGATGTGCATTTCGAGAGAAATAAGAAGGGGAGCTTCGTACTGATAGGGGATTTATTCCATAATTTTATTGATGGAAGTCTTATCGCCAGTGCATTTCTGTTCGATATTAAGTTAGGCCTTGTTACTTCACTTGCGATTTTTGCACATGAAATTCCTCAAGAGATGGGCAATATATCCATATTAGTGCAGTCCGGTTTTAACAAAAGCAAGGCCATTCTATTTAACTTGATTGCTAGTATGGCGATGGTGGTAGGGGCTATACTTGCCTACTATTTAATCGATTCAGTCAGCGAGTTACTCCCGCTCCTACTAGCCTTTGCCGCATCCAGCATGATTTATGTAGCAGTATCTGATCTTATCCCCGGCCTGCATAAAAAAACTCAGCCCAAAGAGTCTGTTATGCAGGTGCTGATGATAGCGATGGGCGTCGGTATTATTTATATTATTCACCTCTACCTTCATTAAAATGACAATATCCACAGACTATTACGCCCCAAAAATTGGATTTATTTCCCTTGGATGCCCAAAAGCAGGTTCTGATACAGAAAAAATGCTGAGTCAAATTAAGGCAGAGGGCTATGAGATTGCAAGTAACTATAAAGATTCTGAATTAGTCATTGTTAATACATGCGGCTTTATTGATAGCGCTGTAGAAGAGTCACTTGATGCTATTTCCGAGGCATTAGAAGAAAATGGAAAGGTCATCGTGACTGGCTGCTTGGGAGAAAGAAAAGAAGTGATAGAGAAGCGCTTCAATAATCTATTAGCGATTACTGGATCCGAGGCATACAAAGAGGTCATGGAGGCCGTGCATTTGCATGTCCCGAAGCCGATCAATCCTCATATCGACCTGATCCCCCCGCAAGGCATTCGCTTAACACCAAAACATTATGCGTACATAAAGATCTCTGAAGGCTGTAATCATAAGTGCACATTTTGCATTATCCCCTCTATGCGAGGAAAATTGGTAAGCCGACCGATAGGCGACATCATGCAAGAAGCGGAAAATCTTGTGAAGTCAGGTGTTTCGGAGTTAATTATTATCTCTCAAGATACTAGCGCCTATGGTGTTGATGTTAAATACCGTCCGGGTTTTTGGAATGGACGGCCCATAAAAACTGATCTTTTTAATTTGGCTAAAAGCCTTAGTGAGTTAGGAGTGTGGGTGAGATTCCATTACGTTTACCCTTATCCCAATGTAGATCGCCTAATCGAGTTGATGGCATCGGGATTAATACTACCTTACATAGATGTCCCTTTTCAGCATGCTAATCCTGCAATATTAAAATCCATGAAGCGGCCAGCAAACGCGGAAAATAACCTTGAAAGGATCAATGGGTGGCGGACCATATGCCCGGAATTGACCATAAGAAGTACATTTATTGTGGGTTTTCCAGGTGAAACAGAAGAGCAATTCGAAGATCTCTTAGATTTTCTTCAGTTAGCACAGCTGGATCGAGTGGGTTGTTTCACCTATTCCGATGTGGATGGGGCAACCGCTAACCTGTTAGATAAACAAATTGCTGAAGACGTTAAACAAGACCGATACAAAAGGTTTATGTCGGTTCAAAATGCCATCAGCAAAAAAAAGCTATCCAATAAGATTGGCTCCGTACAAACCGTGTTAGTTGATGAAGTGGGTGCAGAGTTTGCAAAAGCAAGGTCTCATGCCAACGCGCCAGAAATTGATGGCAACATATTCTTAGAAAATCCAGAAGGTTTAGAGGTGGGAGATATGTTGGATGTTAAAATCAAGCGTTCGGAAGAATACGATTTGTATGCAGGGCCTATTTAAACAAAGGATATAGAATACGTGAAAGAAGTCATCACTCGATTTGCACCAAGCCCCACGGGCTATCTTCATATAGGCGGAGCCAGAACAGCTTTATTTTCATGGGCATACGCAAAGAAACATCAAGGTAAATTCATTCTGAGAGTTGAAGATACCGATCTTGAGAGATCTACGCCAGAGGCTATTGAAGCTATCAAAGATGGCATGAAATGGCTCGGCTTAGATCATGATGGCCCTATATATTTTCAAACTCAGCACTTTGAACGATACACCGAAGTGATTAATCAGATGTTGAAGGATGGCCAGGCTTATTACTGTTACTCCTCAAAAGAAGAATTAGATGTGATAAGAGAAGAGCAGATGAGGGTAGGCAAAAAACCTAAGTATGATGGAAGGTGGCGTCCGGAGAAAAATAAAACATTACCCAGCATTCCTGAGCATACCCAGCCAGTTATTCGATTTAAAAATCCGATCGAAGGTTCTATTTCATGGAACGATTTAGTCAAAGGCGAAATTACGATACAAAACCAAGAGCTAGATGATTTTATTATTGCTCGCTCCGACGGCTCTCCTACCTATAATTTTTGTGTGGTTGTGGATGATTGGGATATGAACATTAGCCATGTTATTCGTGGAGATGATCATATCAATAACACCCCTAGGCAAATAAATATCCTACACGCCCTTAAAGCCCCTATCCCAGAATATGGGCACCTGTCTATGATTTTAGGTGGTGACGGGCAGAAATTATCGAAGCGGCATGGGGCAGTGAGCGTTACTCATTACAGGGATATGGGTTATGTTCCTGAAGCGGTAAAAAACTATCTTGCGAGATTGGGATGGAGTCATGGTGATGACGAAATTTTCAGCATGGAAGAATTTTGCTCTTTATTTGACTTTGATCATGTGACGTCGTCAGCGGCTCAGTTTAATGATGAAAAGTTAGACTGGTTAAATAACCATTACATTAAGGCAATGGATGTTGAAGATTTAACGAGGCTCCTTAATCCACCCCATAGCTATGACATGGATCTCTTTAAAAGCGCGGTTATACTCTACCGAGACAGAGCCAAGTCGTTAAATGAGATTATGGAGAGTACCCTTTATTTTTTTTCGTCACCCTCCATTAGTCAAGAATTATTAGAGAAATACATTAACGATGATGCGATGCGGGTGGTGGAAAAATGTATACAGGGACTAAGTGATACAGCCTGGAATGATGAGGCCGTTAATCAGTACCTCAAAGATTTCGTTAAAGAAGAAGGTATTAAGTTTCCTGTAATTGCTATGCCCCTTCGAACTATTTTGGCTGGAACTGATCACACCCCCAGTGTTGGGAGTATAATAACAATTATGGGAATAGATACAGTTCATCAGCGATGGCAAGACTTTAAGAGAAACTATGACAACTAAAAGTGCACATTTACAAGATACTTTCTTAGATCAAGTTAGCGCGGAAAATATTGCTGTATCTATTTATTTGTTGAACGGCATTAAGCTTCAAGGCCATATCGAATCCTACGATCAATACGTCATCGTATTAAATGGTACAGCTCCACAGCTTATTTATAAGCATGCCATTTCGACGATTGTTCCATCCCAAAAAATCACCTTAAAAGGACTATAAAAGCCATTAATGTTTGACAGACCTGAGGTTGGCGAAAAAGCCATTTTAGTTAATATTAACTTCAATAATATTAATCACGAAGAAGATACGAACGAATTAACCCAGCTAGTGTTGAGCGCAGGCTTTGAAGTCGCGGATATTATTGAAAGCAAAAAGAATCAACCCGACGCGAAGTATTTTATAGGCTCAGGAAAAGCTCAAGAATTAGTAACCCTAAAAGAAGTAACCGAAGCCTCTACCATTGTTTTTAATCATGAATTAACGCCATCGCAAGAGAGAAATATTGAAAAGCTGACAGGTCTACGCGTATATGATCGCACGGCACTGATTCTCTATATTTTTTCCCAGCGAGCCAAAAGTTATGAGGGTAAGTTACAAGTAGAATTAGCCCACCTTGCCCACCTAGCTTCCCGGCTTACAAAGGGATGGAGTCACTTAGAGAGGCAGAAGGGTGGTATAGGCGTAAGAAGCGGGCCAGGAGAAAAGCAAATCGAACTGGATAAACGTATGCTTGGCATTAGAATTAAGCAGTTAAAAGAAAAATTAAAAAAATTAGACAAACAAAGAGGCATGCAAAGGCGAGCCAGAAGAAGGTCAAATGTATTATCAGTATCGATTGTTGGCTATACCAACGCAGGTAAATCAACCTTATTCAATACACTAACGCATGAAAAAATTCTTGCAGAAGATAAGTTGTTTGCTACCCTAGATACGACCTCAAGAAAGCTATTCATTGAACCCAACCACAAGATTGTGATTTCTGACACCGTTGGCTTTATAAAGAATCTTCCAACCACGCTAGTTGAAGCATTTAAATCGACATTGGAGGAGGCTACTGACTCAGACCTCTTGATTCATGTGGTAGATATGAGCAACAATAATAAAGCAGAGCAAATAGTCGAGGTAGACAAAATTTTAAAAGAAATTAAGGCGAATGACTTACCGCAGATACTTGTGCTCAATCAGATTGATAAAATTCCGTTGAAAGCCATGTTTGACCGAGACGAGTATGGTACTATTTCAAGGATTCAATTGTCTGCAAAAACTGGAAATGGAATTGAATTTTTAAAGCAGGCATTAGTCGAATACGATGAAAACCTAACGAATGAGAGAAAAAAACAATATGCTTAGAAGTTTATTAAGATTAAATAGAAAGCCTCTGGCTGCCGGGCAAGATGGACCACCCGATTTAGATGAATTGTTCAAGGACCTAAAAAATAAAGTCGATCGAATGTTCACTGGAACAGCAAAGAAGGGTGGAGGAAATTTTAATAATCCTCAAAGCATCAAACCAAGCGACCCTTTGCCCATAGGACCCATATTAATTATCGTGCTTTTAGTGTGGATGGCTTCAGGATTTTATATCGTAGACCAAGGTCAACGAGGTGTGGTGCTGAGATTTGGTGAAAATACCGAAGTCACCTTACCAGGACCAAGATGGCACATACCGTACCCGATTGAAACGGTAGAGACAGTGAACCTTGAGCAAGTGAGAACCATTGAAGTGGGATACCGATCATCAGGAGCAACAGGAACGGTAACTAATGAGTTAAGGGAATCATTGATGCTTACCGGTGATGAGAACATCATTGACCTCCAATTTGCTGTGCAATACAACCTAAAGTCAGTAAAAGATTTTTTGTTCAACAATCGCTCGGCTGAGAAATCAGTTAGAGGTGCTGCTGAGACAGCAATCAGAGAAGTTGTAGGAAAAAGTGAGATGGATTTTGTGTTGTATGAAGGGCGAGAGGAGATTGTTATTGGTACGAAAGCATTAATGCAAGATATTCTCGACCGCTATGCAACGGGTATTAATATTACTAGTGTTACCATGCAAAATGCCCAACCACCTCAGCAGGTTCAGGCCGCATTTGACGATGCAGTAAAGGCTAAGCAAGATCTGGAAAGGCAAATTAATGAAGGTCAGGCATACGCTAATGATATTATCCCCAAAGCATCAGGAACTGCTTCTAGGCTCATAGCTGAAGCCAACGGTTACCGAGTTTCTATTGAGAATGAGGCCTCGGGTAATGCCAGCCGTTTTGATCAGATCCTTACGGAATATAACCGCGCTCCAGAAGTGACACGAACAAGGCTTTTCTTAGAGGCTCAAGAGGGGATTATGTCGTCTGTATCGAAGGTAATTGTTGATCAGAAAGAATCAAACAGCCTTTTATACCTGCCACTTGATAAGATTATCCAACAATCAAATACTGGAAAAACGTCTGGATTGGATCTAAGCAAGGCTTCCAATGAGTCTAATGCTAATGTTTCTGCCTCAGATGTAATCAACTCAATCACAGATCGATCACGTAGCGCCTTAAGAGCGCGAGAAAGGGATGGAAGGTAAAATCATGAGACAAATACCCCGTATTTTGGTTGTAATAATACTTTTATTAGTAGTGCTATCACTGTCTACATTTACGGTTGACCAAAGAGAGCATGCCTTAGTCTTTCGGTTAGGTGAGATCGTATCCGTCAAGCAAGAACCTGGACTTTATCTTAAGGCTCCACTTGTAGATAACGTAAAGTTCTTTGACAAGAGAATATTAACTTATGATTCAAGCAACCCGGACCGCTTTATTACGAGTGAAAAAAAGAACGTGTTAGTTGACTCCTACATCAAGTGGAGAATTATCGATCCAGCAAAGTATTATGTGTCAGTAAATGGAGATGAAAGGCAAGCAGAGCGACGATTAAACCAGACAGTTAATGATGGATTACGGGCTGAGTTTGGTAAGCGAACTATCCTAGAAGTGATTTCTGGTGAGCGTTCGGAGATTATGGATATTCTCAGAGAGCGTGCAGACAGAGATTCGCGACAAATTGGAGTGGAAATTTTGGATGTGCGGCTTAGAAGGGTTGATCTTCCTCAAGAGGTGAGTGAGTCGGTTTACCAGAGAATGGATGCTGAAAGAAAGTCTGTTGCTAATCAACTAAGGTCGGAAGGTTTTGCTGAGTCAGAGAAGATACGGGCTGATGCGGAAAAACAGCGAGATATTATTATTACCGGTGCCTACAAAGATGCGCAAAAGATAAAAGGGCAAGGCGATGCTAAAGCATCACGTATCTATGCAGATGCTTTTTCAAAAAATAAAGAGTTTTATGACTTTTACCGAAGCCTTGAAGCCTATAGAAAAAGCTTTAGTGGCAAAGATGACATTATGGTATTAGATGCTAGCTCTGATTTCTTTAAATACCTACGTGGGCCTGAAAAAAAATAATTGTCTGAAGTATTGCTCATAGCGATTGGCCTATTTTTTTTATTGGAAGGTATCCTTCCTCTTATGTTTCCTTCCTTGTGGAAGGAAACATTTAAAAAAGTAACGGAATTTAATAACGGCCAAATACGTTTTTTTGGGTTTTTTTCTGTACTTTTAGGCATAATGTTAATTTTAATAGCGAACTAATTTGTTATGTCTCAATGGCGACTCCCAAGCAATCTTGAAGATTTACTCCCCAGCAAAGCGAAAAAGCTAGAAACATTCAGAAGAAACCTTATCGACCTGTTTGACAGCCACGGCTATCAATACATTATGCCGTCACTTCTAGAGTATGACGAATCATTAAAAGCCCATGGTAAAGACCTCGATATTGATACTTATAAAGTGGTTGATCAGCTTTCTGGGCACATGATGGGGATAAGCTCGGACTTAACTACCCAAGCATCACGAGTGGATGCATATTTAATTCAGGGATCTGATAAAGAAAATAAGCTGTGTTACGCAGGCCCAGTACTTCGCACCAAATCTTCACAAGGTCATTCAAGAGAGTTATTTCAGGTAGGCTTAGAATATTTTGGAAGCGCCTCACTATCAGCTGATTTAGAAGTCTTAACCATACTAATAAAGTCATTACATCTTTTGGGCATTAAAGCAGTAACTATTGATATCAATGATCTTTCAATTTTTCAGTCTATTATCCAACACATTGATCTTCATGCTCATGAAAAAGATGAGCTTCTACAAGCAATGATTGTTAAAGATAGGTCTTCTGCGAGCTCATTACTCAGTCGGTTAGGCAAGAATAAGTACGCAGATCAGTTGCTCGCACTATTCAATCTATATGGTGACTCATCGGTGATTAAGGGTTTGTTGGCATTAGATCCAAACAATGCAGCTATCGTGGATGCTGTGAAAAAATTAGAAGATGTTGTTTTGGAAGCAAATGAATCGGGGGCAAAAGTGACTTTTGATTTTTCTGATATCACGGGCTATCAATATCATAGCGGGCTAGTATTTTCAGCTTATGCCGAAGGATTCACTTCAGTCATTGCTCAGGGTGGCCGCTACGACAACTTGAATGAATCTTTAGGCCTCAAACGTCCAGCTACCGGTTTTTCGCTTGACTTAAGGTATTTGGTTAACCATTTATAAACTTAGAAAAAGAATACAATGCAAAAAAATGTTGTGGTAATTGGCACCCAGTGGGGTGACGAAGGTAAAGGCAAGATTGTCGACTGGTTGACAGATCATGCAGACTCAGTGGTCCGTTTTCAGGGTGGGCATAACGCAGGACACACCTTGGTAATTGGTCAAGGTGACGACCAAAAAGAATTTAAACTCAACTTAGTGCCGTCAGGGATTATTAGAGATAATATTCAATGTTTCATTGGTAATGGTGTGGTGCTAGATATCAAGCACCTGCAAAAAGAAATTGCCATGCTGGAGAATGATGGAATAGAAGTGAGGAATCGATTATTTGTTAGTCCTGGATGCCCCTTAATTCTTGACTGTCACGTTAAGCTCGATCAGGCAAGAGAAGCAAAAAGAGCCAGTGATAAAAAGATCGGCACTACAGGAAAAGGTATAGGACCAGCCTATGAAGACAAGGTGTCGAGACGTGCAATCAAGGTCTATGACTTGCTTAACCTCGATACACTAAAAGATAAATTAAGGGATTTACTCGAGTACCATAATTTCGTTCTTACCAAGTACTTTGATACGGATCCGGTAAACTTTGAAGATCAATGGTTGGAAATTGTCTCTCAAGCAGAATTCATCAAGCCATTCATTGTTGATGTGTCGGCACGGCTGCACGCCCTAAACGATGCGGGAAAAGGAATACTTTTTGAGGGCGCTCAAGGAGCACTACTCGATATCGACCATGGTACCTATCCGTATGTGACTTCATCCAACTGTGTGGCAGGGCAAGCATCAGCCGGTAGTGGGGTGGGACCTAATATGCTTAATTACATACTTGGCATTACTAAGGCTTATACAACCAGAGTAGGAGGAGGCCCCTTTCCTAGTGAGCTCGATATAGATGACCAGCTTAGTCCGGGGTTTCAAATGTCCCACAAAGGAAAAGAGTTTGGAACCGTTACCCAGCGTAAAAGACGGTGTGGCTGGTTTGATGCAGCAGCGCTTAAAAGATCAGCAATGATTAACGGCCTTTCAGGACTTTGTATTACCAAGCTTGACGTATTGGACGGAATTGACACCCTGTATATCTGTATTGGATACGACTCAAATGGAACAAAATACGAATTACTACCCCTTGGTGCAGATCAGGTAGCCGATTGTAAGCCTATACTGATTGAGATGCCTGGCTGGAAAGAAACTACATTCGGAACAAATCAATGGGATCAGTTGCCGGAAAATGCAAAAAATTATTTGTTGAAGTTAGAGGAGCTATGTGGGGTACCACTCCATATTATTTCTACTGGACCTGAGAGAGATGAGACCATCATGCTCCACCATCCATTTGAGGTAGCATAGCTATCACTAGCTTTAATTGCATCTTATGGAGAAAGTAGAAAAGATTATTTCCCCTAGCTGGATTTTTCTTGCTGAGGAGGGTGATGAGGTATTAAAAGATCACTCTATTGTTGTAAGTGGGGGCGCGATTCACGATGTTGTACCTACAAGCGATGTGTTTCAGCTATACGAAGCTTCAGAAGCATACCAGTTAAGCAATCACCTAATTCTTCCGGGATTCATTAATGCGCATAGCCACAGCGCTATGTCACTGTTAAAGGGGTACGCTGATGACCTACCTCTGAATACCTGGCTTAATGATCATATTTGGCCCGCTGAGAATCAACATGTGAGCTTTGATTTCGTAAAAGATGGCTCAACACTTGCTATAGCAGAAATGATTAAAGGGGGCACTACAACTTTTAATGATATGTATTTTTTCCCAGAGGCTACGGCAGAGGTTGTTAGTAAGGTAGGTATAAGGGCAAATATAGGCCTTGGCGTCTTAGATTTCCCTACCAATTATGCAAATGATCCGGAAGACTACCTCACAAAAGGCTTTGCTTTTAGAGATCAATGGAGAGGCCATAAACTCATCACTACATGTTTGGCACCTCATGCGCCCTACACCATATCGAACAAAACCTTTGAACTAATCAATACCTACGCAGAACAACTGGACTTAGGCATTCATATGCATCTTCACGAGACGCGCAGTGAGGTTGAGGATAGTATAAAAGCATTTGGAATAACCCCCATACAGCGCATGCAAGATTTGGGTGTATTAGGGCCTAAATTAATGGCAGCTCACTGCGTTCATGTAAGTGAGGCGGATGCTAAGCTCTTATCGGTTAATGGAGTTTCTGCTATATGTAATATCTCATCTAATATGAAACTAGGTAGCGGTATTCCAGATATCAACCAACTACTCCAGCGAGATATCAATGTGGCGTTAGGCACTGACAGTTCCGCAAGCAATAATGCATTAGATATGATGAGAGAGATGAGGGCGCTAGGCCTTGTCAGCAAGGGCCTTAATATGAGAAGTGAATTCTTAAAGCCTGCTGAATTAATCAGGATGGCGACCATCAACGGTGCGAAAGCCTTGGGACTTGACGAGCTAACAGGCTCTATAAGCAAAGGGAAGCGTGCTGACATGATTGCAATTAACCTTGATACAATAGAATCTCAGCCATGTTATGAGCCGTTAAGTAGCTTCATGTATAGTGCCGATCGGTCCTCGATTGAATATGTATGGATTGATGGAAATACCAAACTAAAACAGGGGCAGCTTGTCTGTTTAGATGAAGAAGATATTTTACAAAGAACAAAAATATGGCAAACAAAAATAAAGAGAATATAGACCATACAGAAGTCAACAAATTTAATGCGCTGGCCCATAAATGGTGGGACCCAAGTAGTGAATTTAAGCCTCTGCATGAGATCAATCCATTAAGGATAAATTTCATCAAATCTAAAGTCAATTTAGAGGATAAATCGGTTCTTGATGTCGGCTGTGGTGGAGGTATTTTAGCTGAAGCATTGGCGCAAGAGGGGGCGACGGTGACAGGCATCGATCAGGGTGAAAAAGTCATTAAAATAGCTGAACTACATAACAAACAATCAAAATTAAATATTTCATATAAACATATGAATATAGAAGATTTTTTTAAAAAAAATAAAGAAAAATTTGACGTAATAACTTGCTTAGAAATGCTAGAGCATGTCCCCGATCCATCCTCCATCATTAAGACTTGTTCGCAACTTCTCAAGCCCGATGGCAAGATTTTCTTTTCTACGTTAAATCGTAATCCTAAGTCTTTTTTGTTTGCCATAGTGGGAGCTGAATACATATTAAAATTGCTTCCAAAAGGGACGCATACCTATGAGAAATTTATTACCCCAGCTGAGTTACGCACCTGGAGCTCTGAGGTCAGTTTGCAGTTTCACGATATCATTGGGATGACCTACAACCCACTGACAAAAAAATACTCTCTCACCAAAGATTGTTCTGTTAATTACCTTGTCGAGGCTGGATTTTAAATTTGCATAAGGCAGTTTTATTTGATTTTGACGGCACATTTGCTGATACAGCTCATGACCTTATTAGCACAGCAAACTATATCTATAGTTTGTATGGCAAGAAGCCTATTAGTTTCGAAGAAGGTCGTGCTATTGCCTCAGATGGAGTTAGGGCTTTCCTTAATATGCGTTTCGAAGAGCAGGAGGAGGACTTTTCTACGCTGGCTCAAGAATTTCTTAATCACTACCGAGAAAATATTTTAAATAACCCCATCTTGTTTGATGGTGTGCAAGAATTAATAGATTTTATCGCTAATAAAGAAATGAGCTGGGGTATTGTCACCAATAAACCCCGATCTTTAACTGAAAGTATTCTCAAGCATTATAAGTTCGATTCGATAGATGTCTTGCTTTGCGGTGATGATGGATTCAGTCCAAAACCCGCTCCAGACTTACTTCATGAGGCGAAGCGTATTCTAGGCGTTAGTGCAAATGAAGTTATCTACGTTGGTGACGGAGAGCGCGATATCGTGTCTGCTAATGCAGCTGGGATGTACTCTGTCTTGGCTTGCTATGGATACCTAAAAACAACAGACCAGATTGAAAACTGGAAGGCTAATATGATTATTCACCAACCACATGACCTCATAAATCTTATTACCTAAAGTTGCCTTCTTTCCATTATAGCCTGGGCTAGGGTGCCGCTATCAATGTATTCAATTTCTCCGCCCATAGGAAGCCCTCTTGCGATTCGTGTCATTTTTATTTCAGTGCCCTTCAGAAGTTCCTGGATATATTGGGCAGTAGCATTACCCTCAGCAGTAAAATTGGTGGCTAAGATTATTTCTTTAATCTCTGAATTTCTGATCCGCTCAATAAGTCTATCCAGATGAATCTCTTTGGGGCCTATTCCATCGAGCGGGGAGAGTCTACCCATAAGCACAAAGTACATTCCCTTGTAGGAATGTGTTTGTTCCATCATCACTAAGTCGGAGGGCATCTCCACAACACATATAGTATGGAGGTCTCTTTTTTGGGAGTTGCAAATATTACATACTTCTTGCTCAGTAAAGTCGTTACATAATTTACAGTGCCCCAGTTGTTCAAGGGCATTGGAAATCGACTGTGAGAGGATATTAGCCCCTTTTCGATTGCGCTGAAGCAAATAATAGGCGAGCCGTAAGGCTGACTTAGGGCCAACTCCTGGTAAGCATTTTAATGCATCAACTAAAGATTGAAGGACTTCGCTTTCTTTCATTTTAGAAGGGGAGATTCATTCCTGGAGGAACTAAACCCCCCATTTTTGACGACGTGGTGACCTCAATTTTTTGCAAGGTATCTTTAAGTGCGACTACAAGCATATCCTCCAACATCTCTTTGTCTTCAAGTATAGATGGGTCAATGTCTACACTCTTTACTTCGTGCTTGCATGACATAACAATCTTTACCAGTCCGTTACTAGCAGAACCTTGCACATCAATGAATGCCAGTTCAGCTTGCGCTTTTTGAAGATTCGCTTGCATCATCTGTGCCTGTTTCATTAGGTTGCCCATGCCACCTTTGCTCATATTATTTTTCCTTTTTAATGGGTTCAATACTTGATGGAACAATCTCCGCGCCAAAGTCGGAAATCAACTCTTTTACAAAATTATCTTGCATGATAGCAGATTCAGCATGCTTCAATAACGCCGCCTTTTCTGTTCTTTTTTCTATAGCGGGTGACGTGCTTACACTATCAATAGTGATTTCTAGCTTAAGCTTCTTATTGAAGTGATTAATTAATTGCTCTTCTAGCTTTTGTATAAAGTCATTTTTAGAAAGGTATGTTTTCTTCTCGTCTAGTGAGAGATGGAAGGTGCTGTCTTTATAAGACAAGAATTGGCATTCTTGTGCGAGCGTTTTTGCCACCCCGGTTTTTAATTGACTTACCAACAAAGACCAATTCCCATCAAAATTAGGACTTACAGTCTGATTGGCCTTGACTGGATCCTGATCAGGAGTATTAGAAAGCATAGCTTTAGCAGCAATGATTTTTTCTGTAGCATCAGGAATCAGACTTTTTTTTTCAGGTATTTTTATGGCAGGTTTTGGTGAATGATCCACTTTGTCATGAGTTGGAGTGCTTGATGGATAAAAGGCCAGCATCCTTAAAAGGGTCATACTAAAGCCGGTAGCAGGATCGGGCGCTAAATGAAGATCCTTTCTTCCATTAATGCTTATCTGGTAAAAAAGTTGTAATGTCTCACCAGTGAGCTTCTCTGAAAATTCGTTATACAATGCTTTTTTACTTGAATCATCATATTGGCCAGGAATAATTTTACAAACCGTTAGCTCGTGAATGAGTTTAGCTAGTCCGTTAAGCGCATCATCAAACGACGTATTCTTTTCATCCATCCCCCTGGCAATCTCCGTCAGACCCCTTCCATTTTTATCAATAAGATGCCTAATGATGTCAAACAGGATGTCATCTTCAATGGTGCCCAGCATCTGCGTGACTTTTTCTGCACTAATTTTCTCGGAAGAGTAGGCAATAGCTTGGTCAAGTATGGATAGTGCGTCCCGCATACTACCGTTGGCCGCTTTTGCAATAATTCGGATCGCGCTGTCATCTGATGCAATTTTTTCTTCCGTAAGGATGCCACTTAAGTGATTGGCGATATTTTCGCTCGTCATCTGTTTTAAATTAAATTGCAGGCAGCGTGACAATACGGTGATCGGAACTTTTTGGGGCTCAGTCGTAGCAAGGATGAACTTTACATGCTCAGGGGGCTCCTCTAGTGTCTTGAGCATTGCATTGAATGCACTTTTAGAGAGCATGTGCACTTCGTCTATGATATAAACTTTAAAGCGACCGGATGAAGGGGCGTATTGCGCATTTTCTAATAAGTCGATCATGTTATCGACCCCGGTATTAGAAGCAGCATCTAGCTCAATAAGATCCACATAACGTCCGACATCGATCTCTTGGCAGGTTGAACAGGTTAGACATGGTTTGGATGAGATGCCTTTTTCACAGTTCAGCGACTTGGCAAGAATCCTAGCTATCGTCGTCTTTCCAATACCTCGGGTACCATTAAATAGATAGGCATGATGAAGTCTGTTTTGGTCTAGTGCATTAGCGATTGCCTGGACGGCACTTTCTTGTCCTATGAGGGTGTCAAATGATTTTGGGCGCCATTTACGGGCTAGAACTTGGTATGACATGTTGTATTTTCAAATTAGTTATAAAGGCGAGCCAGACCCCCGGCACTTGTATCATTAGTTGTGGCTGCTTGCTTCCGCATCTGACCAGGTTGGCTAAATAACAATGCGAGGAGGCCCGCCACTGATTATTTTACCCCAATAAAACCGCATCATAACTAATTAACCGCAATTTTTTACTGGATGATCTTTTAGGTATTCCCATTCGTCGTCAGTATAGAGGCGAGAGCGAATAATGAAGCGAAGTCCGGTAGGCCTTTCTAATGAAAACTGGCCTCCAGTACCTTTGATTGCATCCAAGGTGATATGCGTATGCTCCCAGTAGGCAAATTGCTCCGCACTCATATAAAAAGACGTATTTCTGACCACACCGATTTCTACGTCCGCCTGACCCAGATAGAACTCACCTTTGTTGTAACACATGGGCGCACTTCCATCACAACAACCACCCGATTGATGGAACATGAGTTCGCCGTGCTGACTGATTAATTCATCAATGAGTTGGTCTGCTGATTCGGTAGAAGCTATTCTGGTAATCATAATAAATAAAGGCCAAGCATAAATCCTGGCCTTTAACTATGTTCCTTTAACAATTCGGCCTAAAAGAAGCCAAGTTTAGTTTCGGTGTAGCTCACTAACAAGTTCTTGGTTTGTTGGTAATGATCTAACATCATCTTATGGGTCTCACGGCCAATACCGGACGATTTATATCCTCCAAACGCTGCATGAGCCGGGTAGGCGTGGTAACAATTAGTCCAAACACGACCAGCCTGTATACCTTTACCCATTCTGAAGGCAGTATTCCCATTTCTTGTCCAGACACCTGAGCCTAAGCCGTATAGGGTATCGTTTGCAATTTCCAATGCTTCTGCTTCGTCTTTAAAGGTTGTTACTGAGACAACAGGGCCAAAAATTTCTTCCTGAAAGATGCGCATCTTATTGTGACCCTTGAATACAGTCGGTTCGATGTAGTAGCCATCAGCGTGCTCACCTTCCATAATTGTCCTGTTACCGCCGATAAGTAGCTCTGCACCTTCTTCCTTCCCTAGCTTGATGTAGGATAAGATTTTTTCCATTTGTTCGCTGGATGCTTGAGCACCAGTCATAGTAGATGCATCAAGTGGGCTGCCTTGTTTGATAGCCTTAACTCTCTCCAACGCTCTTTCCATAAACCTGTCATAAATAGACTCTTGTATCAGTGCGCGAGAAGGACAAGTACACACCTCACCCTGGTTTAAGGCGAACATTGTGAAACCCTCTAATGCTTTATCAAAGAAGCCATCGTCCTTGTCCATCACATCTTCAAAGAAGATGTTAGGTGACTTGCCGCCTAACTCAAGAGTAACTGGGATAATATTCTGTGATGCGTACTGCATAATTAATCGTCCGGTGGTTGTCTCACCCGTGAATGCAATTTTAGCGATACGTGAGGAGCTTGCAAGCGGCTTACCTGCTTCTAGACCAAAACCGTTGACCACGTTAAGTGTGCCAGGAGGTAGGAGGTCTCCAATGATTTCTAATAACACCATAATGGAAACCGGTGTTTGTTCTGCTGGTTTAAGTACGACACAGTTACCTGCAGCAAGTGCAGGAGCCAGTTTCCATACCGCCATGAGAATAGGGAAGTTCCACGGAATAATTTGTCCAACCACACCTAGTGGTTCATGGAAATGGTAGGCCATGGTGTTATGATCAATTTCGCCAATAGAGCCTTCTTGCGCTCTTACTGCCCCGGCAAAGTACCTGAAGTGGTCAATTGCTAATGGGATATCTGCCGCCATACATTCGCGGATGGGCTTGCCGTTGTCAATCGTTTCAGCTAATGCGATGGTCTCAAGATTTTGTTCCATCCTGTCAGCTATTTTGATTAAAATGTTTGCCCGCTCTGTGGTGCTCGTTTTACCCCACGCATCTTTTGCCGCATGGGCAGCATCAAGGGCTAGATTAATGTCTTTTTCATTAGATCGCGCTACCTCACAAAAAGGCTTGCCTGAGATTGGCGTTATATTTTCAAAATACTTGCCGTCAACCGGCTTAACCCATTGATTATTTATGAAGTTATCGTATTTTTCTTTTTTGTAGGGACTATCAATTCCTAGGTCCTGTAAGGTAGTAAAAGCCATGTTTCCTCCTGAATATGCGTTTTTAAAGGTAATTTTTTAAATTAGTAAAGCCATACATTAATCCTAAATAAAATATAAATCAAGCTTACACAAAAAAATAACTCTTATATATGACCTATAAGAGTTAAGTAACAATATATTTTTATATTATGTGGTTAAAATGACAATTCTAGGATCTGGCCAACCAATATTAAAATATCATCGTTAATTAATATATAATTTGCGTCACGGAAGGGTGGCCGAGTGGTTTAAGGCGCACGCCTGGAAAGCGTGTTTAGGGTGAACTCCCTAACGAGGGTTCGAATCCCTCTCCTTCCGCCAATTATAAAGTATAATATTCAATTAAATCAATAGTTTATTAAATATATAAAGTCTATTTATTACTATTTGTATTACAATTTGTATTACATTTTGACATTAATAAAGTAGCATTTTCTACTCTATGACATCAAATTTTAACTAGTGTTTATAAGTTAATTATGCCCTGTGATTCGTAAACACTATGAATTACTAAACCCCTCATTCTCAAACTGTTACTCCTAGTATCCATATACTCTCTAAAATGGTTAAATAACTATGTAAATATTCAAAACAAGGGAAATAGATATTGAAATTAAAACTAGAGGTTGGTAAAGACACTACTAGGAATTATTTCTTTAGATTAAAACTTTAAAACACACGTACTATTTAGAATTTGTATTGCAGACCCACCATTAGTTCTTGAGTTTTGATGTCACCGCCATTTATTCCTCTTTGAAGGTCAACTGCTTGTGCGCGCACTCCATCAGAAGATAATTCAGTACCCCCTTTAAATGCCCCTAAATTAACATACTGATAATTCACATCTAAAGACAGCTGCTCGGTTATGCTAACCAAAGTCCCTGCCGAGAGTTTATAAGCAAACTGATTAATGGAATCGTCATTAAAAGTCGTGCCAGTAGGAAGCCCATTAATATTTTCCACAACTGTCCCCATCTTATTTCTTGAGATACCCACACCACCCCCTAGATAAGGCGTAATAGCGGTATTACGGATAGAAAAAGGTTGGAAGTCATAAAAGCCATTGATAAATAAAGCTTCTGTTTGAATTTTTGCTTTTTCAACGACGCTAGTTAGCCCAGCGGTAGAAACACGAGCATCATATTCATAACCGGCTCTTTTTATAGCTTCTAGTTCTAGTCTAAAGCTATCGGTGAGGTATTTACCGACACTGAAGCCAAACGCACTGCCTGTGCCTAAATCTTCATTTTGTAAAGTAAAAAGATTCCCGTCTACATCGACAAGATTCGTCGTCCCTGTATTAAATGTTTTAGAGACACCGCCTTTTGCCGTAATGTAATAACCCTCTAAATCTATAGCCATAGCTATTGTAGGAAGGGTAAGGAGGAGTGCAAGTATCAGCTTTCGTATCATGTGAGGGATTAACTTATTATAAAGAGTTGATTATACCAGAACTTCTAAATTTACTAGGATGCTAAAGTTAAGGGGAGTATCAGGCAAAAATTTAACTGCCACACCTCTATATATAGGCTAGGGGGTAGGGGGCATAAAGCCCTTTTATAACTCCGAAAGTGGTCAGTATTTACTCTGTATAAGTCATTGATTTTAAAGAACTATTTGTTTTACTTGTCCTCCTCTTTACGACTGGACTCCGAAGCTCATCAATCACACTCAAGTCTACTTCAGGTAATTCTATATCATCTAGCCATGCACATAGTTCTTTAAGTAACTCTTCATCCATTGATAGTCCAAATAGCCTATAAACAAGTTTTGTACTGCAAAGTCCAAGTCCAAATCTGTATTCTAATAAATGCTTTGAGTTATGGATTTTTACAAATATTTTTATAAATCAAAACAACCACTTATCAACACTAAATCTCTAAAGTCCAAAAGTCCTATTTAGTCCAAATGTCAGTTCTGTACAGTCTAAAACTCACAACACCCGTTAGGGTGTGTGATTAGGATTTTTTGATTTGGATTATTGTTTCCTTTTCAGGGAAGGTTACCGCTACATCTAATAGTTTTTTAACTTGGAATTCCTTAACTTTAGTATCAAACAAATTACCTTTCTTATTACTTTGTACTTGGTCGCCCATCATGTGCTTCACATTTTCTTTAACTGCATTGTATTCATCACCGTTAGGATAACCCTCTAATCTTTTTACGATTAAGTCATAGACCCATTGTTGTGTAGGAGCAAGTTTCTGTCTCTGTCCTTTAGCTTTTGTTATGTTTCCCTCTTTAATAATAAGAGTATTCTTTGGCTTACCTTTAGCAGTTGCACCCAAGTCTACTTGATGAGTTTGATACTTATAAGATGTACCCACTTCACCATCTTTAATCTTTTTAATTGTCCATTCAGATAATTTATTATCTGTGAAGCCAGCAACTCCTTCTCCCATAGACATAAGGTAGCCTGACATAGACACACCTCTCTCCTTCCGTGGTGTTTTACAATCTACTTCCATAAGTTGTTTTCCAGACAAATATCCACCCACTGGTTTTAAGAAGTCTCGGAGCATCCAATAATATAAATAACTATTGTTTTCCTTGATACTTTCAAAATCTATGTAATAGGAAGAACCGTCAGTAGCGTCTGTAACTTTTGTCCATTTTGCGTATGAGGCTAATGGAAATAACAATATAAATATAAGAAATATTTTTTTCATAATTTAAATCGTTTCACAAATGAATTACCAAGCTCTCATTTGCTTGGTGGCAAATCCTCACTTGGCATAACTTCGCGAATAGCATATGTATTGTAGATATATATAAAGGTGTTCACATAGGAAGTGGTACAGCACTAAAAATACCCTCCTAAAAGCCCTTATTCTTGCCTTCCCATTCATATATAGAACGAACCTAACCATATAGGAAGTGGATAAATTAATTTCCATAGTCCTTTTGTATGCTCATCGTATCTTTGAGCCACTGGTCTTTTCTACGCTTTTCAATAATCTTTTTAGATTGTTCTATATCAGGCATAGGCTCATGTTTTTTCCATTTGTGAGAGGGAATTGGATTAGCAGCAACCTCCAACTTATAGTTTCCATGCTTATCCTTACATTCATCTATAGGTAACCATGTGAGAGCTACCAGCTTGGTCATCTCAAAGTTTGTTCCTGTTCTTCTAGGAAACTTTGTTATCTCAATTAATCCCTTCTTCTCAAGTGCTTTACTGGCTTTGCTCAATGTTCCTGAAGAATTAAACCCTCTAGTTTTCATAAAAGAGTAGGGGGCTGATAGGTCACCATTATTCTTACCGTTATATTGAAGGATTAATTCTATTAGCAGTGCTCTAGACCATGACCCTAAACTTTTGTAAGCAATACTTTTTAGAATAAAGTGTGGCAATTGAACAAATAGTTCTTTACTCCATTTATTTTTACTTTTGCCCATCACTGATATCCGTCAAATTAACTTTCTCTATCTTTTCACGCCCATGCAATGAGATTAATTGCTTAATAAACATATCTTGGCTTCGTAGAGAGCTCATCAATAGATTATCTACTTCTGCTTGAGCCTTTATTAACCCTTTGCTTTTTGAATTCTTAATGAGCCGCTCACGAACATTGGTTAAAGCGTTAAAAAGCGTTGTATGGTGAGCAATGAAGCCCCATCTTTCTCGTCCTGATGAGAACTTCATATAGCCTTGTGTTTCCCAAGCGTTTTCGGTAGCTATTATTCTTAAGTCTTTTTTAATTAATATTTTTATCATTGATTAATCCTTAAGGCTATCCAACCATATTTGAATATCTTCACTTCGCCATGCGGTAAATCTATCTCCTAACGAAACTGGCTTTGGAAAAGTACCTTCCTTCACCTTTTTCCAAATTGTTGAAACACCCATATCTAATTTCTTTGAAAGAGTTTTTACTCTGTATAGCTCACTCATTTAATATCTCCTAAAGTCTTATAAAATCTACTTGACCGACCATAATCAGATGATAGGATTAATGAATACCTATATGTCTAGAGGTCTTTATCAGTAGCCAGACTCTATTAAATCTTTTTTAAGTGTTTGGGTATGTGTCGGCAAATATGGGGTAATTGATTACACCAAAGGAAGAAATGGAAATAAAACTTGATAGGTGGGTTGAGCTTCTTCAGAGAACTACACAGGATAATAACTGGAAAGGTTTGCATGAGAGGTTCAGGACAGATAACTCTTATTTCAGAGAGATGAAAGACACCATAGATTATGTTCTGCACAATGAACTAAAAACAGCTGATGAGAAGAATGTAAAAGACACAATAAAAAGAAGTATGGGTGTATGGAAAGCCTTTTGTGAGAGCTGCTCATTTATCTTCGTAAAACAATGGATGCAAGACCCACTTATGCGACCCTCTAAATATGATATTACTCTATTCCAAGAGATGTTTATTCGTGGAGTCAAGCTTGAGACCTATAAGACTTTGCCACTAGAAGCTGACTGGAAAGTTTTAGATATGATGGCAGATTTACATAAGAGAAATGTAGATAATGGTCTTTCACTAGATAAAGCTTTCGGGTTAGATGACCCAGTCGGACACCCACCGAAGAACCCATTTGAAGTTCCAGATTTTATAAGAAGAATGGTTGTAGATATGATTGATAATGATGAGACTCAAACTCAAGCCATAACTAATGAGATGAATATACGAGAGACATTAACTCACTCCGTTGACCACTATAAACACATGATGCTGAAGTATAAGTGGACTGCATTAAATGACCACCTTCACGATAGATTCTTAAAGGGAAGAAAAACTTTAGATGAAAGAGAAAGAAAGAGAATATATAAAAACTGGGATGGGATTGATATGCCTGAAACTCTTGAAATTTTTATAGCCTTTGGTCATTACGGTAATATTAAGAGTAAGGAAGTAAAGAATATTAAAGCAAGTATAGATTTACATTAACTAGGGAGACAAATCATGGAAGATGACGATAAAGAATACCTACAGGAACATGGGATTAAAATAAAGGATTCACCTGAAGAGATTTGGCATAGAGGTTCTATCAGTTACTTTGATTTTAGTACTATTGAAAGTGAAGACGGGAACTACATCTATAGAATAATTATTCCTAAAGGAACGCCAGTACAGATATATCTAGCAAGAAAATACCCCCACGACCCCAACTTCTTCATTACTGAAGATGAGGTATTAGAGGCTGAAAGTCCCGAAGACCTCATAGAAAGTCTCAATTCTATTGGCTATGATGTAATAGAGATACCTAGTGAGTTGTATGACATATTCCCTACTGATGCAAAAATACATTGGCATGATAAAAAAAGAAATAAGAGGATTATTGAGGGTTGGGAAGCAAATAAAATGCAGAGGGAAGAGTATAAAGGTGAGTATGTAACATCAAAAGCAATGACTTATGCTAAACGAAAAGAACTAGAGCCTTCAATGGAGGGGATTGTCCAACAAAAAGAAAACAACAAAAATAAAGAGTTAAATTAAGGGAGATATACTATGGAAGAAGAATTTTTTGGAATAGCAAAAGTATTTTGGTTAATTGGTAGTGGTATATTAGGAGTAGCCATTTATATTCTTTCTAATAACTGGCATAAAATTTTCCCACCTAAACCAAGAGTTCAATATAAAGACCTAAAGAAATTTAAGGACTACGAACTTACTCATGATGATGACTTTAAAAACTAGCTATTGTTTATCGCACCAATCTGCATAGGCTTGTACAATCTTTCTTCTATCATCTAGATAATCTTCACCACCTAAATAAGTTTTTCTAATATCTGTTGCAGTAAATGCATGACTTAATTGGGCTTCTATTTTTTCAATCTCAAACTGACCCATTTTGGATACCACTCTATTAAAAAGTGTCCTAAATCCATGAACGGTTGTTTTATCATTTAACATCTTCTGCAATGCTTTTCTGGCAGTTGCATCTGATATTGGATTACCATTCATTCCAATAAAAATGTAATCACTGTACCTACAACCAGTTATTTTTTTGAGTGCATTTAAGGCAGTCATAGCTTGTGAGGGAAGGGGGCATCTAAAGCTGCTTCTGCTCTTCATATATTCACTGGGTATGTTAAGGGTATTTGTATGGTTATCAATCCATGACCACCTTGCATTGCTTAATGAGCCACTCCTTAATGCAGTAACCATGACAAGATACAGAAATGTTTTTGTAATTAAGTTAGGAGATTTTTCTAACTCTTTTAAAAACTCACCCACTCTGTGTTCTTCCAAATATTTATGGTGTTTTGTTTTGGGAGGCTTTATTAGGCTATTGCCTCGTAATTCGTTTACTGGATTAACACCTCTGAACCATTTCTTTTCTTTAACATAAGTATAGATAACATTTATCTGGCTTTTAGTCTTCATCGTAGAGCTAGGAGCAACCTTATAAATATCCTCTAGAACTTCAAGTAGGATTGCATCATTAATATCTTTTAAGGGTAGCCTTGCTAAAGGTTTCTTAAGATACTTATTATAAGTTTCACGCCATCTCTTAACATGCTTCTCTGATGAATTAGGGACAATCTTGTTGTTAAGTGTTTCTGTATAAGCTCTTTCAAAAGTTAATTCACTATCTGTTGCAGATAGGAGCTTTGACTTTTGCTTTTCAATTTTAGGGTCAATTCCGTTAGATACTTGCTCTTTTAATATATCTCTTTTCTTTCTGGCATCAGCTAATGAGTAAATGTCATAAGAACCGATAGATATAAGATTCCTTTTACCATTAAGAGTAAATTGGAACAGCCATGATTTTTTATTAGGTGTTACTCTAAAATACAACCCACCTCCATCATAATGGTTTACCATATTTTTGTTAGGGGAACATTTAAGGGTTTCGCATGCTCTTATAGTTAGTTTATTAGCCATTTGTATTACAATTTGTATTACATATAGCATTAGATTAACATAGAGATTTAGGGATAACAATGGATAAGTATTTACCTAAAACCCTTTATATACTAGGTTTATATGGATATAAGAACATGTATAGAAATAATGAGTTGGAGTTCTCTCCTTCCGCCATTAATATATCCCCATACCCCTATAAAATAGGGATTTCATAAGATTATTTGTAAGTTAAATTACAATTCGTGTGTCAATTCGTGTGTCACTACAACATAAAACTCATTATTCTGGCAGTATATTTATCCGTATCAAGTTAGTAAAATAAGACTTTAAGGATTACATATGTCACAAGATAGAGCCTTAATCTGGGTCATGATTGCCTTCTTCTTCTACAAAGTATTACGAGCTATTCAGATACACGAACCCCCACTAGTGCAATAGCGTCATCATGACCTGTGATAAGTCCACTGTGCCAATGACAACCCATTTGCCACTTAATTATCTGGGGGTAAACTGGTCTTATGAAAAAACTATTCCTACTCTTATTCCTACTACCCAATCTGGTTGTGGCAGGGGAATGTTATGCTAATGCTGAAGTTGAAGTGGGTATTTGGGGATGAAATATACTTCTGATATTATTCAAAAATTAGAAGCTCAAAAGTGTAATAAGAAGGTTATTCTTTACGCTATATTCCTTTGCTAATGTTAAATCATAAATACAATATTCTTTTTCTTCATTGGAAAAATACAAAAAATATAGGTGACTTGTCTTGTTGTCCAGCAGATTATTTTGACAAATTCAAACAAATTCAAACAAATTCAATTGTTAGAGATTTTAGGGAAATTAATAGCGTCCCTAGAAATATAAACCTCATCATTTACGGGGGAGGTCTATTACCCGAATTCCCGTATTTACATTTTTATAGAGAGGCTTTTCCTAAAGCAAAATTAGTTGCCTGGGGGTTAGGTATTACTGGAAGGAATTTAAAGAAGGTTGATCCTTTAGTACATTTATCAAGAAAAGATAAATTTGATTTATACAGCTCAAGAGATTATGAGGCAACAGATAACTATGTTCCATGTGTTTCTTGCATGAGTCCATTATTTGCTATTTCTAATAAGGAAGTAAAACATGAGACTTTATGTTACGGTCACTCTGATATGAAACCGCTAGAACTTGAATCAAAAAAATATGGAGTTCCATATAAAGATAATACAAATGTTTCTAGCCTTTCGGAGGCATTAGATTTTATTTCAAGTGGAAATCACATTATCACAAGTACTTTCCATGGGGCTTACTGGGCAACATTACTTAATAAAAAAGTAACTATGATACCTTTTGGAAGTAAATTTTTTAATCTTAAATATTTACCAAGCATTTCATATGATTTTAAGTCTGCTCTTGCAACTGGACGATCATTTGATGGATGTCTGGAGGAAGCAAGATACTTAAATACAAAATTTTTTAAAAAAGTAACCAACCTTTTACCCTAAAAATTTCCCTTCCATACCTATATATAGCCGACGGGGGTGGAGGGGGTGAGGTACTTCTCCTAACACCCCTTATAACTCCTATAAAATCCCAGTGTTTCCTCTGGTAAGCATATTGATTTGGAAGGGTATTTATATACCTAAGGTAATGGCTAAATACAATGTATTCGTTAAGCGAATTAGTGATATGCGGAAACCCCCTTACAACAGATTCGTAGACTGAATATGTCAGGAGATTATCAGTCAATATCAGATACGATGACTTAATCATGGCTGATGGCAGTGTGGCTATTGCAAATTTTGGGGTGGGGGAAGATCTTACCGCTGAGAATATAAAAGACCCGGTCATATCATTCATTTTTTCACCCCAAGGACTTATGGTTAATGCGTCTCTTGAGGGTACAAAGATTTCAAAAATTGATGAGCCAAAATAAAACCAGTTAATATTATGAGGCATCTGCCCAGTTGTTGGGTGTTTCATATAATCGAACATTTATCGGCTTAATTAAGCCCTTAAATTCTTTTAAAAAGGCCTGACTGAGGATACCAAATGCAACAAGCGCCATATTTTCTGCGGTGGGTACCTTAGGAAATACTATAGTTTTATGATCTTTCATGCTATTCAAGAAATCAAGAACCTCTAGATCTTTTTCGAAGACGATAAATGCGTGGTCCCAGGGTTCTACAATAAGCCTCTTTATGACATCCTTCGCGTCTTTAAAGTCCATCACCATCCCAAAATCTGACTCATTTTCTTGGTTGATAATGTCGCCAGATATAGTTACCTCAATAGCGTAGCGGTGACCATGTAAATTTCTGCATGTGCTTTTATGGTTGGGGATCCTATGACCCGCGTCAAATTCCATTCGTGTAGTTATCTCCATGCTACTGACTATCGATCGCTTTGATACGCATTAGAGCAGGGGGGTGAGAGTGGTTAAATGCTGAATAGAGGGGGTCAGGCGTCAATGTGGAGGCATTATCTCGATAGAGCTTGGTTAGTGACTGCTTGAGGTCAGAACCCTTTGTATAAATACAGGCATAGGCATCAGCTTCATACTCATTTTTTCTTGATAGGTAGGTCATCATAGGTTTGATAAAAAAGAAGAGGTAATTCAGCAAGACAAAATTAAATAACATGAGAAAATTGGCATCGGTCATTTGGTTGACACCTAACACCTCATAAAAAAGCGGATCATCCTTTAAGCCCCCAAGAACATAAAGGCTGACAAATAAAATAGTTATCATAATGGCCATGAATTTCTTCACGTGATTCATCTTGAAGTGGCCAAGCTCGTGAGCAATAACTGCCTCAATTTCCTTGTGGGTCAGTTTTTCAAGAAGCGTATCAAAAAATATAATACGCTTAGTCTTGCCGAAACCACCAAAGAAGGCGTTACCATGAGAGCTCCGAAGCGAGCCGTTCATAATAAATAAGCCTTTTGATTCAAAACCACACTTCACAAGCAACTTTTCGATGCTAGTTTTTAGCTTTTTATCTTCCAGGGGATAGAATTTGTTTTTTAATTGCTGAAGAGCTGGTGCGAGTGCCGACATAATAATGACCACAGCACTTAAAAAGACCCACAGCCAAACCCACCAGGACGACCCTAATGTCGATATAATCCAGAGGGAAATATACATAATAGCAAACGTCACCAGGGCGGTTGTCGCCAAATCAATTAAAACATCGCTAGCGAATGTTTTAGCTTTAGTTTTGTTAAATCCAAACTTCTCTTCAATGATATAAGTGCTGTAAAGATTACTGGGTATCTCAACTATAGATAGAATGACTGCAAGGGCTGTAACTACCAATGATCCACCAAGCAGTGATGAGACATCAAAAGCACTCATTACTTTGTTGATTTCATTGATCCCACCACCGATAGTGAGGTAGTAGGTTATGAGTGCTGATAGTATTAAACCAAATGAACTAAATTGTGTTTTTGCTACGGTATAGTCCGCTGCCTTTTTATGGTCCGCGAGTTTAATGGTTTTGGCGAAATCATTAGGCACCTTGTGTCTGTTTTTTAAGACATGATCTATCTGTCTTTTATTAAGCCATAAGTCTAAACCGGCGGCAAAGATGATGAGGAAGATAAAAAAAGACTGGTAATTGATTGTCATTAATAATAGTTCTGTGTAAAAGTATGTATTGTGCAGTAAAATTGCAATTAAAGTAAGTCGGTGAGCGGAAAACTGGCTCGATAAAACAATCTTAATGGAAATCATGATGGACGAAAAAAATAATAATAACTTAATCTGGTTGGATATGGAGATGAGCGGTCTAGATCCAGAAAACGATAAAGTCCTTGAGATTGCTGTAGTTATAACGGATCCTTTTTTAACCATCATTGCCGAGAGTCCAGTTTTTGTTGTCCACCAAGAAGATGCTGTGCTAGCTCGTATGGATGCATGGAATCAAGGGACACATGGAAAATCAGGATTGATAGAGAAGGTAAAAAACTCGAGGTACAATGAAGAATCGGTGACACGTCAGCTGTTAGAGTTTATGGCTAAATATGTGGGAAAAAGTAAGTCCCCCATGTGCGGTAATTCCATATGCCAAGACCGAAGATTTATGGCTAAGCACATGCCAGAGCTAGAAAAGTTCTTCCATTACCGCAACCTTGATGTCAGTGTGTTTAAAGAACTCTCTAAGCGCTGGAAGCCGGAGATTATAGATGGCTTTAAGAAGGCTGGAAAGCATGAGGCGTTGGCAGATATTATGGAGTCTATTGAAGAGCTAAAGTATTACCGTGAACATTTTATCAAGATATAACCATGGCTAACTTTCTCCTTATAGGATTTTCGGCGGCTATCGGGGCCTGGCTCCGTTGGTTAATCGGTGCTGGAGTGATCGCTATATTTCCAGGGATGCCTTTCGGAGCGTTAACGGTCAACCTTCTTGGAGGTTTTTTGATGGGCCTATCTATCGCCTTTTTTCAAGTAACAGCTAACATCTCTGAAGAGCTACGACTTATTATAAATGTAGGATTTTTGGGTGGCCTGACGACATTTTCTGCATATACCGCTGACTTGTTCCAGCTCATGCAAAAAGGAGAGCTAGGGTTAGCTCTCCTTTTTATGGTTGCTCACGTTGTTGGAGCTTTAGCCTTATGCTATCTGGGCTATTATTGCGCTAGTCTTTCTTTGCGCTCTTTTTAGGCTTTGCTGTTGGCTTTTTCTTTGTTTCTACCATTTGTAATTTTTCCGAAGTCTTAACTTCACCCTCCTTTTTTTGCCAAGCAGCTTTTTTTCGTGGCTTAGGTTTTGCAGTTTCTTCCTTAACAACTTCTTTAATGCTTGCTTTATTAGTTTCTACTAATTTTAATCCAGCCTTCTCCAGATCAACCTTAGGCGGGGCAACCCTTTTTCTTACAGGCTTTTTCTTTGTCTCTGGCTTTGTGGGAACAACTTCTTGTGGTTGCTTTTCTATTACCTGAGATACTATCTCTTGTTGTTTCTCAATAATATGATCAACAGGTTTGTCACGCCTTTGATTAGGAGCTTTAGTTTCGAGATTATTAGTATCAACAGGCTTGCCAGTTGTTACAGAAGGCTGAGGCGCTGCACTTTCCTCTCCTCTTTCCCTTCTCTGCTGTTGGTTTTTATTAAAACCTTGCTTCCTATTTCTATTTCTTCCGGGTCGTCTATTCGGGTTATTGTTAGGCCTATTTTCATTAACGGCTTCAGCCTGTTCGCCACTCTCTTTTACAATTTCCGGATTAGTTATTTCGACATCATCACGATCATCTTGCTCGGCATCATCAGAACCAATGAGATTTTTAAAGAAACCAAACAGCGATTTATTTTGTTTGCCTTTCTTAGCAATGGATTTGGTTGGCATCACAGATTTAACAACAGGCGTTAATTTTTCTTTAACATCATCATCTTCGTTAGTTAGCTCTTCAACTGGAGGATCTACAACGGTATAGCTAATCTTGCCAGATTTTTTTGATGATCTATCAATCAGATATTTGGGAATCTCAAAATAACGGTTAGGAATAATAACGATATCATTACCCGTTTTTTCTTCTAGCTCATTAATTGCCGTTCTTTTCTCGTTTAAAAGAAGAGTGGCAACTTCAACTGGAAGCTGGATAGAAACAATCTGATTCTCGTCTTTGGCTGCCTCATCTTGAATTAACCTCAACATGTAGAGAGCTGTTGACTGAATATCCCTCACACGACCTGTGCCGCTACATTTTGGGCAGACACCATTGATAGAATCACCAAGGCTTGGCCTTAAACGTTGCCTAGACAACTCCATCAAACCAAAGCGTGATATTTTCCCAAGCTGAATTCTTGCCTTATCATTTTTCAAGGCATCTCTCATGCGATTTTCCACTTCTCTTTGGTTTTTTTGGTGTTCCATGTCAATAAAATCGACAACGACTAAGCCACCTATATCCCGCAATCGCATTTGTTTTGCAAGCTCGTCTGCTGCCTCAAGGTTGGTGTTAAATGCTGTGTTTTCAATGTCCCGTCCTTTTGTAGATCGGCTTGAGTTTACGTCGACAGACACCAGCGCTTCGGTATGGTCAATAACAATAGACCCACCGGATGGAAGTTGAACTTCGCGAAGGAAAGCTGATTCAATTTGACTTTCAATATTAAACTTAGAAAAGAGTGAAATATTTTCCTCGTAAAGCTTTACTCGTTCTGCGTAATCAGGCATCACATGACTCATAAACTGATGGGCTTGATCAAATATTTCTTGCTTATCAATTAATACTTCCTCAATGTCTGCAGAGAAGTAGTCACGAATAGCTCTTATAACCAAGTTACTTTCTTGGTAGATTAGAAAGGGGCCTTCCTGTGCATTAGCAGCAGTTTCAATTGCTTCCCATAGCTGATTAAGGTAATCCAGATCCCACTGTATTTGTTCGACTGATGCGCCTATTCCTGCTGTACGGCCAATAACACTCGTACCTTTTGTGATCGTGAGCTGAGATAAGACCTCTTTAAAAGCTGATCTTTCCTCCCCCTCAATTCTCCTTGAAATACCGCCGCCATCATTATTATTTGGCATGAGAACTATGTATCTTCCAGCTAGTGAAAGATAACTAGTCAAAGCAGCACCCTTATTTCCACGCTCATCCTTGCTAACCTGAACGATAATTTCTTGGCCTTCATTGATTACGTCCTTAATGGACAAATCTTTTTTTCTAGATTTTTTTGAATAATATTCAGGGGCTATTTCTTTGAATGGAAGAAATCCATGCCTATCTACGCCATAATTTACGAATGCCGCTTCAAGGGAAGGCTCTACTCTGGTGACTACAGCTTTGTAGATATTGCTTTTGCGTTGCTCTCGATTTCCTCGCTCAAAATCAAGATCCTCAAGTTTTGAATCACTTACTATGGCAACCCGAAGTTCTTCGGATTGGGTTGCATTAAATAACATCCTTTTCATTACCTTATCTCCATATGTCTGAAGATTTAGATAAAGAATTTAATATAAATTACGTGTACACAAGCATACTTCAACTAGAATCTTATGGATTTTAGTTGAGAAGGATATCGTCTTTTTCGTATCTTTTTATGCTCTCTGTCTTTTAAATGTCGGTACTTTTTAACCTGTTAATTTATGTTTAAACTCGTTTATAAAAATCTTTTTTTATCGGTCCGCTTCTTTATTTATTGCTGGTGAGCAGATCTAAACCTTAAATTCTTTTGTATTTATGTATAATTCAGAATTGTTTTTCTCTTTAGTTTATAAAGATATCTGAACAGAGTTAAGTATATGCGATAAATCATTAAAAGAAAACTAAAAAGATGGCTGCAGATATTAATAATAGTGTTCGATATGAGCTGATTGACGAGGGAAGTGAAGGTCAAAAAATTGATAACTTTTTAATCAAAACATTAAAAAATGTTCCCAAAAGTCATATCTATAAATTATTGCGAAGTGGCCAAGTTAGGGTTAACAAAAAGCGCATTAAAACTGATTTTAGGCTGTCACTGGGTGATAGCGTTCGCATCCCCCCATTCACTTCACCTAAGAATGATATAAAAGCACCCATTAGTATTAAGCCTGAGCATGCCTTACTTATAGAAAAAGCAATTATTCATGAAGATGATGCATTGATTGTCATTAATAAACCTTGTGGATTAGCAGTTCATGGTGGAAGCGGTTTAAGTTATGGCCTTATTGAATTATTAAGAAAATCAAGGCCAGAGGCAAAATTTCTTGAGCTTGTACACAGGATAGATAAAGAGACTTCTGGCATCATTTTAGTTGCCAAGAAAAGGCCCGCGCTTGTTGATATACATAAACAAATGCGAAACAAGACTACCCATAAAAAATATCAAGTGATGGTAAATGGTAGATGGCAAAAAAAACAAATGATCGTTGATCTCAACCTACTCAAAACAACCGCTGAAGATGGGCAAAAAAAAGTGCGTGTGTTGAGCAAAGACACTGCCATTGAAGGTGCAAAAGCATCCCGGTCTGTATTTTTCTTAAAACACGCCTTCAATGACTTTAGTTTCTTAGAGGTAAAGTTGGTAACAGGGCGAACCCACCAAATAAGAGTACATCTAAGTCATCTTGGTTTCCCCATTGTGGGTGATGATAAGTACGGTGACTTCTCTCTAAACAGAAAGCAGGGAAAATTAGGATTTAAACGTATGTTTTTACATGCCAGCGAATTAGGTTTTCGTCACCCATTAACTGGGGACGATATTTTCCTAACAGCTCCAATCCCCATTGATTTTATTGAGCTTCAGTCTTATGCCAAAACACACTAAATACGATCTTATTATATTTGACTGGGATGGAACGATTGCTAATTCAGCAGGGATTATTATCGAGTCAGTAAAGGAGGCATGCGTTTCGGAGGGAGTCCAATTGCCCTCTGATCAAAATATCAGCTCCATCATAGGATTGGGTTTAGAGGAGGCTTTTACTAAGCTTTTCCCTGAGATCGGAGAGGATAGTGTAATTAACATGCAAGCTTTATACCGCGATGCTTACCTAAAAAAATTGGATCAGATATCTTTGTTCGAGGGCATAGAGTTAGGGATTAAAGGCTTATATAGTCAAGGATATTACCTGGCAATTGCTACAGGAAAAAGTAGGCGAGGGCTCAATAACGCACTAAACAAATCAAATCTTTACGAATATTTTAAGATGACTAAAACAATGGACGAATGCTTCTCAAAACCTCATCCACAGATGATCAATGAAATCCTAGATTTCTTAATGATTGAGAGTCCTAGGGCATTGATGATAGGGGACTCTAGTTATGACCTAGAGATGGCTGCGAATGCAAAAGTAGACTCTCTGGGAGTGACGTATGGAGCACAAAATTTGTCACAGCTTCAGCACCACAACCCCTTAGCTATTATTGAAAACCCTCACGACCTATTTTCATGGCTCACTAAAAATGGGTAAAAGTATTATATTATTAAAAAAAGACTTTGGGCCAGGCCCGTCCACCTTAAAGTTTACATTTCTTGAAAACGGAGAAAAAAAAACGGGTTTTGCTTTGTTGTTTGAGGGAAGTTATTATGTTTATAAAAATCAATGCCAACACCTCCCGGTTGAGCTCGACTGGCTCGATAACAATTTTCTGGAAGACGATGGTGGATTTATTATTTGTGCAACACATGGTGCAATTTATGAGCCGACTTCCGGTTTATGTGTGTCTGGACCTTGCAAGGGAAAGTCGTTAAACACAATGGCTTACACAATAACAAGAGACGAGTTAGCCGTCACTATTTAAAGGGCAATTATGGCTGAAAGCAATAAGCAGGAAACGGAAAAAAAAATATTAGAGGGTGTGCTTAATACTGCTTTTATTGAGCAAAGACGATCAAGGCGATGGGGCATCTTCTTCAAGTTGCTAACTCTGGGATATTTGGTTGCCCTTTTAGTGATTTTTACAAACGCTGGTAATCACGGAGCGGTAACAACCGGCGATTTCACCGCCCTTATTCATCTTCGAGGGGAAATTGGAGCAGAGCAAGCAGTGAATGCTTCGGATTTTAGGTCGAGCTTGAAAGTGGTGTATGCGAACCCTGGAACAAAGGGCGTGATCTTGTCGATAAATAGTCCGGGAGGAAGCCCAGTTCAATCGGGGATGATTAATGACGAGATTAGGCGATATAAAATACAATTCCCGGAAATACCGATCTATGCTGTTGTGGAAGATGTATGCGCATCAGGCGCTTATTATATAGCTGTAGCAGCAGATAAGATTTTTGTTGATAAGGCAAGTATTGTTGGGTCGATAGGGGTATTGATAGATGGCTTTGGTTTTGAAAAGGCAATCGCTACACTAGGTATTGAGAGAAGGCTCATCACTGCCGGAGAAAACAAAGCTATCATGGATCCATTCCTTCCCGTTGACCCTAAACAAAAAATGCATATTGATGCAATGTTAGCAGAGGTCCATCAGCAATTTATCGATGTAGTTAAAAGTGGTAGAGGGGATCGCCTTGCTAACAACGAAGAAATATTCTCAGGTTTATTTTGGAGTGGGGAGAAGGCTATTCAGTTAGGTCTAGCAGATGATATGGGCAACATTTATTCTGTTGCAAGGGATGTTGTTGGGTTTGAAGAAGTGGTAGATTTTACTGGCTATGATTCATTTGCAGATAGATTTGCTAAGCAATTGGGTATAGGCATAGGAACCACTTTCGACAATTTTTTCTACAAATTATTAAACAATAATTTTAATATAAAATAATAGCTTAAGTGCTTTTTTTAAAGTAATTTATTAGGTTATTTGTTGATGAGTCGAAGCCGTTTGTCTCGCTTTTTTTATCCAGCTCAGGAAGTACTAATGAGGCAAGCTGCTTCCCGTACTCCACACCCCATTGATCAAATGAATTAATATTCCATATAATTCCTTGTACGAATATCTTATGCTCATAGATCGCTAAAAGTCGACCTAAAGATTTGGGGCAGAGCTCTTTGAGTAAAAAGGAACTAGAAGGACGATTACCTTCAAATGATTTGTGGGGAATAATTTCTTCAAGACCTTCGACATCATTTTGTGATCTAACCAATTCTGCGCGAACCTTTTCCTTAGTTTTTCCAAACATTAGCGCTCGAGACTGCCCAACAAAGTTTGAGAATAGTATCTTATGGTGTTGATCTTTTTCTGAGCCAACTGGGTATTTCGAGTTAGCCGGCATAATAAAGTCCGTCGGTATAATGTCTGTACCTTGATGGATAAGTTGATAGAATGCATGTTGACCATTAGTTCCAGAATCGCCCCAAACAATAGGTCCGGTATGGAGGCATACTTTCTCTCCATCCCTTCCAATAAACTTGCCGTTGCTCTCCATATCGGCTTGTTGAAGATAGGATGGCAATAACGATAAGCCTTGATCATAAGGAAGCACAGCTAAAGTGTTGTAACCAAAAAAATTGATATGCCAGACACCAATCATTGCTAGCGTAATGGGGATATTTTTCTCAAAAGGCGCATCCCTGAAATGATTGTCGATTTCATGGGCTCCTGCTAATAGATCATCAAAGCGATCCATTCCAATATATATAGCAATGGAAAGTCCAATCGCTGACCAAAGTGAATAGCGACCACCCACCCAATCCCAAAATTCAAACATATTTTCAGGATCAATTCCGAATGCTCTAACAGCCCCTTCATTTGTTGAAATAGCTACAAAGTGATTTTTAACTGCCTCTATACCTATGCTATCTGTTAGCCATTTTCTGGCAGTGTAAGCGTTTGTCATAGTTTCTTGCGTGGTAAATGTTTTTGATGCAACAATGAAAAGGGTGGTTTCTGGGTCGCACTGACTTAACGCTTGCGATATGTCATAACCATCAACATTTGAAACAAATATTGGCTTGATATCCTTCTTGCCGTAAGATTTAAGTGCGTGACATACCATTGCTGGACCGAGATCTGAGCCACCAATGCCAATATTTACGATAGACGTAAATTTTTTACCTGTGAAGCCTTTTAGGCTTCCAGATCTTACTGACTCGGAAAATAACCGCATCTTCCTAAGCACTTTATTGACACAGGGCATAACGTCTTTACCATCAAAAAGTATTGGGTTATTCGATCGATTTCTTAGGGCCACATGAAGCGCAGCACGCTTTTCGGTAAAGTTAATTTTTTCGCCGTTAAAAAGCTTGTTAATCCAGCTCTTTAGTTCCGATTGACTTGCTAGGCTGTAGAGCTGAGTAAGTGTTTCTTCCGTGATTCTATTTTTAGAAAAATCAAATAATAAATCTTCAAAATACAAGCTAAATTTACTTGATCTTTCAGGGTCTGCTTCAAACAAATCCCGTATATGTACCGCAGACATATTTTTATGATGTTTTTCTAGTAATTTCCAGCTTTTTGAGTGGATGATTGATGTCATTTGGCCTGAAGATTGTCTTTGAATTTAAGTTAAGGCGTAATTGTAGCAAATATTCCTAATATTTTTTTAATTATGTTGGCTAATAGCCCACAAAATATGTTCTTTTACCATGCTTGTTGCATCTAACAATCTAGATCGTAGTACTTTTATCACCTCTTTTGATTTAGGAGAATTGCCAAGGCCAACGGCAATATTGCGTAACCATTGCTCGTACCCAATTCGATAAATGGCACTTCCTTTAAACTTATCATCAAACTCATCTTCTGATAATTTAAATGCATCAATAAGGCTAAGCTTATCTAGATCATGCCTTGTGAGAAAATCATTCTCAGTCGTTACTTTGGCATATTTATTCCAAGGACAAACAAACTGACAGTCATCACAACCGTATATTCTATTTCCAATAGCCTTTCTATATATCTCGGGTATCGCCTCTTTATGTTCAATAGTTAGGTAGGATATACATTTCCTAGCATCTAATTTGTAAGGAGCTATGATGGCTGATGTCGGACATATATCTATGCATGCAGAACATGACCCACAGTGTTTTGACGTTTCTTTATCTGCTGGTAACGGCATGTCGGTATATATTTCCCCAAGAAAAAACCATGACCCATGATCTTTATTTAAAAGTAGGGTGTGTTTCCCCCTCCATCCCAGCCCTGCTTTTTCTGCAATTTCTACCTCTAAGACGGGTGCGCTATCTGTGAACAATCTAAAGCGGATATCTTCACTGCCTAGCTCTTTTTTAATATGCGCAATAAACTTCTTCAGCTTTTCTCTAATAACCTTATGGTAATCCCTGCCAAGGGCATATCTTGATATGTAGGCAGTTTCCTTGTTCTTAAGTGCTTGAAGCGCATTAGCCTCAAGAGGAAGGTAGTCAAGCCTTATGGAAATAATACTTTTGGTACCTTCGAAAAGTTTGGTGGGGTTAAATTTTTGATCTTGGTGCCTGTCTAGGTACCCCATTTCACCATGATAACCAGATTCTATCCATTGCTTATAAGCTGGTTTACTTTTTTTAAGATTAATATCGGATATGCCGATTCCATCAAAACCAAAATCATTGCCCCAGGATTTAATATTTTCTGCTATTTTTTGCCACTTTAACTTATCATTCATAGGAAAAAATAATAAACTAAAATCATGACAAAAGAACTATCCTTTTACACAAATAATTCTGATGAAACCTTAAGTCTAGGAAGAAAATTTGCCGATACCATTAGCGCTGGCGGTCTAATCTTTTTAGATGGCGAGCTAGGTACTGGAAAAACAACTTTTATGCGGGGATTTATGAGAGGATTAGGTTTTTTAGGAAAGGTTAAAAGCCCTTCCTACAGCCTATTAGAACAATATACTTTGGATTTAACTATCAACCACTTTGATTTGTACCGTTTCAAAAGTTCGAGTGAATGGGAGGATGCAGGCTTTAATGAATTTATTAACAGCACAGACGTCAATGTAATAGAGTGGCCAGAAAAAGCGATTGATGTTCTGCCTACCCCTGATCTGACTGTTTTTTTTACTTACATCCAACAAGGTGGAAGAAGCATAAAGTTTAAGTCGTTATCATCAAGAGGAGAGAAATGCATAGATATATTAAGCTAGATACCGTCTGTTTTATTTTTGTTTTAATTTTTAGCTTTAATGCATGCGCCGGTTCAAGCATAAAAGAAACGAGGGTTTGGCCATCCCCTGAATATACTAGAATAACAATCGAATCCAGCACCCTTTTAAATAATAGTTATACGACCCTAGCTAACCCAGAGCGTATTGTGATAGACCTTAAAGGAGAGGCGCTATCTGACGAGCTTCAAAACCTATCAAGTAAGGTATTAAGTAATGACACTTCAATAAAATCAATCAGAACAGGGCAATTCAAACCAGATGTTTCGCGCATCGTTATCGATTTAATTGGTCCTTCTAAAGTTAAGGTATTTTCTTTACCACCAATAGAGCCTTATGGGCATAGGTTGGTTATTGATGTGTACCCCAATAATTTTGATCCTCTTGCAAATTTATTGAAACAGCTTGACGGAAATAATAAGCCTCCTGATGCGGTTCCAGATTCGACTGTTAAACCTTTACCAAAGAAATTATTAGTGCCTCAGAGAGAGGCTATCATCATAGCTATAGACCCTGGTCATGGTGGAGAAGATCCTGGTGCGATAGGGGCTAAAGGCACAAAAGAAAAAATAATTGTATTACAGATCGCACAAAAATTAAAAGCTCTTTTAGATAAAGACCCTGACATGAAAGCCATCCTAATTCGCAGTGGTGATTATTTTGTTCCATTGGGAACCAGGGTAAACAAGGCAAGGGCAGCAAAAGCAGACCTTTTTATATCAATACATGCAGATGCATTTAGGAAAAAGAATGTAAGTGGTTCGTCAGTATTTGCATTATCAGAAAGAGGCGCATCCAGTGCTTTTGCAAAATATTTGGCGAATAAAGAAAATGCAGCTGACTTAATAGGAGGCGTTAGCATTGATGATAAGGAGCCTGCCCTAGCTAGAACATTGCTAGACTTATCACAATCAGCAACTATTAACGACAGTTTAAAGCTAGGCAATCATGTATTAAAAGAAATTAAAAAGGTTAATAATCTGCATAAAAAGTACGTTGAGCAGGCAGGTTTTGCCGTATTAAAAGCACTTGACACTCCATCTATTTTAGTTGAAACAGCATTTATTAGTAATCCAGGCGAAGAAAAAAATCTGCGCTCTGCGGCCTATCAAAATAAGCTCGCTAATAGCATATACCTTGGGATCAAGAGCTATCTAAAAACCAAGCCTTCTATCGCATTTTATACAGAAGAAGATTTTTGATGAGCAAGGAACCAAGAATTTTTTTACTTGGACCAACAGCATCCGGGAAGACCGATCTGACTAAATTTTGTCATGATGAATTCCCAATAAATATTATTAATGTGGATTCAGCACAGGTCTATAAAGACTTTAACATCGGGACTGCAAAACCCAACGAACAAGAGCTTGCAAAGTATCCCCACCATCTTATCAACATAATTAACCCTTATACATCCTACTCAGCATTTGATTTTAAGGACGATGTGGAGCGTATATGCTCCTCATCTGAGAACAAAAGAAGAATACCTTTTTTGAGTGGGGGAACGATGATGTACTTCAATACTCTAGAATTCCCTTTGGATGATATCCCACCTACCAATAAGAATGTTAGGTGTAGGGTAGCTAATGAGCTTGATGCTCATGGACTTAATTATTTATTTCAAAAGTTGCTGGAGCTTGATCCTGTCTTAGCTAAAAAAATATTGCCTTCAGATACACAAAGGATACTTAGGGCGGTGGAGGTTTTCTACGAGACAGGCAAGCCATTATCGTCATTTTATAAGACAAAAAGTAGAGCAATGAACCCGTACCCGCTTCTAAAAATTGGACTATTTCCGGAAGATAGAGACAAGCTTCATGGCCTAATTAAGCAACGAGTTGATAGCATGCTTAGTAATGGATTAATTGAGGAAGTGGAAAAAATATTAGTCTTATACCCCGATCTCGATGATACTTATATGTCCTTGCGGGCAGTAGGATATAGACAAACTTATCTTTACTTAAAAGGCAAGCTTCCAAAAGAGGAACTTAGAGATAAAATCGTATTCGCTACAAGGCAGCTGGCAAAGAGACAGTTAACCTGGATGAGAAAGATGGATAACCTGGAGACATTTGATCCTTTTGACAATCAGTTGCGCGTAAAAGTTAAGGACAAAATTGATTCTTTTTTAGGGAAGCATTAGACACATAAAAAATCTGTTTATTTTTGTAACAAGCCTAGATATACGTTTTCGAGTTTCTTAATAAAGTTTGGAGTTTTGAATAGAGAGGAATTCTCCTTACCTCTTAACACCATCTCCCTTACATTGTTCAGTTGTGCACTATCGTTTGATAAAGCTAATGCTGTTTGATAATATTCATCTTCATTTCTTGTTATTAACATTTCACAACCTACTTCTTTCAGAATGCTTCCTGCAACCCGACTTGCAAAAGTTTCTCCGGTTAAGGTAAGTACTGGACATCCTGCCCATACTGCATCACTAGAAGACGTATGAGCATTGTATGGATAAGTATCGAGAAATAAATCGACTACGGAATGACGATTTATGTGATCCTGGAAGCTTACTTTAGGAGCAAATTTAATCCGGTTTGGATTAACCCCTTCCTTTTCTGAAAATTCGAGAATATTAGTTTTTGCTTGAGCATTGGATTCTAGCAACCACAGAATAGAGCTCTCTTTTTGTTTAAGTAATTTCATCCATATCTTGAATATGGATTCCGTTATCTTTACTGACTGCCCAAATGAGGCAAAAACGAATGCATTATTATCTATACCATAACCAGATTTGTTTTGGCTTTCAGGGGCAGGCCTATCACCGATGTTCGGTTGGTAGCAGCCAGGTAACCTAATAATTTTTTCAGCGTAGTCTGATTCCATCTCTTTAGGAATAATATAGCTATCTGCAAGAATGTAATCAAATAATGGTTCTGTTCCAAGAAAGCCCATAGAGGCTGGAAAACCTAGCCAGTTTATAGTTACTTTTGCGGGTTTGTATGCCGTGATTAGTGAGCGGCTCTGCATCGTAAACCCCGACAAATCTACCAAAATATCAATGTTCTCATTAGTTAATATCGTATTGAGCTCTTCATCTGACTGTTTGCTGATATTGATAAAATTGGCTCCGATGCTTTTGAATTCTTGATGCTCATTAGAGCCATCATCTTTGCCGGAGTAGAGTAATTTAATAACAAACTTATTACTGTCATGGTTCTTTAAAATATCTCTTATCAGGAAGTAAAGTGGGTGAAGCCGAAAGTCTGCAGACATATAGCCAATCACAGCTTTTGGATTATGTTTGTATTTCCCTTTAATCGCTGCAGTCTTAATACCTGAAGACTTAATCCATGACGATGTTACATTAAGATGATCTTTGGCGGAAAGTCCAGGCATCGACAGGACCGCAAAGGGTGGAATTTTTCCTGGTTTTTTTGATCGAATATGATCCCTTAAAACTATTATGAGCTCATTAAGACCGATCCAATCGCAGGTAATCTGTTTGAGCTGTATGAGCTCTACTACGGTATGAATTTGATACTCAGTCCCTTCCAATGCTTTTTCATAATGTACTTTTGCTTGCGAAAATTGGTTTAATTTTTTATGGGTGTTAGCAGCGTTATGATGAGCTTCACTATCCTGTTTGATGTGCAGGGACCCTTCAAAAGATTTTAATGCTTTGTGAAAAAGACCTTGAGCATAGTATGCGTTACCAAGATTGAATAAATACTCAGGATTCTTTGGACAGATCTTAACAGCTTCTTCAAACGCAGCTTGCGCCATTAGATAATCTCTATTGCTGTGATACTCATTACCAATCTTTTGAAGGCAAAATCCTAAGCCATAGCTAACTTTTTCGTTATCAGGAAATTGGTAGCATGCCATTCTAAAATACCCCACCGCCAGCGAAAACCTATTTGTCATCGCATAAAGATTGCCAAGCTCTATTTGTAACACATGATTTTTTGAGTCTTGTTCAAGCGCCTTTTTGTAAAGTTCAATAGCGCTATCTAGATCACCCTCATCCTCTTTATTTTTAGCTTTTAATAGTAAGTCTTTATTCGTCATAGCTTAAATTCTATACCTTGTTTTTTTAAACCCATAACCCTAAAAAAACGTCTTTCGGGGTTTAAATAGCCCAATAAAAACTTATCATCACTATTGAGACTCTGATCCATTAGATTTGCAAGGCTAAGTGAAGATAATGGGGCAAAGCTAAACCCACGAGACCCGTAGCATGCATTAATATACAATCCTTTTTTCCATACCAAGCTTGATCTATCTATCTTATTAGCTAGACGGCTCTTACCACCCATATCTAAAACTCTACCAACATAAGGCTTCCTATCAAAGCTCGCTGCTCGCTGACCTACCCAGGAACCATTACTTCCGCTTAAGAGATTATTGTTTAGTGACGGCAGTAGGGCATTAAGTTTGTTTAAGTTACTTTTTGTGTCAGCATCTGAAGCCTCATAACTACAATTATTTTTTTCATAAGACGAACCTACAACAGTCTTTTTTTTAACAGACGGAATTACGTACCCATTATTTGACAAGATTTCTAATTTTTGCTTTGTCTCCGAATTGACCCAGTCTATTTGACCTCGATATTGATCGAAATCCAGATGAGAAAAGTAAGAATAATTAGCTATATCTCCCGCTGAACAAAAAACAATATTTTTTGCCTTAAATTCTTTTTTATCATTAGTTTTTATGTGCCAAACGTCCTCCTTACATTCAACTTCGGTAACTTTAGAACCAAATTCTTTGCGTATATTTGTTTTGCTAACTAATGTTCTGCAAAAATCTTCAGGGTTGATCCATCCTCCACTATTAAAATAAAAACCTACACAGCCCTTAATATTATAGTTTTCACGGATTTGGTTTTGGTCAATTAAAGTAATAAAACTTTTAAGGCCAGGGTTATTTTTTATCAATCTCGTGAATCTATCAATCCCTTCTTTATGTTCAAATAAATGAATTGACCCTACTTGTGAAGCGCTTGACTCATCTAAGCCGATTAAATTTATGAGCTTCCATACATAGGATATTGATGAGCACATTAGCCGATTAAATCGTTGGTCGCTTATCATTACGTTTGGATTGACGCAGACTGCAGGATTGGCATATATGGAAAGACCACTCTCTTTCGCTTGATCAACTATAGTCACGTCCCACCCCTTTTTATTTAGATGGTAAGCAATGCTAGACCCTGAAATTCCTGCTCCAACAACAAGTGCTGAATTATTTTTTACCATCAGAGCGAGTTGCGGTATAAAGGTTTGGTTATTTGGATGTGAAGATCGCTAATGGATCGCTCTATAAATCCGCCTTCGCAGTAACAAAGATAAAATAACCACATTCTCATAAATCGTTCATCAAAGCCAAGAGCCAGAATTTGACTTTTGTTTCGAATAAAGTTTTTACGCCAATGCAGGAGTGTTCTGGCGTAATGAATCCCAATATCATCAACATCATTTATTACTAAGTCCGTGGTATCAGTCAGGCTTCTTTGTATTGCGGTTAATGATGGGATGCAGCTTCCAGGGAAAATATATTTTTGTATAAAGTCTACTGACTTAGTTGCCTCCTTATATCTTTGGTCCTTGATTGTTATAGCCTGAATTAGAGCCTGCCCATCATCTTTTAATAGCTTAGAAATCATATTGAAATATTCGTCATAGTATTGATGACCGACAGCTTCAATCATTTCTATCGACACTAATTTATCGAATTTTCCCTTCAAGTCACGGTAATCTTTAAATAATACTGTGATGTTATTTTGCATCCCTAGTAATTTTATTTTCTGCTTTACGTACTTGTATTGTTCTTTTGATATAGTTGTTGTAGTTATATGGCACCCGTACTTTTGTGCAGCATAAATTGAAAAGCCACCCCATCCTGAGCCAATCTCAACAACTTTATCTGTTTTTTTTAGTTTTAACTTTTTGCATATAACGTCCAATTTATTAATTGAAGCTTCATCTAGGCTTGTTGAGGCATTTCTAAAGATTGCCGATGAGTACATCATAGTCGGATCAAGAAATAAGGAAAAAAAATTGTTACTGAGGTCATAGTGCTTTGCTATATTTTTTTTACTTCCACTTTGTGTATTCTTATTTAGGTAATGAGCAAACCTAAGAAAAGGTCGGAGCAATGTCTTGAAAGGACCTTCGACTTGGTCCATTATTTGATCATTGACTGCCATTATTTGTATGACTTTAGTTAAGTCATTCGTATCCCATGCGCCTTGAATAAACGACTCACTTGATCCTATCGAGCCCCCTAGTAAAACATCACCATAGAATGACGCATTGCGAACCCTAATTTTTGCCTTAATTTTTGGACACACTCCGAATTTATATTGATTATCTTCGTCTTCTATTATGAGTTGACCGTAGGCTAATTTTTTTAGTTGTGTGAATAATGCTTTCTTAGCAAGTGTATTAAATAACTTTCTCATATTAAGGGTGAGGATAAAACTTAATTCCCTTTAAGTATAAGATGGCCGCATTCCAGTAAATTAGAATAATAGACTTAATCGACATTGGAAAAGTTAAAAAGAGTATTTTGTTTAGCGAGAGAGGTGTCCATGCCTTCTTTGTGAGTCTTAATGCCGCATTAAATTGTAATTTTTCGTCTTTAATATTATCCATAGATACGTAAAGAAAGTCTTTTGGTGGAGTAAAGATCCATTTATATTTGATGTCCATAGGCATGAATGGTGAGACATGAAATGCCTTATCAAATTCAAATTCTTTGGATGTTGTTGGTATGTTTCTGCAGTCGTGGACATAGGCAAACTTTTCATTCCAAGGTGTATTAGTGATATGCGAAACAATAGCAACTAACTTACCATTGGAATCCATACAATAATAAAAGCTAACAGGATTAAAGCAGTAACCAAAATATCGTATGCTGGTAAGTAGATAGACTTTACCCTTATGATTAAATTGAAGCTTATCAAACAACAATTGTTGGATGGATACTTTGATTGATTTATTTTTTGGACCAAAAAAATCTGTCCTCATAAGGCATGCTAAATTTGGACGATTGAAGCTCCAAAACCAGTTTTTAGCAAATGCCTTAGTAATGTCATCCAGATCTATGAAGAGCATATTGATTTTGTACGAGAATGCATGCTTACGTGGATAGTGTCTTAGATGTGTAATCGTTCCTTTATATATAGCGTTCACTAGTCTAGCCAAGCGTTAAAATGTTGAGTGGCTTCATAGGCACTTTTAACCCCGTCCTCATGGAAACCATTGCCCCAGTATGCCCCGGCATAGCCAGTTCTATTTTTTCCAGAAATAGAGGTGTGTTTTTTCTGAGAAACTATACTATCAAGACTAAATTTAGGGTGCGTGTAAGTAAGTTTTTTTATAATCTTATCTTCGTCTATGGCTTTATTGGGATTCAATGTAACCAATAAAGGATCTTTAGTTTCTATGTTTTGTAGAATGTTCATGTTGTAGGTTAGTGTAACTGGGTCATTGGTTCGGTTATCTATATTGTAATTCCAAGCAGCCCACGCCAGTTTATTTTTAGGCATCATTGAGGTATCTGTATGCAGGATTACTTCGTTTTTTGTGTATGGGATTGAGCTTAACACCTTTTTTTCTTCTTCTGTCGGATCCTTTAGTAAGGCTAGAGCTTCATCGCTATGACAAGCAAAAAAAATGTAATCATAATGCTCGGACCGGTCTAGGAGTTTAATTATGACACCATTTTTTGATCGTTCCACATACTCTATTTTTGCGTTAAGCTCAATTTTATCCTTAAAGGGCGCACATAGTTTATTCACATAATGCTGAGAGCCTCCAGTGACTGTAAGCCATTGGGGCCTATTGTTAACAGAAAGCATTCCATGGTTATGGAAAAAAGTAACAAAAAATTTTGCAGGAAAATTTTTCATGGTTTGTATGTCTGATGACCATATAGCTGCCCCCATGGGTAAAATATAATTTTGCGAAAAATATTCAGAATACCCTCCCTTCTTAAGAAATTCTCCTAGGGTTATATTGCTTTCAACTTCCAACAATTTCAAAGACTTTTTATTAAAGCAAATGATCTCCCAGATCATTTTGATAAACTTTAGATTAAGAAGATTTTTTCTCTGTGCAAAGAGTGTGTTTAGGTTTGTACCATTGTATTCAAGGCCGGATACATCTGAGAATACGCTAAAGCTCATGGAGCTATCTTCGTAGTTAACCCCCAGAGTATTGAGCAGTTCGGTGAATAATGGGTATGTTTTTTTGTTAAATACAATAAAACCAGTATCTACGGAAATTTCTTTATTCTCTACCTGAATGTTATGGGTATGGGAATGCCCACCAATCCTGCCGTTGCTTTCGAATATTTTAATGTCATGCTCTTTATGGATGAGGTGAGCGACAGTATTTCCCGATATACCTGATCCCACGATAGCTATCTTCATAGTCGCTAGCTATTAGGATTTTTAGTGACGTGATTTGACTCACGGATATTTGCTGATACGGTTCTAATGTCCCAAATTATACCCAACATGGACATTATTCGCAGTATGTAATACGTAAGGTCAATCTCCCACCAATAAAAACCTTGTCTTGCCGATCCGGGGTAGTGATGATGATTGTTATGCCATCCCTCACCAAACGTTAGCAAAGCAATTATAAAGTTATTTCGGCTTGAATCATCGGTTTTATATCTTTTGTTACCCCAAACGTGAGCAACAGAGTTAACAAGAAAAGTCGAATGATAAAGAATCACTGTGGATAAAATAAACCCCCACACCACCAACTGCATTCCTGAGGTCCGAAGTTCTGGGTAATGGTTGTTAAGACTCTCTCCGGAAATATAAAGTCCGATGCATGTCAGAATAGGGATGATTACGTCAAATCTATCGATTAAGCGTAGCTCAGGAAAGCGAGAGAGCTCCTTGACCAACTTTGTATGGGTTAAGAAGTTAGCCTTGGTAAGAAACCAGCCTGTATGGCTCCATAGAAAGCTATGAGCTTTAGGTGAATGCTTATCATGAACAGTGTCAGAGTGCATGTGATGATCTCGGTGGTGTGCTGCCCACCATATTGGACCACGCTGAACCGCGGAGGCACCTACTACTGCAAATATAAATTGAATAACCCGGCTAGTTTTAAAAGTTTTATGAGAAAAATAGCGGTGATAGAAACCGGTGATAGCAAACATTCTTAGAGCATACATAAAAAGGAATACCATAAATGCCACGATACTAAAATCTACAAAAAAAACAGCAAAGACTGCTAGGTGAATAATGATATAGGGAATAACTCTGGCCCAGTCAATTTCCTTCCCATTGAGCTGGGAGCTCATGTATTTATTTTCCACGGCCCTGTTGTCAAGCCAGCCGAGAATGAAAGAAATCACCGTGCTGGTAACCTTCCTCATTGTTGTGGCACCATTCTTAGATTATCAATGTTATACCCCATAGCTTCAATCATAGCGGTAAATTTAACAATATCTTCGTGGGGCAAGGACTTACTTCGTGACATCAGCCACACATAATCTAAGGCGTCTCTTGCGACGATGGTGTTTTTATAACCCTCATCTACATAAACAATTTTGTACTGCGCTTTAATGGGCCAAATGAATTGCATACCCCATTCGGCATTATCGGTACCCTTAACCACAAAGCCTTTGGGATGGTATTGTTTTTTCTCTCCATCAACAGCAGCTTCGTTAAAAGTGAAGGTTGTTTGAATGGTTCCGTCATCATTGAGCTTATAAGATTCAATTGCATTGTAAGCATTCTTTTCAATAAATGCTGGTATATGCGCTATAACATACCAGTCCCCCATGAAGCTGTTGATATCAACGCTAGGGACTGTTTTGAGAGATTTTGTGGGCATAGAACATCCAGTTACCATAAAAATTAATAAAAAAATTATTTTAAAATCATGCATATAAGAATAATACCTAATGTAATTTATAAAAAATGTCACCAATGGGTGTAGGTGACTTTAGTGCAACCCAATTAAGATTGTCGTCATACCACAACTGAATGGCTAGCTTTTCCTGACCATCCTTCGTCGCCTTAATCTCATAGTGTTGGGTTGGAGTGCTTTCGCCTCGCACCCTTATAGTTTCTTTTTTTAGAAGCCTTATGTCCACATCAAGATACTCACCATTTTGTGAGTTTAGCAAGCGTTTTTGCTTCAGTATATTTTTGTCCCAGTAGGCAAATGTCATCACACATTCACTTAGCTTGATAAGTGTATTGTTACTGACAAGAGCTAAGTGACCATTTTCTATCTTACCCTTTACACCAAAGTGGTCGCCATCGTCATTTGTCGAGCTACTAATTGATTGGATACATCCGTTAGACCATGTTTCTTCAGATCTGTGTTGGTAATATATATCCATAAATAAAAACTTAATATGAAAATCTGCTCTGCTTAGCGATTTTTTGTCCTCAACAATGAATGTGTGCTGCCCTATAACCTTATCATTTAACACAGCATCAAATACCCAGTCTTCCGCATATGCAAGAAAAGGCGTGACTAAAAAGGCAAAAATTGTAATTAATTTTTTGGTGGCCATGGAATAAAACTCGAGGTATTTTGGATGTATTCATTATACCCTGGCCTTCTGTTGGTTATGGTTTGTTCCATCAACCCCACGCCCGATATTTTTAAAAGTAAGAGAGTCATGAGCAATGGGGATATTATAAAGAACCAGGGCCCTCCATCTAAGGAAACAAGGTAAAAGCCCCACCAAACAAGAAATTCGCCAAAATAATTGGGGTGCCTGGAGTATTTCCATAACCCCGTTCTAAGAACACCTTTATTTTTGTTGTGACGCAGGAAGCGCCTTAACTGAATGTCGGCTATGGATTGAAAAAAGACACCAAACAAAACGATACCCAATCCCACCTTATCAATCAAATTATATGCCCGAGAATTCTCTAGTGAGCCTATTAGCGGCAAGACAATAATCGATGCGAGAAGGGCCTGAAATAGAAAGATGATATAGATACTCTTAATACCAAAGCCAGGAGAATTATTCTTTCTAATATTTTGGTAGCGAATATCTTCAGGCTGCCCCCAGTTCCTTAAAGTAAGATAGCCACTTAATCTTGAAGCCCAAACAAACAAAGCTATCATGATTGCTACATGCCTTTCTGTGATGATAGATGTCTGACTCATTGCGGTTACCAAGGCAAGTACAAAGAAAAGACTCCACATGCTATCGACGTGAGTGACATTTTTTGTTGCTAGACTTAGCACCCATCCTGCTAAGGCAAATATTACTAAATTCGTTAGTATGGGTAGATAGATAGCTACCATGTTTTTTCACTCTGTCTAATTAGCATAGGAGTGATGATTGCCCATCCTGCCGCCAATATGATTATTGTTTGAGGGTTAGTGACAGTAATAGCCCCTAAGCTTTCTCCGGCTAGGTAAGCCAACGGCCCACCAACCGCACCAAATAAAACAGATAAAATGATGCGATTTTTTAGCCAAGCTAAACTGTGATTTAAAGTAATCGAAAAAAGCAACCAAAGCATTACTATCCATAAAGGTGTTAGTGGGAATTCCCATCCAGGATTATTGTATAAAATCATTCCGCTGTATTGAAGCAAGCCATCAAAAAAGAAACCAATGCAAGCAGATAGCACCAACAATTTAAGGTCATTTTTCTTGTAATTTGTCAGGTGTAGGTGTGTTAAAAGAATGATCACGCTTGCACACAAAGCAAGATAGGGTTTGTTCCATGAGGCGCCGAGTATGCAGATAAACCAACCTAGCTGAAACAAGGAAAAGTTAACAATTTTTTCGATCATTTTTTAAATAGGTAATGTGATACCAACCATTCCTCCCCGTTACTGTATCCCCATAGCTCAGCACATGCCATGAAAAATATTCTCCATCTATTCATCCATTTTACCGCACTATCTTTTCCATAGATTTCTTCAAGCACCTTCATAGCTTGATCATGGTTTCGGTCGATATTCTCCAGCCATGCATTGGCTGTTTTTTCATAATTCTGGCCTGACCATTGCCATTGATCTTTTATCATCAGCTTATCTTGGACCATTAATGGTAAGTCTTCGCTTGGCATCATTCCGCCTGAGAAGAAGTATTGACTCATCCAGTCATCATCATCTTGGACTTCAAAAAGGTATGGCTGTGACTTATGTACAAAGATGTGCATAAAGAAGAGCCCACCCGGCTTTAGCCAACTAGCTATAAGGTTAAATAACTTCCTATGATTTCTCATGTGCTCAATCATTTCTACCGAAACGACTCTATCAAAGATTTCTTGCGTCTGAAAATCATTCATATCACAGGTGATGACCTGCAAATTCTTGATATTTCTGCTATTTGCCTCATGCATAATATAATCTTTTTGTGAAGAGGAGTTTGATACTGAGGTGATTGAGGCATTAGGAAATTTTTCAGCCATCCATAAAGACAATGAGCCCCACCCACATCCTAGCTCTAAAATATTCATTCCATCTGCCAATTCAGCATGTTCGCACGTTATCTGGAGGGCTAAATCTTCTGCCTGATCAAGATTATGGGTAGTTTTGTCCCAAAAACACGAACTGTATTTTTTATTTCTACCAAGACAGAGGCGGTAAAAATCAGATGGAATTTCATAGTGCTGCTCGTTTGCCAGTTCTGGGACCAATGCAATAGGGGCTTCATCCATCGCCTTTACAAACAGATCTTTATTGTTTTTGTTTGTATGTTGGTCTGTATGGATAAGTGACTTCAACCGCTTTGTTAGTAAGGTCCTTATGCCATAGCGAACTATAAAGTCTGGCAACAACCCTTTCTCTGCTAAATTTATTAGTTTTGTGATCATTTAATAGACAATCTTTTATGTTTTATAATTAACGTTGGTAGGCAATCTTCGCCCTCATAAGTTTCAATGAAACTACCATAAAAAAAAGGTATTGAAGGGTTAAGCTCTTATTTTTATTGCAACATTAATAATAGGGGGTTGAGCCTACAACCTCAAGGTGTTTTTTAGCTTATTTATAAATTACGGATAGGAGTCTTGATTCGCCACTATTTTGTGATAATGACGCAATAATAATTGGCGTCCCCAAGGGGATTCGAACCCCTGTCGCCGCCGTGAAAGGGCAGTGTCCTAGGCCTCTAGACGATGGGGACGTGCTAGAAGGTCGATATTCTACTATAAATTTTCATTTGTATATAAAAAAAATAGTTTTTCCTTTATTTTTAGTATCTAAACTGGCTTCAAATTTACCGCTTTTTGTTTTAGGACAAGCTAAGGTTGTTTACACACTCTAAAAAAACCTTTACATTTAATGAGATTGCCTTATGAGCCACTAACCTTATCTAGGAAATGTATTGACTATCCGTCAAGATTACGCAATTTTACTTGCAGAGGCTTTTGAAAAAAAGTTTGACCTAAAACCTACGCCTGAAAATTTTATCAAAAAGTACTCAGCAGCATCAAATGATGATCTCGTATCTTATGAAACGGTCCGCAAGTGGCTAAAGGGCATAAATACCCCTAACTTTGTTAGGATGTGTGCTATCGCCATTTGGCTGGATATGGATGTTAATAAATTTCTTGATGAACATAGAGACTTTCACTAGCATTTATGTGTATGATATAAAAAAATTCAATAAGTGAGAAAGGTCATGGGAAATCGCGATAAAAGAAAAGAAACCAAAGGTAAGCCTAAGAAAGAAAAAGCCCCTGTCGCTTAACTATTAGATTTTTCGACTAGTTTTTTTACGATATTAAGACTGGTAAATGGAAATAAGGCCGGAATAAAAGCATGAATAATCGATGTGATGCCCGCATAGATTAGTAATAATCCAGCAAAAAAAGCAAAACCAAGGTGATGCCAGTAAGACTTACCGGATGCCTCGAGATGTTTTTTAAACATAGTTTCAACTCCCTATAAAAAAATTATGGTTTAATTACTTTGCTAGAGCATGCAAAATGGCAAGAATGGACTGGCTCGTATTGTCATGTGAGTAGCCACCTTCCATCACATATAAAGTCTTTGCATCCGCATGTTTTTTCGCTAAGTCGCTGAGTACCTTAGCCACCTCTTGGTATCCTTTCTCCGTATAATGCAAGCCCCCAAGCGGATCTGCTTGGTGACCATCAAACCCTGCAGAAACTAAAATAAATTCCGGCCTGAACTCATCCATCGCCTTAACAAGCTTGCTATTTAAAGCATTAATTAACTCAGCATCACCGGAACCCTTGGGAAGCTCGACATTAAGGGTGAAGCCCTTGCCTTTGCCTGAGCCAGTTTCTTGTGGACTGCCTGTTCCTGGGTATAGAGGGTGCTGATGAACGCTAAAATAAAATACCGAGTTGTCATCATAAAAAATATCTTGGGTGCCGTTACCGTGATGCACATCAAAATCGACTATCAAAATACGTTGCAAGGCATAGCGTTGTTGAGCGTACCTTGCAGCGATTGCAACATTATTATAGATACAAAATCCCATGCCTCTATCGGCAGAAGCATGATGGCCAGGAGGTCTTACAAGAGCGAAAGCCGTAAAGGTATTATTATTAAACATAATCTGATCCACACCCTCAATAACAGCTCCCACAGCCACCCTTGATGCCATGTCAGAATCTTTTGATATAACGACGTCACCCGTCGAAAGATAGGCTGTTTGATCTTTTTCTTGTGCTTCGACTTCAGAAGCAACTAAACGGAGGTAGTCTTCTGTGTGCACCAATTGAAGGGTTTCGTCACTTGCTTCTTTTATGGTTGGCCAAACCAGATGCTTTATTAGCCCTTTGTCATTTCTAATTGCGGTGGATGCGGTAGTCAATCGTTCAGGCTTCTCGGGATGGTTTATGCCGGTGTCGTGAGCAAGCATTCTGCTATCAAAAAGTACGGCTATTTTTTTATTCTTAGGGTCAGCAATAGCTGAGCTAATGCTGACCATAGTAATAACCGCAACACTTAAGATGCTTAGTATTTTCATTAACGTTATTTTTTAAATTTGTATTGCTGTGAACAGTAAGCCCTGGTTATACCATTTGGTCTTAATGACTCATGCCTTAAGTCACTTGCCTTCATTCTTTTTCGCCATAAAGTATAACTACCACGCTTTAACTCTTTCTTCATCAGAAGTTTTAATTGGTCCTCTTTAAGACCAAAATTTCTATAAATAGCATCTAAAGAGGTTCTGTCCTCCCATGCCATCTCAATGATCCGAGAAGTCTCCTCTAGTGAAAAGTTTTTACGCATGCTTTACTGATCAATTGTTTAAAAAAAGGTGCCATTACATACCATAATAACTCACACCCAGATTTATATAAGCAAATGTACGCATAAATTTTTTGGTTGGCTTAGGTTGGTTGCTTAGCATTAATTAGCAATTGGTCTTTAATGCTAGTTTCTAAGTTCTTCAGGTTAGCAGGAGACGTCTTTTTCATAGGGGTAAGCAAAAAGAAATCCTCCGCCCGTCCACCCAGAGTATTGATTTTTGCGTTGGCGATAGAAAAACCGTTCTTATTGATTTCGTTCGCAATAAGGCTAAGCAATCCTTGTTGCCCGTCGGTAATGACATGGAACTCAATGAGGCCATTCGGCAAGTAGTGATAGCTAATATTGGTTTTGATTTGATGATGTGCTGCTTGCCTTGTTTTTCTGAGGCTTATGGTCTCTGGTAGCGCTGCTTGACTATCTATGATCTTTGTTAATTCGACCTCAATATGCTGAAAGAGATGCTGATAAGAGGTGCTGGCATTTTCCTCAATTAATACATTAAATATGTCCAAAGCATAACCATTTTCTGTGGTGTGTATTTTTGCTTGGGCTACATCCAGCTGATTAACATAGAAGAAATTAGTAATTTTTAAAAAAGCGTTAGAGGTATTTTTTGTATAGACCAGTATTTCAAGACCATTCCCATCACGGCAATGATGGGCCTTAATTAAGGACCCATGACTTGCTTGGTAATTGATTAAGACCCTTGAATGCCATGCAATATCATGCTCGTCAAACTTGTAAAAATAGTCATTGCCCAACCCAGCCCATATCGGCTTGGTTGCCTTAACCGAAATGCGGTAACCATCCAAAATGACTTGAGCAGCTTTTTTTCTTTTGTTAATTATATCTTCTGGAGACATGACGCTGTTAGCGAAATAAGTAGAAGTGGCATTATAAAGGTCCTTGAGAAGGGTGGCCTTCCATTGATTCCATACATGAGGGCTGGTAGCTCTTATATCGGCAACAGTTAAAAGATACAGTGCATCCAGTCTATATTGATCTTGAATAAAATGAGCAAAGCGCTGTATTACCTGTGGATCGGAAAGATCTTCTTTTTGAGCGACCTGGGATAACTTAAGATGGGATTTTACTAGCCAACTAACCATATTGGTATCGGCGGTGGTTAAGCCAAACCAACCTCCAAAGCGTTTCGCAACTTTTTCTCCCTTTTCTGAATGATCGCCACCCCGACCCTTGGCGATATCATGAAAAATTGCACCCAGATACAAAAGGTAAGGTTTGTCAAAGTTAACAAAAATCCTATGGCATTCAGGGAACTCATGCTCAAGCTTAGCCTTGCTAAAGCGGCGCATGTTTTCAATCACGTTAAGGGTGTGTTCATCTACCGTATAAATGTGGAAGAGGTCATGCTGCATTTGCGCCACAACTCGTCCGAAGGGCGGAATATATTTGCCTAGGATGTTGCATTTGTTAAGCAGTCGAAAGGAACGGTTGACCTTGTTACCACCTTTTAATAGCCGAAAAAAATTATCCCGGATTGATGCATCATCTCTGATGGATTTGTTTATGCGTTTAGAGGTCGTATCAAGTAAACCTAAAAGGTTGGGGCCAAAGCCTACGATATGTTTTTTTTCCTGAAAAACCAGAAAAGGATCAAATAAATGGTTGATGAAGCTTCCTTGGTATGACTTATCTATCTCTAGTAAATTATCGTATTCATAAAGAGGAAGCTTATGTTCTACCGCGGTATTTTTATGTTCCAGAGGATCCAGTTTTTTTATAATAATCTCATTAAATAAAATTACGTAATTAACGGATTTATAGTAACTTTTCATAACCAGTTCACTTGATTTTTTATACTCTGAGTTTTGGTAACCTAGATGTTCTGCTAGCCGGTTTTGTAAGTCGAAAACCAACCTATCTTCCGCTCTTCCTGCCAGCAAATGAAGCAAGATTCTTCTTTTGGTAATACGATTCAAATGAAATCGTACTTTATTAAACTCCTCTCGATCGATGACATGGTTGGAGAGTATTTGTTTAAATGTATTGCCCTTATTTTGACTGGACGCTAACCACAAGACCATATGAAGGTCTCTTAATCCTCCAGCACTCTCTTTGATATTTGGTTCTAATTGATAAGCTGAGTCACGAAATTTTTTATGCCTGGCATTTTGTTCGCGCAACTTCTCAACATAAAATTGCCTTGGATTTATTTCATTAACAATGCTCTTTTGTAGCTCTAAAAACTCTTTTTTAGAGCCCTTGATTAACCTTGATTCTAGAAGGTTCGTGGTTGTTTTGATGTCTTTATGCATCTCCATACGGTTTTCTTTTATGGTCCGAACGCTATGCCCAATTTTTAATCCCAAATCCCAACAAGCCGTGACAAAAGCCGTGATTTTATCTTTATCCAGCTGGTTCAGGTCTTCAGGGACCAGGATAAGTATATCGATATCCGAATAAGGAAATAATTCTTGCCTACCATAGCCACCAACGGCCACCAGTGAAATATTACCTGCTAGGTTCAGGCTGATTGATAGGTCAAGCAATAATGCATCAACTAGGCGCGTATGATTCTTTAAAAAGGAGTGCCCATTATATTTTGTAAGGAAGTCTTTACATAACTGATCAAACTTAGCCTGGTAATTTTTTTTCAGCTCCTGAATCATTTTTTTACTAAGGCTTCCAGGGTAGGGGTGTGCCATCAGATACTGTCAGGACTTCAAAGCCCGTCCCGGTGACCAAGACGGTATGCTCCCATTGAGCTGAAAGGCTTCGGTCCTTCGTCACCACGGTCCATCCATCCGAAAGCATCTTAATGTCACGTTTTCCGGCATTAACCATGGGCTCTATCGTAAAAATCATACCTTCTTGCAGCTTGGTACCTGCTCCACGACTACCATAGTGAAGTACCTGCGGGTCTTCATGAAAAACCTTGCCAATACCATGGCCACAAAACTCGCGGACTACACTAAATCCGTTAGCCTCGACATAGTTTTGAATAGCAAAGCCGATATCCCCTAAACGGTTTCCAGGCTTTACCTCGTTGATTCCTAGCCACATTGATTGGTAGGTTATTTCACTCAACCTTTTGGCTTGGATAGAAGGTTCTCCAATATAAAACATGCGGCTCGTATCGCCGTGGTAACCGTCTTTGATAACGGTGACATCCACGTTGACCACATCCCCTTTTTTTAGAATTTTGGGACCAGGAATACCATGACATATTTGATTATTTACCGACGTACATACTGATTTTGGATATGGGGTATGGCCGGGAGGAGCATAATTTAGTGGGGCTGGAATAGTTTTTTGGACATCAACCATAAAGTTATGACAGATTGTATCTATCTCATCCGTGGTAATGTTGGGCTTAATGTAATCGGTAACATGGTCCAAAACTTCCGACGCTAACTTTCCTGCTATACGCATCTTTTGGATATCTATTTCATTTTTTATGGTTATGGTCATGGCAGTCTATTTTTCAGATGATTTTTGGACAAGATAATAATTAATTATGGTATCATAGCGGCTTTTCAAAGTTACGAAAAAATTTCCATTAGGCCTTGTTAAGGGTGCTACCTTACCAAAGGTAGTCATTTTTAGGCTTAATGCAGTTATTAACCCTTATAGGAGAAACACATGGCTATAACCATGCGACAAATGTTAGAAGCGGGCGTTCATTTCGGACACCAGACCCGTTATTGGAATCCAAAAATGGCACCTTATATTTTTGGCGATAGAAATAAAATTCATATTGTGAACCTTGAGAAGACTCTTCCGATGTTTGAAGAAGCGTTAAAATATTCGAAAACCTTAGCGGCTAACAAAGGACGCATTCTTTTTGTTGGGACCAAGAGGCAAGCCAGAGACATTCTTAAAGAAGAAGCTTTGCGCGCAGGTTGTGCATACGTTAACCATAGATGGCTTGGCGGCATGCTAACAAACTTTAAAACGGTGAAGCAATCCATTAAGCGCTTAGTTGAGCTTGAAACGATGTTTGAGGATGGTAGCTTAGAAAAAATTACAAAAAAAGAAGCGCTGAATCTTAAAAGAGAATACGACAAGCTAGAACGCTCTATTGGTGGTATTAAAAATATGACAGCACTTCCTGACGCTATTTTTGTTGTGGATGTCGGTTTTGAGAGTGGAGCAGTCGTTGAAGCAACTAAGCTGGGTATTCCTATTATTGGTGTGGTGGATACTAATAACTCGACCGACAATATTGCCTATGTGATTCCAGGTAATGATGACTCAAGTAGGGCCATTAGGCTTTATGCCAGGGGTATGGCCGACACCATTCTAGAAGGGAAAAATAGCGCCCTTAATGAAGTAGCGAAGATGGTTGCCGAAGAAGCAATAGTCGACGAAGCGGCAGCAGAAACAGAAGAATCATAAAACTATTATATTTGGGAGTTTGTAGATAATGGCTGAAATTACAGCAAGCATGGTCATGGCGCTTAGAGGAAAAACTGATGCGCCTATGATGGATTGCAAAAAAGCACTAACCGAGGCTGATGGGGACGCACAAAGAGCGGAAGAGATCTTGCGTGTTCGTTTTGGCAATAAAGCATCAAAAGCATCTGCAAGGATTGCAGCGGAAGGAACGGTTTCCTCTTTTATCTCAGCTGACGCCAAACAAGGCTGCCTTATAGAGATTAATGCAGAAACGGACTTTTGTGCCAAGAATGAGGAATTTCAACAATTTGGTAGCACATTGGCCAAAGCTGTGGTCGATAGTAATGCTGCTTCAGTAGAAGAATTAGCCACTGTTGATGTGGATGGTAAAACGGTTGAAGAAATGCGCACCGGGTTAATCGGAAAGATTGGGGAGAATATCACGCCAAGAAGATTTCAATTACTTCATGCTAAAGGGTCTTTATACACTTATATTCATGGGGCAAAGCTCGGGGTTATTTTGGACTTGGAAGGTGGGAATGATGAGCTGGGAAAAGATATTGCTATGCATATCGCTGCCGCAAAACCTAGAGCAATAGATCAAAGTGGCGTGGATGCCGAGTTAATTGAGACTGAAAGACGCGTTGCTATTGAAAAAGCAAAAGAAGCTGGAAAGCCAGAAGATATGCTTGAAAAAATTGCGACAGGAACGGTAAATAAATTCCTTAAAGAGGTGACACTGCTCAACCAAGCTTTTGTTAAGGATGACAAGTTATCGATTCAGGATCTTTTGAAAAAAAACAATGCCACTGTACATTCGTTTACGATGTACTCGGTAGGAGAGGGCATTGAAAAGAAACAAGAAGATTTTGCTGCTGAAGTAGCAGCCGCATCAAAAGTTTAGTATTTAGCTATTAAAAAAAGGATTGTTTTCACAATCCTTTTTTTTTAATCAAAACCATATAAAATAAACGAAATACTAATTTAAGAAATTCATGGCCAAATCAAAATACAACCGAATATTACTTAAGCTTTCTGGTGAAGCCCTTATGGGCAAAGATGCTTTTGGCGTTAATCCTGAAACTGTTACAAAGATAGTGAGAGAAATAAAGGTCGCCAAAGACATGGATGTTGAAGTGGCTGTTGTTGTGGGTGGAGGTAACATTTTTCGAGGCGTTGCCTTGGGTGCGGCTGGCATGGATAGAGCAACGGCAGATTATATGGGTATGCTTGCAACGGTAATGAATGCATTAGCGCTTCAGGATGCAATGAAACATGAAGGTCTGGTGAGCAGAGTGCAGTCAGCAATAAATATCGATCAGATAGTCGAGCCTTACATTCGCGGCAAAGCAATTAAATATTTAGAAGAGAAGCGTATTGTCATTTTCGCCGCAGGTACCGGCAATCCTTTCTTTACCACCGACACAGCGGCAGCCTTGAGGGCAATGGAAATTAATGCGCAGATAATGATTAAGGCGACTAAGGTTGATGGTATTTATTCAGATGACCCCGTCAAAAATCCTAGTGCGACAAAATATACTAATGTGAGCTTTGACGAGGTGATTCAGAAAAATCTTAAAGTCATGGATGCCACAGCATTTACGCTTTGCAGGGATCAAAAGTTACCTATAGGGGTAATTGATATTTTTAAAGAAAATGCCCTAAAAAATATTTTACTGGGCGTCGAAGAAGGAACGTTGGTTAATATTTAATAAGGGAACACCTGATGGAAGAAATCAAAAAAAATACAAAAAATAAAATGCAAAATAGTTTGGACGCTCTCAAAAACAATCTTTCTAAGATCCGAACTGGACGAGCGCATACTGGCGTATTAGATCACATAACTGTGGACTACTATGGCTCTCAAACTGCTTTAAATCAGGTTGCAGGGGTGACATTGGGCGATGCCACAACTATCAACATCCAGCCTTACGAAAAAACAATGATTACCGTCATAGAAAAAGCTATTCGAGAAAGTGACTTAGGTCTAAACCCTGCGACTTCAGGCGACTTGATTCGAGTGCCAATGCCACCTCTTACTGAAGAGAGAAGAAAAGACTTAATTAAAGTAGTAAAGTCCGAAGGAGAAAACACTAAAATTGCTATCAGGAATGTAAGGCGTGACGCTAACGAGGCATTAAAAAAGCTTACTAAAGATAAAGAGATCAGTGAAGATGATGAGAGAAGGGCGCAAGAAGAGGTACAAAAGATGACTGATCAATACATTATTCACGTTGACCAGGTTATTGAGGCTAAAGAAAAAGATCTTTTAGTGATATAGGTTTTTTTTGTTCCCAAGTCTAAAAAAATTATTTTTCAAACCAACTAAACTACCAAACCATATTGCCGTAATTATGGATGGTAACGGCCGGTGGGCCAAAAAACGTTTTCTACCTCGTATTGCCGGCCATACTAAAGGTACAGAAGCTGCGGAAAAAATAGTTAAGTATGCTATCCAATACGAAATTAAAGTTCTTACATTATTTACATTCAGCACGGAGAATTGGCAAAGGCCCGAGGAGGAAGTTGGGGGCCTGTTAGATCTTTTTGAAGAGTCTGTTGTTAAGTCCAGAGACAGTCTATTAAAAAATAATATTGTCATTAGGTTTGTTGGCGACAAGACCACTTTTGCTAAAAATCTTCAGCGTAAATTGAATGAATTAGAAACGAGTTCCGCTAAAAATAGCGGGCTCAATTTAAATATAGCCCTCAACTATGGAGGTCGATCTGAGATTGTTAGGGCAGTGAGTGCGGTTTATAAAAAAAAGGGGAGGTTAATCAGTGAGGCTGAAATAACCAAGCACCTCGATACAGCTGGTCTTCCTGACGTGGATTTGCTAATTAGAACTGGTGGAGAGAGCCGGGTCAGCAACTTTTTATTATGGCAAATAGCCTACGCGGAACTTTTTTTTATCAATGTTTTATGGCCAGATTTTTCAGAAAAACATTTCGTTGAGGCCTTACGTTGGTTTAAAAAAACGCATCGAAAGTTTGGGACATTGACGGATGAGTGATGCTTAAACAACGTTTAATTTCAGCAATATTAATGCTAATTATATTTGTGGGATGTTTTTTTTTCCTACCGAATCCTTTTTTTGAGGTTGTAGTCCTCACAATTACTGCAATTTTATTTTTTGAGCTACGCGGGTTGTTGGTCCTCTCTAGCGGTCAAAGCGTTATTTATTGGCTCATATCTTTATCAAGCTTACTCCCTGCATTTATTTTCAGAGATGATCTTTTGTCTTTTTCCACTTTTTTCTTACTCCTAGCTTGTTTCTTTTGGGTGGTATTGGCCCCCCTTAACATGATGAAGGGTACGAATTCACCCCCCCAGCGGAATTTATTTCACTGTTTATACGGACTGGTTGTTATTGCGCCCATGACTTACTCGGTATTAATTCTTTATAGCCAAAATAAATCATTTTTACTGTTTGTTTTTATTACTATTTGGATGGCAGATATTGGCGCTTATTTTACGGGGAAAAGGTTTGGCTCCATTAAGATTGCAGCAAGCATCAGTCCCGGAAAATCGATGGAAGGGGCTCTAGGTGGCATTTTCTTTAATGTCTTATTAGCTTTACTCGTTAAGCTAAATTTTGCCGAATTTCATTTGGTAAACGGTTTAATTTTTTGTATCTCGATATCAGCACTCAGCATTTATGGCGACTTATACGAGTCATTACTTAAGAGATTGGCAGGAGCTAAAGACAGCAGTAATTTTATTCCTGGTCATGGGGGTTTTCTGGATAGGGTTGATGGTTTTCTTCCAACCCTTCCTGCCGCCCTGATTTTTCATGAATACCTGAGCTTAACAGTCTAGATGAAAATTATTTCTATTCTTGGTTCAACCGGAAGTATTGGCAAAAGCACCCTTGATGTACTCAGATTGAACCCGGTTGATTTTAAAGTTTTTGCTTTGTCATGTTATTCCAACCTAGAATTATTAGCACAACAAACTATCGAATTTCAACCTGAGGTTATTGTAGTTAAAGATGCTGATGATCGAGAGATTATACGATCCCACCTAAAAGAGAAGGCCAGCCCGGAAATACTGTGCGGACCTGATGGCTACAAGGCGATAGTTGAGACAGATATTGTGACGGACGTAGTGGCAGCCATTGCTGGAGCTGCAGGCCTCATATCCACTTACCATGCCGCATTAAAAGGAAAGCGCATATTATTGGCCAATAAGGAATCCATGGTTATGGCAGGATCACTTATTATGCACCAGACTAAAATAAATCAGGGCCTCATCATTCCTGTGGACAGTGAGCATAACGCTATTTTTCAAGTACTGAATAACACTGCTGACAATCAAGCTATCAAAAAAATCATTTTGACGGCTTCGGGTGGTCCATTTAGAGGCTTTAGCCCTGAAGCGCTTAAAGAAGTAACTATTAAGCAAGCACTTAACCATCCAAAATGGAGTATGGGTAAGAAAATTTCAATCGACTCTGCAACTATGATGAATAAAGGTTTGGAGGTTATAGAAGCCTCATTTTTATTTAATCTTCCTTCAGAAAGGATAGAGGTTTTAATTCACCCACAAAGCATTGTTCATTCTTTTGTAGAATTTATTGATGGAAGCTCATTAACCCAATTGGGTTGCCCTGACATGAGAGTCCCCATCTCTTTTGCTCTAGGCTACCCTCAGAGAATACCGTCGGGTGTAAATGGCATTGATCTAACAAAGCATGAGGCGCTTTCCTTCTCACAGCCGAACCACAAGCTATTTCCCTGCCTTAATTTAGCATACCAAGCATTAAGTGCAGGGCAAAGCTCATGTGTGATTTTAAATGCCGCTAATGAGATCGCTGTCGAGGCTTTTCTAAAAGGCAGGATCATATTTACAAAAATTCACGACGTTGTTAAGGAGGCTATGAATATGGTTGTTACAGAGACGAGCCATGAATTAGGAGACATCATTGACCTTGATAAAGCAGTGCGGGCACGGACCCATGAAATAATAGCTGGCATAACATAGCTTTTTTTACTCTGAATTGACTACAAAGTCGTTTACGGCTGCTTATTTATTGCCTGTACATAGCCAGCGATAAATAAATCAAATAAAAGGCGGCAACAAAATTTTTTAGTGTAGTTGCTTTCCTTCCATTTTAAAAAAAAACACTGATAAAAAATATGCTTATCTGCCAGTAACTTGCATGAAAATTTTCTCCCTTCTTATTGAATTTGCAGTATATAATGGCATTTTGTATCCTACATAATTGCCAATGAAAAAAATACTTAGCTTGGTTTTTGTTGTTCTGAGTTTTTCTATCTTTGCAGCAGAAAATTTACGGGTTTCCGATATCAAAGTGGAAGGTCTCCAAAGGATTGACCCCGGCCTCATTTTCAATAACATTCCTTTTGAAATAGATGATCTTATTGAAGACATTGATTTTTCTAAATCCATAAGCCTTATCTACAAAACCGGCCAATTTAAGGATGTTGCCATTGAGAGAGAAGATCAAGTCATTATCATTTCTGTAAGGGAGAGACCGATTATCAATGAAATTAATTTTTATGGAACGGAAAGCTTTCAACCGGAGGCCTTAAAAACAGGTCTCTCATTGATGAATTTAGCGAGTGGATTGATATTTGATAATGGTGACATCGCAAAGGCTGAAAGAGAACTCACCAACCAATACCTTTCTCAGGGTAAATATACGACCAGCGTTAGAGGGGAGGTTGTCCCGTTAGAAAGAAATAGGGTGGATATTAATTTCTATATAGAAGAAGGGAGGCTGTCTAGAATTAAAGACATAGCTATCGTAGGGAATAAGTCATTTGTCAAGGAGGAGTTATTAGACGAATTCTCTCTTAAAACAACCAATATTATGTCTTGGTGGGAAAAAGATGACAGGTACTCTAAGCAAACACTGACCGGTGATCTAGAAAGATTGCGATCGTTTTATATGAACCAAGGGTTCATGAATTTTAAAATTAATTCTTCTGTGGTTAGTATTTCCAAAGATAAAAAGAAAATCTTTATCGCCGTTACTATAGATGAAGGCGATAAATTCAGCATAGGCAAAGTAAAGCTTAAAGGGGATGTCCCTCAGCCTTTAGCCCTTTCTGACCTTGAAAAAGACCTTTCTATCTCGGAGGGTGATGTATTTAATAGAAGCAAGGTCAATGAGAGTACATCTAAGGTAGCAAAAAGTTTAGGGAACTTCGGTTACGCATTTGCTAACGTTAGCTCTGTGCCAACGATTGACAAAGACAAACACCGGGTCGACTTTACTTTTTTCATCGACCCAGGAAAGAAAATCTATGTCAGACGCATTAACATTATAGGAAATGAAAAGAGCAAGGATGGGGTCATCCGCAGAGAGTTAAGGCAGCTGGAATCCTCATGGTTTGCTCAGGATAAGGTGGATAGATCGAAAACGCGGCTTACCAGGACACAGTTTTTTGATAGTGTGGATGTGGAAACCCCAGCAGTGCAGGGCGTTTCAGACCAGGTTGATCTAAATATAAAGGTAACCGAGAGAAATACCGGAAAGGTGTCGATTGGCGCAGGTTTGAGTTCTAGTGAAGGGGTTGTCGGTACATTGAGTGTGTCTCAGGATAATTTTCTCGGTACCGGTAATCGGATTGCAACAGCAATCAGTACAGGGGATATTAACAAAGTTTACAGTCTGAGCTTTACTGACCCGTATTGGACCGAAGATGGTGTCTCTCGTGGGTTTAGTGTTTACCACAAAGAAACGAATACCAAAGACCTTGGAACAGGAACGTATGACACTGCATCCGCAGGTTTTGGTATGAATTTTGGTATACCGTTATCCGAATATGATACCTTGTCTTTTGGCGCAACGATCGATTTAACGGAGTTAAAATTGCAAGCCGACTCTCCTGTGGGCTACAAAAACTATTGTTCTAGTGTTGCATCAGCAGGAAGCCTTAATTGCGATACCGATTCATTGGCTTTTTGGGCAGGCTGGCAAACAGATTCTAGAGACAATATGATTTTCCCAACCAAAGGTTACAAAGTTAGCTTAAACGCAGATGTAACTGCCCCGGTTTTTGATATGCAGTACTACAAAATATCCGCTTCAGGAGAACAGTACTTCCCTGTAACCGAAAAAATTACTACCCGCATAAAAGGGGCTTTAGGGTACGGAGCAAGTTATGGAGATGAAATATTCCCGTTTTTTAAAAATTACACTGTAGGTGGCCAATCAACGCTTAGGGGCTTCAAACAATCTTCTGTGGGTGAAAAAACATTGGATACCAATGGTCAATACATCACTTATGGTGGCGAAAAAATGGTTACATTGAGTGCCGAGACATTTTTTCCTGTACCAGGTATGAAGAACACGGATAGCTTTAGGATGAGCGCATTCGTAGACGCTGGTGGAGTTTTTGAAGATTCTTTTTCCGCATCCGAGATGAGGTACTCTATGGGTATAGGGGCCACATGGCTTTCACCCTTTGGACCACTTAACGTCTCCCTAGCAGCCCCATTGAATGATGATAATTTAGATCAAACAGAGACATTCCAATTTGGAATGGGTACAAACTTTTAAATCAACCTAGGAGCTATTTATGAAAAATTTACTATTAGTATTTACCGCTGTTACTCTTAGCGGCTTTTTTAATCCAGCATTCGCAGAAATTAAAATTGGTTTTGTCCAAGTGGATAAAATCCTTAAAGAAGCTCCACAAACTCAAGCTAGTAATAAAAGGTTAGAGAAGGAATTTAAAAGCAAGACGGAAAGTTTAAAAAAAATGATCCAAGGCATACAGAAGGATGAAAAAGATTTTGCTAAAAATAGCCTAACCCTATCCGATAGCGAAAAAGACAAGACCTCACGAAAGTTGCAGCAAGATAAAATTGATGCACAGCGGACCGAAAGAGAGCTAAGAGAAGATATTGACTTAAGAAGGCGTGAAGAGATAAACACCTTGCAAACGAAAGTTAACGAAACGATTGAGAAATTAGCTAAAGAAAATAAATATGACTTAATTGTATATCAGGGCGTGGCTTATGCATCTCCAGCTATTGATATCACCGATTTGGTTATAAAATCACTGGGTAAATAGTTCTAATCAACCAGGTGATGAGCTCATATTCAATTGAGAAGGTGTGTCAACATATAGGTTCAGATTCTCTTACAGAAAAGGACCTAATTGTAAAAAAAATAGCCTCGCTCAAAAATGCTGACAGCGACTCAATTTCTTTTTTTACCAGATCATCTTATGCTGAGGATCTGAAAACAACAAAAGCCAAAGTATTAATCATGCGTGAAGAAGACGCTTATTTATGGCAAGGCATGACCATCATTCATCCAAATCCGTACCTTGCTTATGCAAAGCTTACCCAACTATTTAATCCGCGCAAACGCCCTGAGCCCTCTATTGATCTTGGAGCCATTATTGGGAAAGAGGTCAAGATTTCAAAAACATCTTTTATCGGGCCATTTAACTCGATCGGTCAATTATCAGTTATCGGAGAGGGCGTCGTTATAGAAAGCCATGTAAGTATTGGATCTAATGTTCATGTTGGTGATAACACCTATATCCACGCCAACGTCACTATTGGAGATGATGTGGTGATTGGAGGTAACTGCGAGATATATGCCTCAGCATCTATTGGTACCGATGGCTTTGGGTACGCCGAACATAACGAGGGAAATTGGGAGAAAATCATGCAGACAGGGTCAGTTATTATTGGAAATAATGTGGATATTGGCTCTAATACGGTTATCGATAGAGGAGCTATAGACAATACGATTATTCAGTCTGGGGTAAAAATTGATAACCAGGTGCAGATAGGACATAACTGTAACATTGGTGAGAATACGATTATTGCAGGGTGTGTCGGTATTGCAGGAAGTGCCATTATCGGAAAAGAATGTAAAATTGGTGGTGCCGCAATGATTCTTGGCCATCTTCGAATTGCCGACAAAACTACGGTCTCTCCAGGTACAATGATTACTAAATCAATTACAAAAACCGGTGAAAAATTTACCTCAATTATGCCCTTTTTAAAGCATAGCGATTGGTTAAAATTTGCATCAAAATTAAAACAATTTGGAAAAAAAGATGACTGAGATAACGATGAATATCCATGAAATACTGGAGCATTTGCCTCATCGCTACCCGTTTATATTAGTGGACAAAGTGACCCATATTGAGGTGGGAAAAGAAATTACGGCCATTAAAAATGTGACAATTAATGAGCCTTTTTTCCCTGGTCACTTCCCATATCACCCAGTTATGCCAGGCGTGCTGATTGTAGAGGCAATGGCTCAAGCAGCAGCGCTATTATCATTCAAAACCATGAATACTAAACCCAACGAGGACTCCGTTTATTATTTTGCGGGTATTGATAGTGCAAGGTTTAAAAAGCCAGTTGGACCCGGTGATCAGATTGTTTTGAACGTAAAAATTGAGCGTATCTTAAAAGGGATATGGAAATATAAAGGCGTGGCAACAGTAGGTAATGAGGTGGTTGCAGAAGCCAATATGATGTGTATTCTTAAGGAAATTAAGAGGTAGTATTAAATGAGCTCACAGGACAATATACATCCCACCGCCATCATTCATAAAGAGGCTAACATTGGCAACAATGTAACTATCGGGCCATATTCCGTTATCGGGGCTGACGTTTCGATAGGCCAGGACACAGTTATTGGTAATAGCGTCACGATCACCGGCAATACCTCTATTGGCTTAAACAATAAAATTTTCCATAGCTCCTCCATAGGCGAGGCACCTCAGGATAAAAAATACAACAATGAGGACACCAAACTTATTATTGGCAATAACAATACCATTAGAGAGTTCTGCACCATCAACAGAGGAACAACTCAGGATAAGGGCGAAACAATCATTGGTGATGACAATTGGATTATGGCGTATGTTCACATCGCTCATGATTGCATTATCAAGAACAACTGTATTTTAGCCAATGCCTCCAATATAGCTGGTCATGTCGAAATTGACGATTTTGCTATCCTTGGAGGATTTACCGGGGTGCACCAGTTTTGTAAAATAGGTTCGCATGTTATTACTGCAGTAGGGACGGTGGTTTATAAAGACATCCCCCCTTACATTATTGCTGCTGGGAATGATTCTCATACCCGGCCTAATGGTATAAATATCGAAGGCCTAAAAAGAAGGGGTTTTAGTAAAGAGGCTATTAGCGGAATAAAAAAAGGCTATAAGATTATTTATCGTGAAGGTAACTCTATTGAGGACGCCATTAGTCAGCTCCATAATTTATCGAAGGAAGTTGCTGAGGTTGCGCTTTATATAGATTTCATTAGTAAATCACAAAGAGGCTTGGTAAGGTAGCTGTGCCTAAAGTTGCAATTCTTGCAGGAGAACCGTCAGGAGATTTAATTGCAAGTCATTTGATGACTGATTTAAATAAGCAGTACAAAAATATTCAATACATTGGTGTTGGTGGACCCCTGATGAAAAGCAAGGGGTTGAGCAGCTTTTTTGACTATGCCCACCTAAGTGTCCGTGGTTATTTTGAAGTGTTCCGCAATATTATCAAGCTCCGTCAGTTACAAAAAAATCTCATCGACTTTTTAATATCAGAGAAGCCGGATGTATTTATTGGTATTGATGCACCGGATTTTAATTTTGCGATAGAGCGGGCATTAAAAGCAAAAAAAGTAAGGGTTTTTCATTATATTTCCCCGTCTGTTTGGGCGTGGCGTAAAAATAGAATTTTTCAAATGAAAAAAGATATGCACCATTTATTTTCTATTTTTCCACATGAGCTACCCATATTTAAAAAAATTCGATTGCCTGTTACCTATGTCGGCCATCCGCTAGCCTCTAAAATTCCCTTAAAACCAGATGCTATGTTGTCAAGAAAGTTACTTAATATTAGCAAGGTTTCAAAGATTATTGCTTTGCTCCCAGGAAGCAGAATGGGTGAGGTGAGGTGGCATCTCGATACCATGCTAAAAACCGCCCAACTAATGCAAAAAAGTTTACCGGAATGCCTCTTTCTTTTACCCGTAAATAATCAGGCTAATTACGGATATGCACTTAGTCAGCTAAGAAATTATCACGCACTCAATGTAAGATTAATTATCGGACATTCACATGACGTGATTAATGCATCGGATATATGCCTCCTAGCTTCAGGGACGGCATCCTTAGAAGCTGCGCTATATAAAAAACCGATGGTTGTTATGTATAAAACCTCATGGTTTTCATGGTTGATATTAAAGCGCATGCATTTGATACCTTTTGTGGGTCTTCCTAACATTCTTCTGGGTAAATTATTAGTGCCTGAACTGCTTCAATACGAGGCTTCCCCCCAAAAACTTGCTCAAAAGCTATTAGCTGTATGCAGCGACAAGAAGTATCTGAATAACTTAAGCGGCCAATATAAAAAATTGCACCTATCGCTTAAAAAAAATACCTCCCAATTAATTATTGATCAATTGAACCGGTATCTTAAATGAGTGTAATTTGTGGAGTGGATGAAGCGGGAAGAGGACCTTTAGCTGGGCCGGTATTTGCCGCAGCAGTCATACTTGATCCGAATAAAAGCATTCAAGGATTAAAAGACTCCAAAAAACTTTCACCCTCTCAGCTAGCGTCCGTATATGTAGATATCATGCAGTATGCTACCGAGGTGTCTTACGCCACAGCAAGTGTTAGCGAGATCGATGACATCAACATTCTTCAGGCGAGTTTATTGGCAATGAAGCGTGCCATTCTTAAACTATCCAACACACCCGATCACGTGTTGATCGATGGTCAATATTGCCCAAAAATAGGGCACATGAGCATGAGCGCGGTGATAAAAGGCGACTCTAAGCACCAGGAAATATCGGCTGCCTCTATTATCGCAAAAGTGGAAAGGGATAAACATATGATGGAGTTAGACCGACAATTTCCGCTCTATAATTTTAAGCAACATAAAGGCTACCCAACCAAGGAGCATATCCGCTTAATTAGAGAGCATGGGGTATCTGATGTTCATAGGAAGACTTTTAAGCCGGTGAGCGATTTATTAATTTAATAAAAAGATACAAAGTTTTTTATTTATGTCCGGAAGTGCTCGTTTGCGCCAAGCATCAATTGATTGCGAAATAATCTGTTCCGACGGCGTCGTTAGATCAATGGAGAGGCTGAGCATAATATCCGACTCAAGCGTCTTAACTAAATCTGCTAACAGATCATTATTTCGATAAGGCGTCTCAATAAATATCTGTGTCTCCTTAGTATTTCTTATAGCTTTTTGCATGCTTACCAAGCGCTCATTCCGTTCGGTTTTATCTTTGGGTAAATACCCGATAAATCGAAAATTTTGCCCATTAAATCCTGAGCTCATTAAGGATAAAATAATCGATGATGGACCCACTAAGGGTTTGATACAAATATGATGTAGATGCGCATAAGCGACTATCTTGTTTCCTGGGTCCGCAATACAAGGAGTTCCTGAGTCAGACAAAAGACCCATACTTTCACCGTTAAAAATAGGAGCTAACATTGCTTTAATGGCAAGTTGATCTGTTTTTTGTGTATTTGGAAACAGTATAAGTTCCTGCAAGCTCTTTTCTAGACCCAGTTTTTTGAGCATTTTTCTTGCAGGCTTTTCATTCTCCACAATAAAATGAGACAAATGGGCTAATTGCCTTTTTTGTTCGTGTATTAAGAATTCTTGACCTGCATCCTGGTCCAGGGATGTTGGAATTAAAAATAGCGTTCCGTAAGGACTGTTTTTATTGGCCATGAAAATCGATTTCTAGGCTTCTAAGTATTTTAGATAAGGCAATTAGAGGCATACCTATAATAGCGCTTGGATCGGAACTTTTGACTGAGTCAAGAAGACTTATACCGAGACCCTCTGATTTAATGCATCCTAAGCATCCAATGGGGTTTTCATAGGTCAAATAAGCATCCGCCTCTTTGCCGCTGTAAGCCCTATATCGGACTTCTATGGTCTCAATAGCCTCAAAGTGCTGTTGGCTATCTTCGTTTTTAACACATACGGCACTATGAAATAATACGGTTTGTCCACTTAGTTTTATTAGCTGGTTATACGCCTCTGAGTAATTAGATGGCTTTCTAATTTGCTGACCATTCAATTCTGCAGTTTGATCTGAACCAATGACGTAGCTTTTTTTATTAGACAGTGATACTTTTTGTGCTTTTAAGTTTGCTATTCTTATCGCACTATCTTTCGCGCTTTCTCCGTCTTTAGTCGATTCATCCACTAAGGGAGAAATAATCTCAAAAGCAGGAATTAAGCGTGCAAGCAATTCCTTGCGATAAACAGAGGAAGACGCAAGGATTATTTTGCTCATACTTTACGATTGTTGAATTTCTAAAAGTGTTTCGTTAGGAGAAACACTGTCCCCCTTAGCTACATGAATCGCCATGATCGTCCCATTTTTAGGTGCTTGTATTTCATTTTCCATCTTCATGGCTTCAATAACTACCAAGCCATCTCCGGCTGAAACTTTATCACCGACACTAACTTTTATCTCGACAATGGTTCCCGGCATGGCCGTAGTGACACATCCCTCATGATTGGGTTTTGGTCTAGCAGAGGCCGACTTTCCAGAGCCCTTTGCTTTTTCACCAGTCGATGATTGTGTATTAGGGTTGATTAATATTTCGTCCAAGGTCTCAACCAACACTTCTTCTGATATCCCGTCCACCGAAACATAAAAAGGTCTTTCTGCTTCGCCGGCATGGCCTGAACCAGTCAGCTTGATATGGTATGTTTCGCCGTGAAGCGTAATATTAAATTCTGAAGGAGCGTAATGATCCCCTTGTTTTAATACTTCTGCCTTATCTAATAATTCTTCTGGCTGGAGGGTGCCAGCATTTCGCTCCTGAAGAAAGGTCGTAGCGATATCAGGAAACATCGCGTACGTTAAAATATCTTCATCTGTTTTGGCAAATGACTCCGCCTTAACCCGTAAATTTGCCACCTCTGGCTTTAATTTATCTGCAGGTCTGCAGGTAATAGGTTGCTGATCTCCAATTGCCTTTGCTTGAATATCTTTGTTAATTTCCCCAGGCGCCTTACCGTATTGACCAAGAAAATAATTTTTAACCTCAGTGGTTATCGATTTATATCGCTCACCGGTAATGACGTTTAATGCGGCTTGAGTCCCAACAATCTGTGAGGTTGGTGTCACTAGAGGCGGGTATCCTAAGTCCTCTCGAACTTTAGGTATTTCTTTCAAAACTTCATCCATACGGTGAAGCGCACCTTGATCTTTTAGTTGGCTAGATAGATTAGAAATCATGCCCCCTGGAACTTGATTGACCAATACCCGCGGATCTAGACCAGTGAATTCTGATTCGAATTGCCAGTATTTTTTTCGCACCTCTTTTAAGTATTGGCTAATTTCCTCTAGGCCAACAAGGTCTATGTCTGTTTTGTAACCCATCCCCTCAAGCGCCACAACAATTGATTCGGTCGTTGGATGGCTTGCACCTTCGGAAAAGCTCGAGTTACAGGTATCAATCATGGTTGCCCCAGCCTCTACTGCTGCCACTAGGTTTAATGAGGCAAGTCCTGAGGTTGCATGGCTATGGATATGAATAGGAATGCTAATATTTTTAACTAAGGCTTCGACTAAGTCTTTTGTGACTTTTGGTGTGAGTAGGCCAGCCATGTCTTTAATCGCTAAGGTATCACTTCCTAAGGCTTCAATTTTTTTTGCCAGCGATACAAAATACTCAATATCATGCACAGGTGATGTTGTATAGCTTATCGTGCCTTCGGCATGTTTTTTGTATTTTTTTACCGCCTTAATAGATAGCTCGATATTTCGAATGTCGTTCATTGCATCAAACACTCGAAAAATATCCACACCGTTATCCGCTGATTTCTTTACAAACAAATCCACAACGTCATCAGAATAATGCCTATAACCTAATAAATTTTGACCACGCAGCAACATCTGAATTTGGCTGTTAGGCAAGGCTTTCCTTAGCTTGATCAAGCGCTCCCATGGATCTTCCTTGAGATAACGAACACAGGCATCAAATGTTGCCCCCCCCCATGCTTCGATGGACCAGAAATTTTGATTATCTAGTTGAGGGCAAATGGGCAGCATATCTTCCGTTCGCAGTCGAGTCGCTATATGGCATTGATGCCCATCCCTAAGAACCAGCTCTGTTATATTAATTTTTTTCATAGTGGTATTATATCCCTTCGTGCGCCGCAATTGCCGCAGCAATAGCAGCTGCAATAATATCAGGCGACATTTCGTCTTCGTAATCGATTAGCTCTGGATGGCTTTCAACAAAGCTAGTATTAAAGTTTGCATTAATAAAGAGTTCATTTTTTAAGATTTCTTTATAGTACGGAATAGTGGTTTTTACTCCAAAGAGTCCAATATCACCTAACGCACGACTTCCTCTTTTTATGGCATCATCCCAATTAAGGGCCCATACCGTTAACTTCGCACACATAGAGTCATAGTAAGGCGGGATAACATAGCCTGTGTAGATTGATGCATCCGTTCTTACCCCAGGGCCTCCGGCAGCAAAATACCTCGTAATCTTTCCGAAAGAGGGGAGAAAATCCTGTTTTGGATCCTCAGCATTAATGCGGAATTCAATAGCAAAACCTCTGTAACTGACTTCCTCTTGCGAATACCTTAAGTCCATGCCACTGGCAATGCGTATCTGCTCTTGCACAATGTCTATGCCGGTGATAGTTTCTGTAATGGTATGTTCTACTTGAATCCTGGTATTCATTTCCATGAAATAAAAATTATCATCAATGTCTAATAAAAATTCTACAGTACCAGCATTTTCGTAATTTACGGCTTTAGCGGCCTTAACTGCTAAATGGCCAATATAATTTCTTTGGTCTTCAGACAATTGCGGCGATGGAGCTATTTCTATTAACTTTTGATTTCTTCTTTGAATAGAGCAGTCTCGCTCAAATAAATGAATGGTTTGACCCTTTTGGTCAGCCAAAATTTGGACCTCAATATGCTTAGGTGTAACCACACATTTCTCAATAAATAATTCAGGGCTACCAAATGCCTTCGTTGCTTCGGAGATCACGCGATCATAGTTTGATAATAATTCCTTTTCATTGTCACAGCGTCTTATGCCACGACCACCACCACCATTCGTTGCTTTTAGCATGATAGGGTAGCCAATAGATTGGGCAATAACTACCGCCTCATCGAGATCTTTTATATTGCCTTCACTTCCAGGAATAACCGGAACACCTGCTTCTATCATTGCTTTTCTGGCTTGAATCTTATCCCCCATGCGAGAGATTACAGTGTCGTTAGGCCCAATAAATTTTATGCCCCTTCTTTTACATATAGCCGCCAATTCTGGGTTCTCAGAGAGAAATCCATAACCCGGATGAATCGCATCGCATCGAGCCGTTACGGCAGTATTAACAATTCTATGAGCATTGAGATAACCTGATAATGGATCACTACCAATTCGATAGGACTCATCTGCTTTTTTTACATGCAAAGCATGACGGTCAGCTTCAGAGAAAATAGCAACACTGGTAATACCCATTTCCTTGCATGCCCTAATAATTCGGACCGCAATTTCCCCTCGATTTGCTATTAATATTTTTTGGATCAAGAACAGGCTTCCTTCGTTTGTTAGTATGGTTATTGCTAGCCGTAAAGACAAATATACTTATTAAGCTAATTTCGAATTATACCATGTTGATAAATTTATCAAATATAATAGCGTGAAAGCTTATTAAATCTTTAATTAGCAAAAAAAAGGCATTTTGTGATAAAATCGCGCATTAAATTTTCATCGTAGTATCCTAATAAACATATAGGCTTAAGGAGTAAACATGGCTGTTCAAAAAAGTAAGAAATCTTCATCAAGAAGAAATATGCGTCGATCGCATGATAATTTATCTGCTCAACCTTTGGCTGTAGAACCAACTACCGGTGAAGTTCATTTAAGACACCATGTGAGCCCATCTGGTTTTTATCGTGGTAAAAAGGTTATCGAAGTTAAGACGGATTAAGTGATTAATCAAGCTATATGACTTCACAATCAATAGCAATTGATGCAATGGGTGGTGATGTTGGACCCAACGTCACTATCCCTGCCTCCCTGGACGCATTAAAACGGTACCCTAATCTTCACATTATCTTAGTTGGGAACCAGGCTGTTATTGAGGCCTTATTAAAAACCTATCACGCAGAAACTCACCAACGAATAAGCATAAAGTCGACATCCCAGGTTGTTCTGATGGATGAATCACCACAAAGCGCCCTAAAAAATAAAAAAGACTCCTCGATGCGAGTCGCTATTAACCTCGTTAAAGATGGCGAAGCTGAGGCATGCGTGAGTGCTGGAAACACAGGTGCGTTGATGGCAACTGCCCGGTTTGTCCTTAAAACCTTAAAAGGCATTGATAGACCTGCCATTGCCTCCAGTTTGCCAAATCAAAAGGGCACAACATGCATGCTTGATCTTGGAGCAAACGCTGATTGTACGCCAAAACAATTACTGCAATTTGCGATTATGGGTTCTATGCTTACCACAGCCCACACAAAGAAAAAGAAACCTACTATTGGCTTACTCAATATTGGAAGCGAAGAGATCAAGGGCAATGAAGTCGTGAAACAGGCAGCCATCCTCATCAAAAATAGTCATTTAAATTTTTACGGTAATGTTGAGGGTAATGATATCTTTAAGGGCACCACGGATGTGGTGGTATGCGATGGATTTGTAGGTAATATTGCATTGAAGACTACGGAAGGTTTAGCGCAGATGATGGGTAGATTTCTATCCGAAGAATTTAAGCGTAACTGGCTAACAAAAACAATGGGTATCATTGCTATTCCTGTGCTCAAAGCATTTAAACGTCGTCTGGATCCCAGAAGATATAATGGTGCATCATTTCTTGGTCTAAACGGTATAGTCATTAAAAGTCATGGTGGAACCGATGCCTATGGATTTCGCTATGCCATAGAAACCGCGATAGAAGAGATAGAGAGTAAAATTATTGAGAACATAAAAAAACAACTTGACGTTGAGTTTTCGGTTAAATAAATGAATCATTCAAAAATTATAGGCACGGGTAGTTATTTACCGGAAAAAATACTGACCAACAAAGAGTTGGAGAGCAGTTTAGACACCACGGATGAATGGATTACCTCCAGAACGGGCATCAAAGAAAGGCATATTGCCGGTCCTGGAGAAAAAACCAGTGACCTTGCTTATGAAGCCGCCTTAAAAGCTATTGCTTCAGCTAACATCACCCCCGGCGATATCGACCTCATCATTTTAGCCACAACCACCCCAGATAAAATTTTCCCCAGCACGGCTTGTACGGTGCAAGCTAAATTAGGTATAAAGGAATGTCCTGCCTTTGATATTCAAGCGGTATGTACCGGATTTGTATACGCTCTATCGATAGCCGATAAATTTATAAAGACCAATAGCGCTAAAATTGTCTTGGTTATTGGCGCTGACCGCATGTCATCAATTACTAATTATACAGATCGAAGTAATGCGATTTTATGGGGAGATGGGGCAGGGGCCGTCATATTAAGTGCTTCTAATGAAGTTGGCATTATATCCACCCATATCCATGCAGCCGGAAATCATGAAGAATTATTGCATGTTCCTCGTCATGATAAGGCATCGAATATAGCGGATACGATCGAGATGAAAGGCAACCAAGTTTTTAAAATTGCCGTCAATACGCTCGATAAGATTGTTGATGAAACGCTTGAAAATAGTGGCATAACCAAGGCGGAGATTGACTGGTTGGTCCCTCATCAGGCGAACATTCGCATCCTTGAGGCTACGGCTAAAAAATTGGATATGAGTATGGATAAGGTCATAGTGACTATTGATCGTCACGGAAATACCTCGGCCGCATCAATCCCATTAGCCCTAGATGAAGGCGTTAGGTCCGGAAAGATCCGCAAGAATCACATGATTTTAATGGAGGCGTTTGGTGGCGGCTTTACCTGGGGCTCGGCCTTAGTTAAGTATTAAATTCATGAAAAATTATACAATTTTATTTCCAGGTCAAGGATCGCAATCCATCGGGATGATGGATTCGTTTTCCACTAACGCGATCGTCAAAAGTACTTTTGACGAAGCCGCGGAGCACCTAAAAAAAGATTTTTGGAGCATGGTTGCTTTAGAGAATAGTGCCATCCATCAAACAGAAAATACTCAACCCATCATGCTTATAAGCGGCATTGCGCTTTGGCGTTTGTTGGGCTCTTTAGGTATCAATAAACCAATATCTTTGGCGGGACATAGCCTTGGTGAATTTACTGCCCTAGTTGCGGCCGGCGTCATCAGTTTTACCGAGGCTTTAGATCTAGTGACTCAAAGAGCTAAGCTTATGCAAAGTGCAGTTCCAGATCAGGTAGGTGCAATGGCGGCTATACTAGGACTGGAAGATGAAGCCGTTGTACGTGTATGTCAAGCCGTACAATCGGATGAAGTGATGGAGCCAGTAAATTTTAACTCACCAGGACAAGTGGTCATAGCCGGGCATCGAAACCTCATTGAGCAATCATTAGATAACTTTAAGGAGGCAGGG
>Ga0222655_1000026_pt1 | contig 82556 bp, 89 predicted proteins | sample AntAcemetagen423_FD_179857 | JGI IMG/M metagenome (GOLD analysis project Ga0222655, IMG submission 179857) | Saline water microbial communities from Ace Lake, Antarctica - #423 | ecosystem: Environmental > Aquatic > Non-marine Saline and Alkaline > Saline | place: Antarctica: Ace Lake... | reverse complement strand
ATTATGGCACACAAAAAATTATACAAAGAAGTCACAGTTACATCTGCTCAAACAGCCAAGACACCTGCTACACAAAGAATGTACAGAGGGTTGAGTACAGTGAATCCAGACAACACCACATTCAGTTTAAATGATATAGGATTAATCAAACAGGATTTATTGAATCATTTCCATATATCACAAGGTGAGAAACTTGAAAATCCAGAGTTTGGCACAATCATATGGGACATAATACACGATCCTTTAACACCGGATCTAGAAGAAGCAATTAAAGAGGATATCATCAAAATAATCGACACTGATCCCAGAATAACAGCGGACACAGTGATTGTAACACCATTTGAATCGGGGTTACAGATAGAAGTTGAACTAACATACATCAAATATAATGTGTCAGAAAAATTAAGATTGACATTTGACGAAAATAATGGGTTACTGAATTAAGTGCTCTGTTTATGCAAACAAATAAATAATATTATAACAAAGGAAACCAATGTCATCCACAGATAGACAAAACAGATTATTGCTGGCAGAAGACTGGAAAAGAGTATATCAGTCTTACAAAAATGCGGAATTCAAAAGTTACGATTTTGATACCATTCGCAGAACAATGATCCAGTACATCAGACAGAATTATCCAGAAGATTTCAACGATTATATTGAATCATCTGAGTACTTGGCACTGATAGATTTGATTTCATATCTAGGACAAAATTTGGCTTTCAGAACAGACTTGAATGCCAGAGAGAATTTTCTAGAAACAGCAGACAGACGAGATTCGATATTAAGATTAGCAAGATTAATCAGTTACAATCCAACAAGAAATCAATGTGCAAATGGCTTGATGAAAGTTGTAAGTGTCAGCACAACTGAAAATGTTGTGGACAGTAATAATTTAAATTTAAGCGGACAAACAGTCAGTTGGAATGATGCCGGCAACACAAACTGGAACGAACAATTTACAAAAGTGTTAAATGCTTCATTGGCAGAAAATGAAAAATTTGGCAATCCAGTAAAATTAGAAAACATAGATTCAATCCCAACCAGCCAATACAGAATCAATGCCAACAGCACAGAAGTGCCTGTGTATGCTTTTAACAAAACAGCAAATGGACAAAATTTACCATTTGAAGTTGTTTCAACTTCTTTCGACAATGGTTCTATTGTAGAAGAAACACCACTAACAGGAAGAAAATTCAGTGTGCTTCACAGAGATGATGGCAAAGGAAATGCAAGTAACAACACAGGATTTTTTGCACACTTTAGACAAGGTGTACTTGACAATGGTGACTTCACAATCGATGTACCATCAAACAATCAATCAGTTGCAATTGAATCCAGCAATGTAAACAACACAGATGTTTGGTTATATCAATTGGACACTGACACAGGATTAGAAAGTACAGAATGGACAAAAGTTGATGCTGTAACGGGTAACAATGTTATATACAATTCAACAGCAAAAGATTTAAGAAATATTTACACAGTGTTGAGTGACGCAGATGATTCAATCAGTCTTAAATTTGCAGATGGAATATTTGGAAATTTACCGCAAGGTAATTTTAAAGTATACTACAGAAGAAGTAAAAATCAAAATATTAGAATTACTCCTGCTGATATGCAAAACATTCAAGTGGATGTACAGTATGTTTCATCAAACAATCAAATAGAAGTTTTAACATTAACATTTGGATTGCAATACACAATAGATAATGCAACAACATCTGAAACCAACAACTCCATCAGATTAAATGCTCCAGCAACATACTACACACAAAACAGAATGATCACCGGTGAAGATTATCAAATTGCACCACTAGGAACTAATCAAGAAATTATTAAAGTAAAAGCAACAAATAGAACTTCAAGCGGAATATCAAGATATTATGATTTAATAGATGCCACAGGAAAATACAGCAACACAAATGTGTTTGGTGCTGATGGCATAATATACAAAGAAGAAACTGAAAATGTTGACTCGTTTAGTTTTTCAACACAAACAGACATTGAAGGCGTAATTATAAATCAATTAGAACCGTTGTTATCTAAAAATCAAACTAGAAACTACTACATAGAAAAATTTTCTAAAATATTACTAACTGATTTAATTCCAGTTTGGCAACAAGTTACAACTGCTACAAATGAATCCACAGGTAAATTATTAGATGCTGTGAACGTCTTAGATTATCAAGTTGGCACATACACAGCAAGTCAGTTGAAATATATCGAACCAGGTGCTATGATTAAATTTATTGCACCAACAGGCAAGCATTTTATGGAAGACAATTCATTAATGAGTGGAGCCGCAGATCATCCAGGATCAAAAGAATACATTTGGACATCAGTTGTTAGTGTGTACAATGATGGCACAACCAATACCACAGCAGGAGCAGGAGCAATTAAATTCAACGATGTTATTCCTACAGGTGCTATTGTTAGTGAAATATTACCTAAATTTGCAAAACAATTTTCTGATGATGTTAAAACAGTTATTATTGACCAGGCTTTTGCTTATAACAATTTTGGAATACGTTATGACGTACAAACAAGAAAATGGATGGTTGTTGATGAAAACAATTTAAATGTGTATGGAGATTTCAGCATTGGTAAAACAGGCGATGAATCAAATCAGCAACTAGATTCAAGTTGGTTAATCAAATGTATCAACAACGGTGCTACTTACACAATCTCGTACAGAGGTTTAAGATATGTGTTTGAAAGCAAAAAAGAAGTAAGATTCTTTTATGACAGTGCTGATAGAAATTTCAATGCCAAAACAGGAACAACACTTCAAGACAAAGTGAGTGTGATGTCAGTGAATACAAAACCAGACAGTAACAATGCGTTCAACAACGATATCAATTTTGCTGTGTCTACTGAGTACAGATCTTTAAGCGGATATGTAGACAGTGCTAAAATAGAACTTACTCAATTTGATTCTGATCAAGATGGCATCGTGGACAATCCAAATGCTTTTGATCTTGTGGTTGATCCTGCTACTAATCCAACTACAAAATATGTTTTCCAAAAATTAATAAATGATAGCGATGGAACACAACAGTATCAATACGTTAGTGCAGGCACAGAAAACATTTATGTTAGACAAACATCGGTGGGTACTATTGGAGATTATCCAAACAATTCAATTGTGTACTTGATAGACAGCAACAGTTTTAAACAGGTTAACACAACAACCAACACCACTGCAACTGTAACAAATTATGTTGCACACATTGGAAGAGACGGTGTTAAGTTTCAATACGTTCACACAGTGGACGGTAACACAAGATTAGATCCCAGTTCATCTAACATAATGGATATGTATATTTTAACAAGAACATATGATATCAATTTTAGATTATGGTTAGCAGGAGCAACAGCAACTAAACCACTATTACCCAGCAGTGATTCGTTGTACACAAACTTTAATACACCGTTAGCAAAAATTAAATCAATCAGTGACACAATTGTGTATCATCCGGTAAAATACAAAATATTATTTGGATCACAATCCGACACAAGTTTACAAGCAACATTTAAAATTGTTAAAAATTCCAGTCAAGTTACTAATGATAGTGATATTAAAAGTCGAGTTATCACAGCAATAAATCAATTCTTTGCTTTAGAAAATTGGGAATTTGGTGATACATTTTATTTCTCAGAATTAAGCACATATGTGATGAACGAATTAGCACCAGACATAGCAACATTTGTTATTGTGCCTAAAGAAGGTTCAAAAGCATTTGGAAGTCTGTTTGAAATTAAATCAGAAAATGATGAAATTTTTATTAGTGGCGCAAAAGTTTCTGATGTTGAAATAATAGATGCTGTAACAGCCTCTAAACTTAAAGCAGACGGAAACATCGCAACAAGTTCATCAACAGTTAGTACATTAAGTGGAACATTACCTACCAGCTCAGGAGGCTCTAGTGGGGGAAGTGGATATTAATGGCATACGACAACAATCAAAAAGACTTCAGTTTGCCTGCAGGCAAGGATGACGGTAAAAGAGAATCTTCAGAATTTTTACCTAAGTATTTTAGAACTCCAGTCAACAACAAATTTTTACACAGCACAGTTGACCAACTAATATCTCAAGGAACATTAGAAAAATTAAATGCTTACTATGGACGTAAGATTACAGATGCCTACAAAGCATCTGATTTGTATGTGCCTGAAGTAACTGCTGATAGAGAAAATTACAAATTTGAACCCAGCATAGTGCAACAAGACGATTTAGGTAATGTAAACTTTTATTCAGACTACATAGACTTTGTTAATCAAATACAAAATTTAAATGGTGATGTTTCTGATCACAGTGTTCTTAATGCTCAAGAATATTATGCTTGGTCACCAAGAATCGATTGGGACAAATTTGTAAATTACAGAGAATATTTTTGGATGCCTTATGGTGCATCCACAGTTACAATATCGGGACAACAGCGAAATGTTATTAGCACATACTCAGTAACAAAGTCTGATCAATCAGACAACTATGCTTACATCTTTACGCCCAATGGGCTTACAGCAAACCCAACACTAAAATTATACAAAGGTCAAACATACAAGTTTGATATTGATGCAGAAGGATTGCCTTTTGTTATAAGAACACAAAGAATACTAGATGCTTCGTACAATGTTACTGATGGTATCGATGTGCAAAGTGTTGAAAAAGGAATTATAACTTTTGAAGTGAAAGAATCTGCACCAGAAAAACTATATTACGGAAGTGATAACGATATTAATGCTTGGGGATTGATCCAAATACACGACATTGAAGAAAATTCAACAATAGATATTGCTAATGAAGTATTAGGCAAAAAAAATTACACCACTGCTGATGGAGTAGCATTATCAAATGGTATGAAAATAAATTTTGCTGGCACAGTTACACCTGTGGAATATGCTGAAAAAGATTATTTTGTTGAAGGTGTGGGTGACGCAATTCAATTGATAAATGCACAAGAACTAGAAGTAAAGAGTGCTTTCACTGATGTAACACCAATTCCATTTGATTCAAAAAACTTTGACACTGTGGGATTTGGAACAGCCACATCGTATGCTGTTGATAAAGATTACATTGTTATAAACAGAGCATCTCCAGACAGAAATCCTTGGAGTAGATCCAATAGATGGATTCATAAATCTGTTATAGAAGAAAGTGCCAAAGCAAACGGACAAATTGCAAACATTGATCAAGCCACAAGAGCACGAAGACCTATCATTGAATTTGAAGCAGGCATCAAACTATATGATTTTGGTTTTAAAAAGAAAGAAAATATTGATCTTATAGACACAGTTACAACAGATGTAATGAGTGATGTTGAAGGATCTCAAGGTTTTTTCATTGACGGCATTGCATTAACAAATGGAATGAAGGTGTTGTTTACTGCTGATCCAGATCCTCTTGTTAAAGACAGAATATTTGAAGTTAAATTTATTAAGTTTACTGAAGGAACCACAGTTACGACTCAAATCAGTTTGGTTGAAAGTGCAAATGCTTCTCCATCACAAGGAGAAACTATTTTGGCCACTGACGGAAATGCGAATCAAGGAAAATGGTTTTATTACAATGGAACAACATGGAAATCAGCACAAGTAAAAAATAAAGTTAATCAAACTCCTTTGTTTGATTTGTTTGATAGCAATGGCGTAAGTTTCACTGACAGTATTGTGTATCCTAACAGTTCGTTTATGGGTAACAAAATATTCACTTATGTTGAAGGTACAGGCACAGTGGATACTGAATTAGGATTTGCATTAACTTATTCAAATGTAGAAAACATTGGAGATATTGTTTTTGATTTTGATTTATTAAACAAAAATTACACATATCAATCACAAAATATCAACGGAACTTTAACTTCTGAAACAGCATTTTTGAAAAAATACAATGCTAGTGGCAACTTTACAACAGTAAATGGTTGGACCAAAGCACCCACTGACAGTTTTCAAAAAGTTAATAGACAGTATGTTGCATCTAACAATCAGAAAAATGATTTTGCCATTGACGTTTACAAAAAGAGTGGCGATTTAAATGATCTAAACCTGAATGTATTTGTTAATAATGTTAAAAAAATTGAAAATACTGACTGGTCAATTTTAAGAATCAATAATGAAGCATATGTTAATTTCACTACTGATTTAACAGTTAATGATATAGTTGTAATTAGAACAAGCAGTGCAACACCTAAAAACAGTAATGGTCATTATGAATTTCCAACAAACTTACAATCCAACCCACTCAATGCAAAAACAACAAAATTCACAGTTGGGCAAGTAACTGATCATGTTAAATCGATTACTAATGAATTAAAAGACATTCAAGGTGTAACTCCGGGATTTAGCAATTTAAGAGACTTCCCAAATGCAACACAATACGGTAGAAAATTTTTACAACACAGTGGACCAATGGTGTTGGCTTCGTACTTGTTAAACAACAAAGATGTAAACTTAATTTCAGCAATCACTAGAAGTCAAAACGATTACTTTAAATTCAAAAGATCATTTATTAGTGCTATGGACGATTTAGGATTTGACGGAACTCCTAGTCAAGTGGTTGATAAAATTTTAATTAAACTCAACAGAGACAATAATAATTCATTACCGTATTTCCAAACAGACATGCTGGGTATTGGTGCATTCAAAACCACTAGACACACAGTTTTAGATATAGATAATAAATTTTTTGCACTGTCTAATGACTTTAATTTAACAGCATTATCAACTAAAGCAGTGTACGTGTATCACAACGATACACAGTTAGTGCATGGTGTTGATTATGTATTTGTTGACGGATTTGTTCAAGTTACGAAAACAGTTGCACTAGATGATATCATTGTGGTTAACGAGTTTGAAACAACTAACGGATCACACATTCCAGCAACACCAACCAAATTAGGACTATATCCAAAATACACTCCTAAAATTTATTCAGACACAACAGCAATTACTCCAGTGAACGTTATTCAAGGGCATGACGGAAGTATCATAGTTGCATTCAATGACTTTAGAGATGATGCTATATTGGAAATGGAGAGAAGAATTTTTAACAATATTAAAACAACATACGATGATGAATTGTTTGGTATTAAATCTTTTGTGCCAAGAGCATACAGCACAAATAAATTTACATTTGAATCAATTAATAAAACATTATTGGGCGATTTCAATGACTGGTTAACATTTACAGGCAACGAAGATTATACAGCAAACACTTATCACACACAAGAAAACAGTTTGACTTGGAATTACGGCAATATGGTTTCTCCTCAAAATGAAAACTTGTTAGGATTCTGGAGAGGTGTGTACACTCATGCTTACGACACCGACAGACCAAATATTGCTCCATGGGAAATGCTTGGATATTCTCAAGAACCTACATGGTGGGAAACTGTTTATGGTCCAGCACCGTACACAAAAGACAATTTAATTTTGTGGCAAGATTTAGAGAAAGGTATTGTAAGAGAACCTAATAAAAAAATTGTAATCAAAAACAAATACAAAAGACCCGGTTTAACAAACAATATCCCAGTGGACAGCGAAGGCAACATCAGAAGTCCGTATGATAGTGCATATGCTAGAGGACAAGTATTACAACTTACCAAAGACAAATTTAAGTTTGGTGATTATTCTCCTATAGAAAACACATGGAGAAGAAGTGTGCATTATCCGTTTGCACTTTTAAAAAGTTATATTTTACATCAACCAAACAAAGCAATAGGTATAGGATTAGACACAAATAAAATTACTAGAAATGCTAGTGGACAGATTGTGTACAATTCATCAACTGCTATAAGACCTACAGATATTATCTGGCCGAGCAGTGTTGATGACAGCACAGTAACATTGACTGCTGGATTATTAAACTATGTTTATGAAATAGTTGAAAATTCTCAAACAACAAACTATGCAGATTACAAAAAACAGTTTGCTGGATTACAAACACAAATAGGCTTTAAAGTAAGAGGATACAGCAACAAAGACAAATTTAAACTGTTATTAGACAGTAAAACTCCGTTAAATTCAACAACACTATTTGTACCAGAAGAAAACTATCAACTGATTTACAATGTGTCTACACCAGTAGAAATTTTGACCTACAGTGGATTAATTATTGAAAAGTTAGCAAGTGGCTTCAGTTTAAAAGGATATGATAAAAATGATCCTTACATTAGATACCATTCTCCATTTGAACAAACTAGTGATCCAGTAATAACAGTGGGAGGAATTAGTTCTTCATTTGTTAATTGGAGTGAAAACAAAAGATATGACAGTGGGTCTTATGTAAAATATGCAGACAATTTTTATGCTACTGATGAAACACATATTTCAACTGCAAACTTTGATGATTCAAAGTTTATCAAGTTAGTAGAATTACCATCTGAAGGCGGTGCATCTGCTGTTTTAAGAAAAACTTTTTTAACAGATACAGTTCAGTCTGTTGCATACGGAACAGTGTTTGATGATATTCAAACAGTTGTTGATGTGATACTGGGATATGAATCATATCTTAAAGCCAAAGGTTTTGAATTTGATCAATATGATCCAACAACACAATTGGTTGCTAACTGGCAATTAAGTGCTAAAGAATTTTTATTTTGGACAACACAAAACTGGGACGAAGGTGCAGTAATCAGTTTAAGTCCTGCCAGCAAAAAAATAGTTGTTACATCACAATATGCTACAACTGATAATGTTATAGAAAATTACTACTCTTATGGTGTGTTAAAAGAAGATGGTAATAAACTGGATAGAGTAAATTTACGAATTGTTAGGAAATCAAACACGTTTGAATTGTTCACAAAGAACACAATAAATGGAATATACTTTGCTAAAGTTCCACTTGTACAAAAAGAACATGTATGTTTAATAGATAACACAACATCATTTAACGATTTAATTTATGATCCAGCAAGTGGGTACAAGCAGGATAGAATTAAAATGTTAGGATATGTTACAGAATGGGATGGTAGTTTAAACATTCCAGGATTTGTGTTTGATGAAGCAAAAGTTGTACTTTGGGAACCTTACACCGATTACTCAATGAGTGATGTGGTAAAACATAAACAATTCTATTACACAGCAAACACAAAATTAAAAGGAACAACAGAATTTAATGATAACAATTGGCGTAAATTAGACAACAAACCAGAAAGCAGTTTGTTATCAAACCTTGATTATCAAACAAATCAATTTGCTGATTTCTATGATTTAGACACAGATAACTTTGATAGACAACAACAAAAACTTGCTCAACATTTAATTGGTTATCAACCTAGAGAATACCTAAGTAATATTATTAACGATGAAGTCAGCCAATATAAATTTTATCAAGGATATATTAAAGAAAAAGGAACAGCGAATGCTCTTACCAAATTGTTTGATGCACTAGCAAGTGCCGACAAAGAAAGTTTAGAATTTTTTGAAGAGTGGGCAATCCGTAAAGGACAATACGGAGCAGTGGACACCTTTGACGAAGTAGAATACAGTCTAGATGAAACTCAAGTTAGATTAAATCCTCAACCTATTTTACTAACAAATGATCAACCAGCAACAGCAACTGATTTGGTTTACAGAATACAATCGGGACAGACTTATCTAGCACCTAAAGATTATCAACACACACCATTTCCTGTGAAGTATGACAAAAACACATTTATCAAAACTGCAGGTCCTGTAAATCCGATAGATATTTCATTAACACTGGCACAGTATGATGACTTATTAACTTCAACAAGTGTAGCAACTCTAGATGAAGGACAGTATGTGTGGATTGGTAACAACAAAGGTATTTGGAGTGTTTTAAGATACAGCAACACAGATCAACAAATTGTGTCGATTATCAAAGACGGAAGTGTTATTTCAGTAAACACATTGAATAATCCAGACATAGCAGTTGGTGAAATATTTGTAGTAAATGCTAATGGTACAGATTATGTTTTCAAATCTACGTTTGTAGGAATAACATCAATTCAATGTGAAGACGTGGAAGGATTTGCTTCAATTGAATCTGCTGTAGGCTTTATTAAACGATTCACTGAATCAAGATTAAATTCTATAAATGACGTCAACACAAGAATAAATGATCAAGGTCTTAAAGATAATGAAAAATTTTGGATTAACGAATCAGATGACGGTAAATGGAAAATTGTTAACAATAAATTTGTGTTTAAAAAACACAATGAATTAAGTTCCACAAGCATATCAGGAGATCAAAGTTTTGGCACAGTGATAGCCGCAAACAAACAAAACTCAACAGTATTGGTCAGTCAACCATCAGATGAAGATGGAAAAATTTATGTATTCACAAGAGGTTCTGAGAGCGGATCATTAATATTAGTACAAATTATTGAAGCACCAACAACTGATCCATTGTTAACAAATATCGATCTGTTTGGACCAGACAGTAGTTTTGGTAAAGCAGTTGACATTTCTCCAGATGGAAATTTTGTAGTAATAGGTGCACCTGATGCCAGTAATTTAAAAACTGAGTACAAAGGAGTGTACAGTACAAGTTCTAATTACAATGTTGGAAACATAGTTCAGTACAAACAACAACTTTGGAGAGCAACCAATCAAGTGGAAGGTGCAATAGCACAGGATTTATTCTCAACATTTGATTCATCTGCTTTTTACAAAGAGAACGTGGGATTCCAAACAACAAGTTTATTGATAGGCGACAGTGTATTCCTAAATCAAACAACAGATCATATACTGGTAAGAGCATCCACAGAACAGTACACAGCAACTAAAATAGGTGACAGACTGATATTAGATTATGTTGATTTCAGTAGTGATTATCCAATAGACAGAAACAATTATGCTAAAGTGGCGAATCAACCTTTTAATGGAGTTGACTCTCCAACAATTAAAAACAATATTTTCAGCGGTGCTGATATGCCTATTCAAGAAAAGATTGACGAAATTTTAGAAGTATCAAACACATTAACAGATCCTGTTGTAGGAAATTTATTAAACACAGACACAGCACAAGGTACTGTGGTGTATGTGAGAAAAGTTGCCGCAAAATCTATAATATATCTTAAAGATGTGAGTGGTGTATTTGCTGAAAGCGGAAGTTTAACTTTGGATATATTGCCTATAGGAGTGTATTCAAGAGTGAATTCAGAAGACTACGATTACCTTGGTGGTTGGTGGAAAATAAACATAGGTGCTAATGTAACCACAAATGCAGGATCAGATGTTACAACCAACATTGTAATTCAAGACATAAAAGTATTAAATGAAGTTAGAGACACTAATAGATTTTTCAGTTCAATGGAACAACCTATTGCTCCAACGACACCTCAAGCACCATTGGTAAAAGCACAATTTGGAATTGGAACATATTATCAAGAGTATTACATTGACGCAGGATCAAACACATGGGTCACTAATCCAAGTCCTCAAGCAATTTTAAGCAATAAATGGTTTGTAAGAACAGGTTACGACATAGCTCATGACAGCACATTAAATTCCAGCAATTCAACCAACTACGTAAGTGTTTGGTTTAATAATGTTGATTCAGGCGCTTTTGATTTTGCCGGATTGAATATTGACAGTGACGACACAAATGGACTTAAAGAAGTAGTAGACATATGGGAAGGTTATGTTGATGTAGATTCACAGCCAGACAACAATGCAAATTATTATTTCCCATCAGCAGGAGTGCATCAAATATATGATCCTAACACTCAAGCACAGGCAGATGTTACGTTTGTTCAGTTTATAGGATTAGAAAAAATAAGAATTTACTTTAATAATTCAAACAACAAACAGTTCAGTTTAGGATCTAATGCCAGTGCACCATCAACTATCACTAGAATAGGCGGAGGTGTAAACAGAACTATAGGATCTATTGAACAAACAGTTCAATCAGGAAATGCAGACGGAGACATTTTAGTTTTCCAACATACATCATCTATTACAGCATCTGGAAATCCTGACTTCTACACAGTTAACGATATGGAGTACTGGATATGGGACGAATTTGAAAATGTACCAGGAATCAATCAAAGTGCTAACATACCAGGAAGCCAAAACAGAGATTGGGTCCAAACATACAATATTCCAATTGGGGAAGGTGTTCAGAGTGTTTACACCAATCAAGGTGCATTTTTAATTTACAAAAAGAACACAAAAGGTCTGTTCGAATACAATTCAGCATACACTGTGCCTGACACTCAAAGTGGTTTAAGGTTAGGAAGTAAAATTCAATTACGTGATGTTGGAAATGTTACAACAGCATTTATTGGTGCTGAAGGTAATGGAACTTCTAGTTTACCAGGAAAAATTTATTTTGTAGATTACAGTGCTACAAAAAATTGGCGTCTGGGTGTTGATCAATATTATATGGGCGTGTTTGATGATCAAACTGATTACCTAAAAGATGAATTAGTTGTGTTTAGCAATCAGTTATACAAAGCAAAAACAAACATCAGTGCAAATTCTTGGCAATTAAGTTTATGGGATTTACAAGATACCCACACAGACTTTTTAGGATATGTACCTAATGACAGTGGTATTGAATTACAAGGTGATTCAACTCTAAATCAAAACAACTTGATTAAATTTGCAAACACATTTGACGTTGATACAAATGGTATTAACATTGTGTTAACCAACAAGTACAGCGATGATGGTCAAAATGTTGTTGTGTACAGACAAAGCGACGGACACTATTCATACAAACAAACAATAACACCTGCAGATGATTCTGCTCCAATAATTGACTTTGGTTCAGATATAAGCATATCAGGAGACGGTGAGTTGATCGCTGTTGGAAGTCCGTTGAAAGATGTTGTTGACATAGACATGGGATCAGTATATGTTTACAAAAAAGTTAACAACGATTCTGGACAGTACACATTAAATCAAACACTAGTAAGTCCAAGCAAAGAAACTTCGGAACAATTTGGAAATACTCTGTCGTTTAGTGGAGATGTACTAGCAGTAACGTCATTAAAAGGCGATCAACAATTATCGACACTTATTGATAATGGACAAACAGTATTTGATGGTACAATGACCAAATTTGTTGAAATACAATCAGATGTGGGTTCAATTCATCTGTATCAAAAATTTGAAAACACATTACTATATGGTGAAAAATTCACTTACATCAACGACACTTTAGAACAATTTGGAACGAACTTGTTGGTCAACAACAATCACGTTTATGTTGGACTGCCTAAACTACAATTAGCCAACAGTCAAATGGGCACATTGGTAGACTTTAGAAAATCACCTACGGAATTCAATTGGACTAGTATACATCAAAGCAGTGAAGGGATCGATCAACCAGACTTATCAAAAATACAAGGAGTTTTCCTTTACAGTAAATCGACAAACAAATTATTAACAACATTAGATTACGTTGATCCAATATTTGGAAAAATTCCTGGACCAGCAGAATCTGAAATTTCATACAAAACAAATTATGACCCGGCTGTGTACAACAGTTCTACAGCAGTAGGAACAATGGATACAACCAATCACTGGGATGATACTCAGGTAGGAAAATTATGGTGGAACATCAGCAAAGCAACATATTATTATCCATATCAAAGCAACATAATTTTTAATAATTCATATTGGAATAAATTATTTGTAGGTGCTAGTATTGATGTACACGAATGGATCAATTCACCTTACACTCCTACACAATATAATACTATTAGTCAATCTAATGAAGGAAGTGCATTAGGCATTACAGGAACAGTTGAAAATACAACAGACTTTGTAATTAAAAAAGTTTATGATAAAATTGCTGGAGTGTTATCTAATAGATATTTTTATTGGGTTAAGAGCAAAACAACAACACCAGAAATAGAAACAAGAACATTAAGCGCCAATGCTGTTGAAAACTTAATTAAAGATCCAAGAGCTCAAGGTTACAAATATGTAACAGTGTTTGGCAAAAATAAATTTGCTCTTGTAAACTGTGATTCATTTATTCAAGGTAATGACACAATTATTAGTTTCAGATTGAACACGATTGCTAGTAAAAATAATGTTCATAAAGAATATGCTTTACTAACACAAGGTTCTGCTACAAGTATACTGCCTAAAGACATAGAAACAGTGTGGTTTGACAGTTTAATTGGATATGATTCAAAATCTAATCCTGTACCAGACCCTAATTTAAGTGACAAATTAAAATATGGTACATTACAAACTCCAAGACAGAGTTGGTTTGCTAATAAACAAGAAGCACTTAAACAAACAATTGAAAGAGTTAATACTTCTTTAAAAACAAAACTGGTTGTTGATGAAATTGACATCAGTAATTTAATAAAATCAGATCCAGCACCAACTATTAACACAGGAGTATTTGACACAACTGTTGACACTGAAAATGAATTAAATTTTGTAGGAGTAGGATCAGTTAAACCTGCATCATTAAACATCACAGTTACAAACGGAAAAATTTCTAATGTTGTAATAACAGATGCTGGTAAAGGTTACAAATCAATACCAACGTACAAAATAAAAAGCATTACAGGTGAAGGTGCTGTGATAGGTTTAACAATCGATGTTAATGGATCGATCAACAGTGCTAAAATTTTACAAGCAGGTAGTAATTACAAAGAAGATGCAACAATAAAAGTAAGAACATTTAGTGCGTTAGTCACTGCTGACAGTACAGTAGATGGAAAATGGGCAATATATGATTACAACAGTGGCGATGGTTGGCAGAAAACAAAAATACAAGCATTCAATGTAAATCTGTATTGGAGTTATGCTGATTGGTATGAAACAGATTACAGTCAAATTACTGCTATTGATCATTTGATATCACAAAGTTATGAAATAAATGCATTAGATGACAGTATAGGACAAATTATAAAAATTGAAACTATTGGATCTGGTGGTTGGTTACTGTTGAAAAAAATTGATGACCAAATAGATGTTGATTACACGGTGAACTATCAAACAGTGGGAAGACAAAATGGAACAATTCAATTTTCGGATAACTTGTATGCGTACAGTGGCAACATAGGTTTTGATTCAAACAGTTTCGATGTTCAACTGTATGACAGACAACCAATCGAGGAAACACGTGTAATATTAGAGACAATCAGAGACAAAATATTTGTAGAAGAATTAGCAATAGAGTATAATAAAATGTACTTTGCTGGTATTCAGTATGCTTTATCAGAAAACAAATTGAATGATTTTGTGTTTAAAACAAGTTTTATTAAGGCTCAACACAATGTTGGACAATTAGAACAGAAAATTACATTTAAAAATGATAATCTATCAAATTACGAAGATTATGTACAAGAAATTAAACCATATAAATCTAAGATTAGAGAATATGTCAGTTCGTATGAGAAAACAGAACTAACAAACTCTGTAATAACTGATTTTGATTATGCACCAAAATATATCAATGGTGTAATAACTCCATCTAAGGTCACAATCAACAACGATCAGTTGGTGGGTGCAGACAACATCACTACATATCCAGATAAAAATTGGAAAGACAACATAGGTTACAAAATCACAGCAATCAATATTGCCAATGGTGGAACTGCTTATACTAATCCTCCTGCTGTTGAAATTACAGGTGGTGGCGGAACTGGTGCAACTGGTACAGCATATATTAAAAATGGTGTGGTATACAGAATAAATGTTACAAACAGTGGATCAGGATATATTTCTTCTCCAACAGTAACATTAAGTGGTTCAACAACAGGTACTCTAGCCAAAGCAAGTGCTGTGTTGGGTGAAAGTTTACCTCGTACAACTCACATTGGAATAAAATTTGACAGAAACACAGGTGATACGTTCGTTACCAGTTTACAAAGAACAGAAACATTCACAGGTAACAACAGTCAATTGAAATTTAAATTAAAATGGCCAATGGATCTACGCACAAACACAATTACTGTTCTTGTAGCAGGCAAAAAACAATTGAAAAGCACATTTGTATACAAAAATGAAACAGACACAACAAAAACATATACAAGACAAACAGGATATATTCAATTTGTTTTACCGCCAGTAAACTTGTCTGCAATTTCAATTAGTTACAAAATAAATGAAGATGTATTAAACACTGCTGACAGATTTGCATTGTATGAACCAACATCAGGAATGCCTGGAAAAGAATTAGCACAGGTGATTGATGGTATAGATTACGGTGGAGTTGAAGTGAGAAGTATTGGATTTGAAAATAATTCAGGTTGGGGCAATGAACCTTATCTGCAAGGCGAATGGGACACATTTGATGAAAGTTATGAAGATGAAGTATTCTATCTAGATGGTAGTACATTAACATTGAATCTAGCAAACACTCTAACATCAGGTATTGAATATCACATTTATCAAAATGGTCAAAGAGTGGATGATCCTGCATTTGATATTGGTGCACCTACAAATATTTTAGCACAAATGAATTCACTACAAGGTGACGGATCTACAAAAACTGTTGATATCAGTATGTTAGAAACAGATAATGGTGATACAATTATTGTAAGAAAATCTACCAGTGATGGAGCATTTTTACCAGATCCAACCATAGTTGATACTTTAATTAAAGGTGGAGATTTGGCATACTCAACAGCACAAGGTATAAATGCAGAAGACATAAATGTTGATGGTGACGGATTTGTAACAGAAACTTCTGCTAAAGGTCCTGAAGAATTTGTACCTGGTCAAGTTTTAGATACTTTAGATATTCAAGTGTATGATAGAGGTCAGAGTTCGGGTAGTAAAATTAACAGTTACAATTATATTGGTGACGGTGCAACAACTGAATTTAACTTTGTGGACTCACCACAAAGTAACACAGCAATATTTTTAAGTGTTAACAATATTTTGTACAACACAAATCAATTCACAATTAATTACCAAGACAAATACATCAACCTGAATCAAACACCAGCACTGGGTGATAAGATTAACTTTATCACAATGGGTAACAATGGAGAGTCTATACTTGACGTTGATGCATTCACAGGTGACGGAAGTACAGTTGAATATGTAACTAGAGCAAAATTCAAAGCAGGAAATATACAAACCTTTGTAAAAGTAAATGGCGAAGATGCTACATATTCTGTAATTGAAACAGATTCTTCTTATGCTGTTCCTAACAGAGTGGCAATTAGATTTAATTCCGCTCCCACATCAGACAGTTATATCAACATAGTGGTGTATGAGAGTGCTTCACAATCTTTCAGCGAAGTTACTCAAGACACTTTTACAGGTGACGGAAGTACAGCAACATATCAAATGAATCAAACACCTTTCACACAAACACCTTTCACAAACAATGTGATTGTGAAAGTTAACAATGATGTTTTAAGAAGTGGATTCCACAGAAAATTTACTGTGAGTGTATTAAGAGAATATGAATTTAAAAATTGGCAAGTATTACCAGGCACAATTAATGCTTCAGAGGTTAGAGCATACCTAAATAAAGTTGAACTTACGTCCAGTCAATACAGATGGAATCCAGGTAATTCGAGTATTACATTAACTGGCGGTGTGGGTGTTGCAGATGATACGTTGGATGTGTATATTGAAAACGGAGAATACAGTGTGAACGACAGTGGACTGATTACATTTACAACTGCTCCAACAGATTTAAGCACAATCACTGTTTACCAATTTAGTAAACACGATGTGCAAGACATTGACAGAACACAATATGATGTTGTGGCAAAATTAACAGTCACAGTTAACACAGATGATTATTATCAATACAATCAATTAACAAATGGTGTTGTAAAACTAAACAGACCGGCTGTTGATGCTCAATATGTTTGGGTGTGTTTAAATGGCGAATGGTTAGCACCTAGTGTGGACTACACAGTGTCTAACAATCAAATGTATTTAAAAATTAACAGAACGTTGTCGCAGAATGACGAAATAGATGTGATTCATTTCACTGCTCCAAGTTTTGTAGGCAAGTTTGCTTACAGACAATTTAAAGATATCATGAACAGAACTCACTTCAAACGTATCGGTGATGACAAACAGTACACGTTGGCACAAAATTTATTATGGAATGATCAAAAAATTGTGCTGATAGACGGTGTTGGAATCACAGAACCTAGTGTGGCTTCACAACTGCCGGGTATTGTCTTCATAGATGGCGAAAGAATTGAGTACTACAAAAAAGATGGTAACACTCTAGAACAACTAAGACGTGGAACATTTGGTACTGGTATAGCAGAAGTGCATCATGCCAACACTGATGTGTACGATCAGAGTGCTTTCCAAAATGTACCATACCAAGATTCTTTCATATCTGAAACATATACAGGTGCAGATGTAGTAAACAACACTCTTAACATAGGTTTTACACCAGCATCAGTTAACCAATTCGAACTATTTGTGGGTGGTAAGAGAATGAGAAAAAATAGTATCAGTGTATATGATCCTGCATTAGGGCAAGACAGCCCAGAAGCAGATAGCACAGTGCCTGCAGACTTTAGTGTATCAGGTACAACTGCTGTAATCACTTTCACTAACACACCAGCCGAAAATGCCCAAATTTTGCTGGTAAGAAAACAAGGTAAAATATGGCAAACAGGAGCAGATCCACTGAGTCAGACGGAAAATGACATCGCAAGATTCATACGTCAAAAGGAAGTGGCTGTGCCGCAATAAATACAATGGTAGAACGGAGTAAAAATGAGCAAAATTAAAGAGAACAGTGGTGTACTAATACAAGGACACATCAAAATACATGATCCTGAATCAGACAAGATTTTCGTTGATAAACGCAATGCAATTCATTATGAGAATATGAGTGTTGCTTTGGCAGAAAGTGTTGCTAATCAGGGGCAAGGATTCATAAATTCAATGTCGTTTGGAAACGGTGGAACAAGTGTTGACCCAACAGGTATCATCACATATCTTACTCCAAACAGTACAGGTACAAATGCTACACTGTACAACCAAACATACACAAAAATTGTTGACGACAGATCAGTTTCAAACCTAGATCCACAAAGAAACAAAATAGAAACAAGACATATCAATGGAACAAATTACACAGACGTTGTTGTAACTTGTTTGTTAGACTATGGTGAACCAAATGGACAAGATGCTGTTGACACTGCAAGTGTTTCAGACAGTTTATATGTGTTTGATGAACTAGGATTAGTAAGTTATTCACCCAACGGTACAGGCAAATTACTAACACACGTAATTTTTCATCCAGTACAAAAAAGTTTAAACAGATTGATTCAGATTGATTACACAGTTAGAGTTCAAAGTTTAACAGGGTTTAACGAAGGATAATAAATGGCATACAATATAAGTTTTACCGATGCTATAAACAAAGGTACTATCACTATAGAAGATAACACTGTAAACAATCAGACCAGTGTTAATTTTCCAGGAAAAAATACTACTTCTTACGGAACAGTTATATCGGAAAACTTTTTACAATTACTAGAAAATTTTGCTAACAGCACAGCACCATTAAGACCTATTGAAGGACAACTTTGGTTTGATAACGCCGCAGGTGTAAATCAACTTAAAGTGTATGATGGAGCAAATTGGGTAGCATCAGGTGGATTGAAAAAAGCAATCAACCAACCAAGTGCATCTGAAAGTATTTCAGGAGATTTATGGGTAGACACAAATGCTCAACAATTATATTTGTTCACTGGTTCGGGTTGGATTTTAATTGGTCCGCAATACAGTCAAGGACTGACAACAGGTGCAACTCCTATATCAGTAACAGGCACAGACGATTTATCATACAGCATTGTGAAACTTGAAGTTGAAGCACAAACAGTTGCCATTATTTCAAAAAATTCATTCACACCTAAAATTACTATTCCAGGATTTTCACAACTAAATCCAGGAGTAAATCTAAGTGCAACAAACTTTGGTGCAGACGTAAACAAATTATATGGTACATCTGAAAAAGCAGAATCATTAGTGGTTGGTAACACCACAGTTGCCGCAGGAAATTTTTTAAGATCAGACACAACGTCATTAACTGACTTTCCTATTAAAATTAAAACAGACCAAGGTATAGAAGTTGGTGCCGCCGGAACATTCAAAATGTTTGTTGAAAATCAAGCAGGCATAATTCAATTAGGAACACAAGACGAAGAAATAGACTTTAGACTAAACAGTGGCGGTTCAGTATCAACAGTGATGAGAATAAGTTCACAACAACAAGTTGGTATTAACAACACGAATCCAAATGAAGCATTAGATGTTACAGGAAATATTTTATCATCAGGCACAATAGTGTCAAACAGCATGTCACCATCAATCAATATAGGTTCAGGAGCAATTGTTTCTAAAGGTGGGTTGGGTGTGGCTCTCAGTGCAAACATAGGCGGATCAGGAACGTTTGCTGGTGATATCACAGCACAATCAGTTTTACCTTCTCAAAATTTAACTTACAACATTGGATCAACCACAAACAGATACAACACAGTTTACGCCAACCAAATACAAGCAGGCAGTGTTGTAACCAGCAGTATCACAGGAAATGCCACAAGTGCCACTTCTGCTGATAAACTTGCTCAAGCAACAACATTTAGATTGGCAGGTGATGTTACAGCAGTAGATGTTTCGTTTGACGGACAAACTGGTGGAACAACAAAAACTTTTACAACAAGTATAAGCAATTCATTCATAGGTAATCAAACATTAACAACTACCAGCAATGTTGGAGATGAAGTTATCATTAACAGAACATCAGGCACAACAGGAATTTACAAAACAACTGTTGGAGCAATCACTAACGCAATACCAACACCACCAGTAGCATCAATGATGCCTTATGCTGGAGCAACTGCTCCTACAGATTGGTTGTTTTGTGATGGTGCTGAATTACAAAGATCAGTTTATAATCAATTGTTTCAAACAATAGGAACTCAATATGGAACTCCAAGCAGTTCAGCAACATTTAAATTGCCAGACATGCGTGGTAGATTCCCACTAGGTAAAGACAACATGAGCAATCCTGGATTGGGACAAGGATCAGCAGACAGAGTGACATCGCCGGTAGCAGACGGATTAGGTTTAGGTGCTGGTAATGAAACAAAAACTATTGCAAAAGAAAATCTTCCAAATCACGAACACGATTTAAAAGCAGACAATGGAGATCAATTCTTTGCAGGTAGAAACATTGCAGGTGCTTCTACAGATTCAGAAGTAACCACAACAAGCGGACCAGATTTATCAAATGCCAACGGTGCTCAACAATTACCAAACTCAGGTGGCATAGACGGAACAATAGGACAAGCAATGGATGTGATGAATCCATACTTAACATTAAACTACATCATTTATACTGGAGGAGCATAATGAGTTATAGGTTGAATAAAACTGACGGCAGTTTACTTGTAGATTTAGTTGACGGTCAATTAGATACCACTTCCAGTGATCTTACACTGATAGGAAGAAACTATTCAGGTTTTGGTGAAGTATTAAATGAAAACTTTATACAATTATTAGAAAACTTTTCTAATACATCTGCTCCTATCAATCCTATCAGAGGACAACTTTGGTTTGACACAGCAGAGAATAGATTAAAAGTTTATAACGGATCATCATTTACATCATCGGGCGGAACAACAGTTGCAGAGACACAACCTAACATGGTTGCAGGTGATCTTTGGATTAACAGTGTAACAAGTCAACTGTATTTTTATGATGGCACAAGATTACAACTAGTAGGTCCTGATTATTCAACAGCACAAGGAACATCAGGTCATCAAGTAGCAAGTGTGCTTGACACACAAAATATTACACAAACAGTGATTAAAATGTTTGTAGGTGGTAACATTGTTGGCGTTCATTCAAATTCAAACTTTACACCAACGGTAGCATCTAGAATCGCTGAATTAGTCACTGTTGCTAATCCAACAGGAACAATAGTAAAAGGTTTTAACACAGTAGGTACAGATTACAAATACAAAGGCACAGCCACAATTGCTGAGTCATTAGTGGACGGCAATGGTGTTGTTCGTACAGCAGATCAATATTTGGTTTCAGACAGTGATGACACAACCACAGGTGCTCTTACAATTCAAAACAATGCAGGTTTAACTGTTGGTCTAAATCAGAACACAAAACTACAATTCACTAACAATGCATTCACAATAGCAAACCAACTATCAAATCAAGATGTAGAAATCAAAGTACGAACACCGGCTGAAGTTTCAGCATTCAAAATAGATACTTCTGCTTCAGCAGTAGGGATTTATAAAGCATCTCCAACAGCAACTTTGCATGTAGGTGGAAATGCAATCATAGATGGAAACTTAACCATAGGCGGAACACAAACAGCAGTTGACACAGTAACTTTAAGAGTTGAAGACAAAAACATAGAATTAAATCTTTCCAGTACAGGTGCAACAACTAACGATGCTGGAGCAAATGGTGGTGGAATAACTTTAAAATCTACAGACGGTGATAAAACATTTGCCTGGGCAGACGGCATAGATGCTTGGACAAGTTCGGAATGGCTTGATTTTGCTGTTGGCAGAGGATTAAAAATAAACACAAACACTGTGTTAACAGAAACTGCCTTAGGTGGTTCGGTTTTAGGATCATCATTAACATCTTTGGGAACTTTAGTAGAATTAAATGTAGATGATGTTAATATTAATGGATCAACAATTACCAGTCAAAATACAGAGTCATTAAAATTAAGTTCAGACACAGCGGCTATAGAAGTTTTAAGTAACAAAAGAATTACAGGTGTTGGGACTCCAGTTAATGCTTCGGATGTAGCAACAAAAGAATACACAGATGGATCTGCAATTATTAGTTTACAACTAGATGTTTCAGGATTTACACAAAACGCAGTGGGAAACAACTATCTTAACACAAGAGAAGTATTAGAAACATTATATCCTGTTGCAGGATACGGAAGCGGTTCTGCAGAACCACCATTAGGTATATTTGTTAACAGTGTGATACCTGCAAGAAGCGACGGTGCTTTGGCAAGAGTGTTAACAGTTGATTATGGTGTAGGTGGAGGATTCACAATACCAACAATTGATTTTTCAACTTTGAAAAATTATGCTCAAGTGGATCAAACTGTTACTGTACAACAAAGAACTATTTCAAGTGTTCAATTTGGTGCACAAAACCCAAGTTTAGGAACAACAACCAAAATTACCACAACTGCTTCGCACTATTATGAAGGTGCTCAAACAGTTGTGATCACAGGCACAACTGTGGTGAACGGTGTGTCAGCAAACATCGACGGCAATTACACAATACAGGCGGCAGAATTTCCAGCAGAATCTCCAAACTTTGTGAGTTTCACAATCAATTTGGATACTTCAGCGGCAGGGTGGGGCAGTGCTACTTGTACAGTTGGTACAGTAGAAAGAACTCCAGTTGTAGGTGCCGCAAACAAACAGGTGTTAGAAGAGCTATCTAATGCATCAAACGTAACAGGATCGATCACTTTTGCTCCCACAAGAAAATTATTACAATTTGGTGTTAATGGCGGTGCGTGGACATTTGATAGAGAAATAACACTAACATTAACTTCGTAGGAACGATAAATATAAGAAACAAAGGGTATTATGGCATATATTGTTAACAAATTTGATGGAACACTGATAGCAACTGTAGAAGACGGTACTATTGACAACACAACTAATCTACGTTTTATAGGTAAAAATTATGCTGGATACGGCGAAATCCAAAATGAAAACTTTTTACACCTATTAGAAAACTTTGCTAGTGGTAGTCAACCAAGTCGTCCTATGGGTGGACAAATATGGTTTGATACATCTTTAAGTAAATTAAAGTTTTATGATGGAACAAAATTCAGAACAACAGGCGGTGCTGAAGTCAGTGCCACTGCACCAGTAGGATTAACCACTGGTGATTTTTGGTGGGACACAGCAAACAGTCAATTGTATGCGTGGGACGGAACAAGTTTTGTTCTTGTAGGTCCACAAGGTACAGGTAGCACAGTTACTCAATTTGTTTCAAGACAGATTAGAGATAATTTAAATGCCAACCAACTCATTATTGAAGGTAAAATTAATAATGATACTGTGATGTTATTCAGTTCAGCAGAATTCACAATAGATCCAACAGATCCAACTAACACAATTACTGGATTCGATGTTGTTAAAAAAGGTATTACGTTAGTAAACACACAGTCAACGACAAATGGTGTTACATCTACAGATCATAGATATTGGGGTACTTCATCCAACTCAGATAGATTGGGTGGATTTTTAGCCTCAGATTTTATTAGATCAGGTGCAAGTGCTTTTTCTAGTATTGTAAGATTTGGTGATGTAGGATTTACTGTTGGAGATTCAAATGATTTAAAAGTTTCAATAGAGAATGGTACAGAAGGATCTATTGCCAATGAAATAGGCAGTAAAATTTCTTTAAAAGTTAATGATAGTGGTACTGTTAATGAAATCGCTTTTGTAAATGCAGACGGTATTCTTCCAGGTACTGGTAATAAAAATTTAGGAATAGTAACAGACAAGTGGTACGAAGTACATGCAAACTATTTTAAAGGGTTGGCAGACAGTGCTTCAGGTATAGACTTTGGTGCAACAACATATTTAGGTTCTACAAATGCTGTAAACAACACCACAGCATTGAGAGATGCATCAGGAGAAATTACAGCCAGTGTGTTCAATGGTAGAGCAACACAGGCTTCTTATGCTGACTTGGCTGAGATTTACTCAACAGATAAAGAATACGAAGTTGGAACAGTAATGGCAATTGGCGGTGACGCAGAAACAACAGCATTCTTTGATGGTGGTCCATTTGGTGGCAATGTGTTTGGAGTTATATCAGGCAATCCTGGTTTCTTAATGAACAAAGACGCTGAAGGACAAGCAATTGCTTTTGTTGGACGTGTGCCAGTTAAAGTTACAGGTGCAGTTGAAAAAGGTGAAAAAATTTATGCGGCAGATTTAGGTTTAGGTACTACAACCAAAAAAGGACAATTGGTTGGTTTTGCATTAGAATCAAATTCAGATACATCCACAAAACTGGTTGAGGTAGCACTACGCCTAATAAATAGTTAGTAGGAATAAAAATAAATGGCTTTAGTAACAGCAAATAGATTCAACACTTTAAGACAACAGATAGATAATGTGTTAGGAAATGGTTCAGGTGACACTGGTTATGGACAAACACTTACAACTCAGTCTGTGCAAGTTGGCGATTTGATCAACGCAACAAACATCAATAACTCATACGAAGATTTAAGAAAAGCATACAAACACCAAACTGGTGGCAATCCATCAACAAATGTAATTCAAGCAGTCAATCAAGGTGACTTGATCAAAGAAAATGATGGTGTTAGTTACACAGGTTGGGATCAATACGAAGCATTAGCGACAACAATCAGCACAAATAGATTAACAGTTGATTCAACGCAACAAGTTGTTGCAACTGCTTTATCTAACACAAGAGGTTCATGGAATGGAACAATTACTCTTATTGTGAACGTAAATTTTACATCTGCAGACGCTAGAAGATATTATTTTAACTCAGGTGGATATATTCAAATTTCATCCAGCACATCAGATTCTAGTTCAAAAGGTAGTTCTTGGAATTCAGTAATGGGCGGAAATCTTAAATTTAGTGCTCATGGAACAACGCATACAGGAAACGGTACAGTGGATGGATCATCAGTAGGAAATTTTGAATTAACAGGATCCTCACAAAGACTATTATCAAACTTTGATGCAGGTGGTGGAGCATATGCTCAAAACGATTATTATGTAGATGTAATTCAATCAAGTGCTACTCAAATACGATTCACAGTAACTTGGAGAGACGAATCAGGTGGTAATCCAGATGAAAATATTTCTAATTTAACATCTAACTTCTACACAGCAACAGCAATCACAGATGTAATTGGTACTGCACCAGGAGTTGTGCGTGGTTCTGGCGATAATTTCTAATCTATAGTTGACTTATATCCAAAAATCAAGTATAATATTTTTAATATTATGGATGAATCCTTATCAAAATCTTTGGAATACGCAGAGCGTCTAAGCACGTTCAACAATCAAATAAAACTGTTAAAAGAACAGTGTCTTGAGAATAATATCTTGTACACTCAAGGACATCAATTTACTGTTGATCTCAATCTAATCAACTATTGTTTAACATTGATGAACATCAAAAAAACTAATGAAGCAATTTTTCTTGATGATTACAAACTTCCGGTAAAAATCACAGACATCAACTCCTTTCACAACAATATTACTGACTTGTATCAACGTAATCTGAATCAGTACTTTGTGGAATACAATCAATTGGTGAAAGATAAAGGTGAGATCTAATCATGACCAAAGGAGTTTTGCTTTTTGCACACAACAACAGCACTGTGGATTATGTCAAACAGGCTAATTTTTGTGCAGGACAAATAAAGAAACATCTAAATTTGCCAGTGTGTTTGATTACGTCAGACAAATTCAATGAAGATCACAATAATTTTAATCATGTGATTGTGGTAAAAAAGCCAACCACTACTCAAACTAAAACATTCAATAATGCTACACAACGTTATGAAGATTTCTGGAACAACACTTCAAGACCCGATGCGTACTCTTTAACACCATATGATGAAACCATTGTGATGGACACAGACTATGTGGTAGCAAACAACAATCTTAACAAAGTGTTTGACAGCAAGGAAGACTTTTTAATTAATTACAAAGCACAACACATAGACTTTGAATCCAGATACACTGAGGAAATGAAATACATAAGCGATACTGGTATTGAAATGTGTTGGGCCACAGTGTTTTATTTTAAGAAAACTGAAAGAACTAAAATTTTATTTGAATTAATTAATCATGTAAAAAATGAATGGGAATTTTATAGGTTCAAATATCAAATTATAAACACAATTTACAGAAACGACTTTGCATTTGCTGTGGCAATTCATATGATTAATAATTTTGATAAAACCGATTGGCCCAAACAACTGCCAGGCAAACTGTTTTATACCACAGACAAAGATAAGGTAAACTCGTACGTGGATAATAAATGGAGTTTTACATTTGAACGAGGAACGAAATGTCAAATAAAAGATATGAACATACACATAATGAACAAAATAGGATTGAATAAAATTATAGATCAACATGAATAGAGGTTTTATATTATTTGTACAGAAGAACGATGTTTGTGATTATCTTAAACAAGCAGTCGCTTGTAGTTTAAGCATTAAAAAATTTATGCCCAACGAGCAAGTGTGTTTGATCACTGATATTGTTGTCCCTGAAAACTATCAAAAGCACTTTGATATAATCAAAGACATACCCGGAGATGATCTAGCAGTCGACAGTGACTGGAAAGTTAATAATAGATGTAAAATTTATAATACCAGTCCATTTGACCAATCTATTGTGATAGATGTAGATATGCTGTTGTTGGAAAACATAGAACATTGGTGGAAACAGTTAAGCAACTATGAATTATATTATACCAATAAAGTAAAAACTTACAGAAATGATTGGGTAACAAGTGATTATTATAGAAAAGTCTTTGTGGAAAATTCATTACCTAATGTGTATTGTGGATTTCATTATTTTAAAAAATGCAAAAACAACGAAGTATTTTTTAAATTATTAACAGATATAGTGATAAACTATGAACAATACAGCAAACGTTTCACAAAAAATAAAACACAGTCTTGGTGTAGTATGGATGTTGCTACTGCAATAGCAATTAAGTTGTTGGGTATACAACACAAAGTTTTCAGTAAACATAACAATTTAACATTTACTCATATGAAACCCAAAATACAACACTATCAAAGTCAATTAAAGTTGTGGACTGAACAAATTGATTACAATCTTAATTCACAAAATGAATTATTTGTAGGCAATATTAAACAACACGGTTTGTTTCACTATGTGGAAGATAATTTTTTAACAGACAAGATGCTGGAGCAACTACAATGAACATAAGACCGCCGCTAGAATTTGATGTAATACGTCCTGCAGTGAAATATTATTTTCATTTCAATCCAGAATCTAATGAAGTGCTTGGGTGTAGTGTGCAACAACAAGGACACAGTGTAGAAATTACAGAAGAACTAGCAACACAGGTTCAAAGCGGATCAAAGCAACTATCAGATTACAGAGTAGTATTCAAAGACACCGAATATGTTGTCGAATCGCGGTATGTAGTAAACAACAAACTGCAAACTGATATAAAAACAGACAACCATACTAACAAAGTGGTTTACGAAATAATAAAAAATGATAAAGATTCATGTGTTAGATTCAAACTGGATATGAAAAATAAAAAATGGAACGTTAGTATAGATGATGATTTAAAAAATATAATACAAAACACAGTAAAACAAGACAATAATGTGTTTAAATTTTTTACTACACCACAACACAATACAAGTGTTCCTGATTATTCCTTTGATGTAGACTTAAAGCAGTTGTGTACTACTGGTGATATTCAATTTGAGCATAAATCTAATCAAACACCAAGATTGTTTTGTAGAAAAATTTACAATTATTCATATGAGGTAGCACAATGATTTTAAAGGTATCTGATATGGATTTTGTGTTTTTAAGTGTTGATGAACCCAATGCTGAAAAGAATTTTGCTAACTTAAAAAGAAAAATACCCTGGGCAAAACGTGTACACGGTGTTAAAGGCTTTGACACAGCACATAAAAAAGCGGCAGAAATATCTGAAACAGATAGATTTATCACAGTTGATGCTGACACACAAATACATGACAGTTTTTTGAATGTGATAGTTGATTTAAATTCGTTAGGACTAGACAATACCTATCAATTTAGTTGGTGTGGAAATATTGATCTTAATGGATTAAGATACGGCAACGGCAGTTTAAAATGTTGGACAAAAGATTTTGTAAAAAATATGAAGACACACGAGAATCATGATGGTGAAGCAGATAGCACAAACAAAAATGTAATAGAATTTTGTCATTTTCCAAATTACTATCAGTTTAATGAAAATTATTCAACCAGTTACATAGATGGATCTGCATATCAATCCTGGAGAGCCGGATTCAGAGAAGGTGTTAAAATGAGTTTGGATAAAAATGTGCGACAAGCACCAAAAGACTTGTGGTGGCAAAACTATCAAAGATTACTGGTATGGATGACAGTGGGTATGGATAATCCTTATGGTATTCATGCTATTCATGGAGCAAGAACAGGTTGCTATCTCACAATGTGTACAGATTGGGATTTCAGTCAAGCAAACGAATATAGATATTTTGAAAAGTATTGGAAGTTTGAACTTCATGATGATGTTAAAGTTAATTTTTATCAAGACAGTATCGAACTAGGCAAAAAGATTACTGCTGAGCACGATATCGAATTACCTATTGAACCATTAACTGTGGAACAAAGTAAATTTTTTAAGAAAGTATACCTTAACACTCCAAGAATAATGAGGAAAACAATTTAATGTACGATATTGTGTTTATAAGTTACAATGAAGCATTGGCGGATCACAATTATAAAACATTGTGTGAACGGTTTCCTATTGCTCAACGAGTACAAGGAGTTAAAGGCATCCATCAAGCACATATTGAAGCGGCAAAAGTATCTGTCACAAAGATGTTTTGGGTAGTTGATGCTGATGCTCAGATAGTAGAAGATTTTAATTTTGATTATCAAGTAAATGAGTACAATTTAGAAACAGTTCATGTTTGGCAAAGTCGTAATCCTATTAATGATTTACAATACGGATACGGTGGAGTAAAATTATTGCCAAAGCAATTAACATTAGAAATGAACACAAACACAACAGACATGACAACCAGTATATCAAATAATTTTAAAGCAATAAAGCAAGTATCAAACATAACAGGTTTTAATTCAGACCCATTTAGTGCTTGGAAATCTGCTTTTAGAGAATGTGTTAAGTTAAGTTCTAAAGTAATAGATAGACAAGAGAACGATGAAACAGAGCACAGGCTAAACATTTGGTGTAGCAAAGGTGCGAATAGACCTTATGGAGACTTTGCTATTGAAGGTGCAAAACAAGGTAGAAAGTTTGGAATAGAACACAAAGACAAACTGAATCTTATAAATGATTTTGATTGGTTAAAACAACAATTTAAGGAGACTTGCAGTGTCAGTGAATACTACTAGAATACCTTTTGAAAATATAACACACGTTGGACAAAGTACCATGATGACTAAGGACTTATTCAATGTGAGTTGGATCTTAGGTAGATTTTGTAATTATAATTGTTCATATTGTTGGCCTTATGCTCATAGTAAACAACTGGATCACCGACCACTTGAAGTTTACAAAAATACAATAACTGAGATTAAAAGACAAGCCAAGGCAAACGGGTTTAACAGTTTTCATTTTAGTTTTTCAGGAGGAGAACCAACAGCATACAAAAGATTTTTACCTTTGATTGGACATTATGCTAATAATGACAGAGCAAAATACCAAAGTATACACATGACAACAAATTGTTCTCCTGGAATGAAATGGTGGAAAGTTTGGTTAACAGCAACAGAATCTCTTGTGCGTAGAAGTATTACAGCAAGTTATCATCATGAATTTGCTGATGAGAAGACATTTGGTGATAAGTTATTAATGCTACAAGAGAATGGAGTACATACTACAATTAATCAAGTAATGGTTCCTGAATTGTTTAACGAATTGTATGAAAGATGTGAAAGATTTAATCAACGTGGAATAAATGTAACATTGAAACCTCAAAGTAATGAATCTGCTAGTGAAATTGTTAGTGGTTATTCAGAAGAACAAATCAAATTAATGCAACAAGGGTTTCCTTTAAAAAAACATGATGGGTCATCGATACAACAAATAACTATGATGGATTTTAAGAATAATGTTTATCACCTGGATCAAGCAGAAAGATTTAATGCATTTGACTTTAATAAATTTAAAGATTGGACTTGCAATGCTGGATATCAAAGTTGTATCATAAGAGAGCCAGGTGGAGAAGTAAAAAGAGCATACAGTTGTCATGATGAGCCGTTGGGCACTATTGATGAAGGATTTAATCTGTTTAAACAAGCAAAAAAATGTATTACACCAACCTGTGTAAGTTCTGCTGATAGCAAAATACCTAAGCACAGAAAAAAAGACTTTTTAGAACAGATTCAAGTGGATGAAGAAATAATAGAAATTAGTAGAAAACAATCTAAGCAATTTAAAAAAGAAAGAACAAATGTATAAACTAACAGACATAAAAGATGTTCATTTAGAAATTACTAGTAAGTGTCAAGCCAAATGTCCAATGTGTCCTAGAAGAATACAAGGAGGACCGCTGAATCCTTTTATACATCTTGATGAAATAACACTGGATACATTTAAAAAATGGTTTTCTGAGGACTTTATTAAACAAATAGACAGTATGTTTATGTGTGGTAATTTAGGAGATCCTATTGTAAGTAAAGACACATTAGAAATATACAAACATCTACGTAAAACAAATCCTTCTATAAGACTTGCCATGCACACAAATGGCAGTGCTAGAGACACTGAATGGTGGAAGAAATTAGCACATGAAAAAGTAAAAGTAACTTTTGGATTAGATGGGTTGGAAGACACCAATCACTTGTATCGTATATCTACAGATTTTAATAAAATCATTGAAAATGCCAAAGCATTTATTGGTGCAGGTGGATTTGCCAAATGGCATATGTTGGTGTTTAAGCACAACGAACATCAAGTTGAACAAGCAGAACAAATGAGTAAAGATTTAGGATTTAAAATGTTTTCATCAAAACATACTTCTAGATTTAAAAATGATTATCTACAAGTTATAGACGAGGAAGGTAAACCTTTACACAAATTAGAACCCACACAAAAAAGTACCAGTATGATTCCGCTAATTGAAAAATCACAAAAAGAAACCACTCCTACCATTGTGTGTAAAGCAGTGAAAAATAGTCAGTTGTATGTGAGTGCTTGTGGTAATGTTTCGCCATGTTGTTGGTTAGACATGGAATGGATTCCGCCTATGCAAGAAAGCAGAATAGATTATATGACAAGAATTGGCGAGTTTCCAAATCTAAATAAAAACAGTTTAAAAGAAATCTTTGAAAATGGACACTTTGACAAGATAGAACAAACATGGGGTCACACACCATTACAAGAATGTGGCAAACAGTGTGGATCTTTTGATAAACTAGGAGCTCAATTTGAAAGTTAATATTACAGATGTGATGTTTTGGATGGATGCAATTAGACAGTCTGATGATACACATCGTACATTGGAAAGTTTTTGGAAAGGTCAAATCAACAGTAAAGTTTGGTTAATAGATTACTTGGAAAAACATCAACAAACACTTCCTTACAACATTTTATTATGTGGCGGTTGGAACGGTGTGTTAGCAACATTATTATTTAATAGTGAATTAGATATCACTCGAATCGTTAGTATGGATATAGACAGTGAATGCGAACAAGTAGCAAACACAATGAATAAAGATTATGAAATACAAGGAAGATTTCAAGCAATTACGTCAGACATGTTGACGTATAAAGATTATAACAAGCACAATCTAATTATTAATACTGTGTGTGAACATATGACACCAACACAGTACACTGAATGGTTGGATAAATTGCCAAACAATAAAAGAATTGTTTTACAAAGCAACGATTTCTTTGACTGTGAAGAACATGTGAATTGTAAAAAGACTCTGGAAGAATTTAAAAAAGACTGTGGACTTGTTGTTGATTCAAGTGCTTCATTGTCTACAGAAAAATATAACAGGTTTATGATTATAGGGCACAAGAAATAACATGGATACAGCAACCAAAATTTTTAATAAATTTAAAGACGGCAGTTTGCCTTGGTTAGAACTGGATATAAATTTTATGGAGTATCTAGACGCAAAAGAATTTGATAATGTAAATGGTCATTATGTAGAGCACAGAGAAGATGAAACTCATAACGGTTGGGAAAGTTGTTGTCTGCATGGATTAGGTGTAGACAAAACAAGAGTAGCAAAAGAGTATGGTTATGAAGATGAACTGAATGCTCCATATACGTGGACCAGTCTGCAACAAGTTACTCCAACAGCGAAAAAGTTTTGGGAAGACTTTCCAGCAGAAAAGTACAGTAGAATAAGATTTATGAAATTAAATCCAGGAGGAAAAATAGATTGGCACAATGATGATCCAGGTCATCCGTTGCCTGACGACCTTTGTGAATATTTAATACCCATAAATGTTGCTGTACTACATCCATCATTTTGTTACATGGAAGTTAAAGATCATGGAATAGTGCCTTGGGAACACGGCAAAGTATTTTTAATTAATATACTAAAAGATCATCAAGTAGTGAACAATGCTAACGTTGAAAGAATACACATGATTGCCCAAGCACACATTGGCAACAAAAGAAAACAATTTAACGAATTATTAGATAGGAGTATTAAAAAATATGGCATTTCAATATGATGCACAGCATAAAAAACATAATATAATTTTTATTCTTGAAAGTAATTTTCATGCAATTAAAAATAATTCAGCAAAAGAATTAATTCAAAATATTGTTGAATATCAAATTGGAAAATTAAATGTAATGGGATATGATGTAGTAGTGTCTATATCAATAGATGCAACAATAAGCAAAATAATTGATCAATATGATTATGCTGTTGTGTTTACTCCTGACACAGAGTTTCAAGGTGGGTCGTTCTTTACACATCTGCACAAAATGATTGAACAAGATTTTTACATAGCCGGACACGTTCTAGATAGAAAAGAAGGCTACTACGAACTTCATGAACAATGTTATGTGATTAATTTAAAGAAACACACAGAATTAGAACTACCAGAGATAGGTGAGCTCAAAAGAAACTCAGAACATTTTACCACAGAGCCTATAAGAAGTGATGAAAACTTTCATGACGATTATACACCTTTATGGATTAAACCTGGTAATGAACTTAAAACATTCAAACACAAATGGCATGGATGGAATGTTATTAGAACAGCATTGGATAACAAAGAAAAAATTATAATATTTGATGAAGATTTAAGAATGAGCAAGAAGTGTTATTATGCAGTACACGAAACTGATTTTAATGAAAACAGCAAACAAATTTTTAAGAAATACAACCAGAGTGCTAATAGATTGTTTTATCCAATTAACACAGAAGAATTACAGTCTGTAAGTACAGGAACAATTAACCAATTAATTACACCTGCTAGTGGTCTTAACTGGTTAAAGTATTTGGAAAAACACGGATATGATGCAGAAACTGAAGTTGTGTTTTATGATTGGAATCCCAATGCATTATACTACATGGAAGAAATAATAAAAAAGTTCGATGGTGGGGATTATCATAAGTTTTTAGTATCTGTAAATAGACACAAAACACCAGACTGGATAAATTCTAAATTAGAGATAGCAGAGTATTTTGAAACGGTCAGTCATTTATGGCATATTAAAGACAAAGTTAAATTCAAATTTGTCGAATGTGATCTGTTGAATGAATTCACTATAACACCTATAAATCATAAGAATGTTATATTCAACATCAGTAACATCTTTGCTTATGAGCCAACAGTGCCGTTTGTGCCAACCAAACAAAGAGTGTTTAAACAGAACCAACTGTTACGGTTATTAAAAGAAAAATACGATAAAATACAGTTAATAGTATCACAACACGCATGGTCAGGTTTTGTGGAATATGATATCGACGCAGGCTCAGTTCAAGATTTTTACGAAGTTGATATTGAAACATTAAAAGCACCAATGTGGCGTTTTGGAAAAGATTGGGTAAATCCTAAAGATCCGTGGGAGGAAGATGAAGAAAAATAAGAACAGTTGTACCTTTTGTATGCACCCTTTTACAGGATTGGCTACTAGAGAAGATGGAGCAATTAAGGTGTGTTGTCGCAGTCTTCCTATTGCTAATATAAAAGATATGAGTCTGGAAGAAGCATGGAACTCAGACAAAATGAAAGATGTAAGACGTCAGGTATTAAATGATGAACGTCCAGATGTGTGTGAACCTTGTTTTGATTTAGAAGACCAAGGAGTCCAAAGCCTACGTCAAAGACATATCACTGATTCGTCTCCAGAATCTAGAATTAATTTATACCCAAATGCATTAGATACACTTAACGATGATTATTCAATGCCGTTTGAACTACCCACAATAGAGATTAAAGTTAATAACTTATGTAATTTAAAATGCAGAATGTGTAATCCTTTAGATTCTACACAATGGAAAGATTGGAATGCTATTGTTGATCATTATAAAAAAGAAGGAAACTATCTAGTAGATGCTGTTGAAAGTTTAGGTTTAACCAAAGCACCTTATGTGGGAATATTTGAAGACAAAGATCACTTTTGGGATAATTTAGAAAAACTACTGCCGCACTTTAGACGTGTGGAATTTGCTGGAGGAGAACCTTTAATGGATCCTGTACACTATAAAATACTAGATTTATTATCTAAAAATGGAGATAATATTGAAATTAAGTATGCCACAAATGGAACTAAACTAGGCATTAAAGGTGGAAGAACTGTGCATGATTATTGGCCCAAGTTTAAAAGTGTTGCTGTGAATGTTAGTATAGATGGGTTACACGACACATATGAATATATTAGAGGCAATGGTAAATTTTCAGATGTTGAATACAATATTAAAGAAATGAAAAAAATTAAAACAGTTAGTAGAATAGTAGGTGCATTTACTGTACAAGCAAACAACATAATGCAGATAGACAAAGTTATAGATTATTTTTTAAGAGAGATGAAGATTGTGTTTTACAGTCACAGAGTGAGTTATCCTAGAGCATTATCGGCACAAGTGTTGCCCAAAGCATTGAAAGATCAAGTGGTTGCAAAACTAGAAGCAATGAAACCTAAAATAAAAGATTATGAAATAGTAAAACAACACCCAATATTAGAAAAAATTACACAACAACAAATACAAGACAACATAAACTTTTTACAAGCAAAAGACCTAAATGAATATTGGCTAGATTGTGTAGACTTTAATAGAAAACTTGATCTTACAAGAAACCAAGGACCGTTTGAAAAAATCAATCCGGAGTTTCGAGATTATGTTTAAGGTAGAGCATCTATATCCACACGTTAAACAAAGTGTAAAGGTTGAATGGAACCTTGGTAAAAGATGTAATTACGATTGTTCTTACTGTCCAGCAGTGATACATGACAACACAAGTCCACACACAGACATCAACATATTAAAAAATGCTGTGGACGAACTTTCTAAAATCAACAACATAAGAATAAGTTTTACAGGTGGAGAACCATGTGTACATCCAAAAATTTTAGATCTGTTGGAGTATGCTAAACCAAAAGTGTCATGGTTAAATGTAACTACAAATGGTACAAGGACTGCTGAATTCTACATAGATATTTTGGATAGATTGATAAACCATATTGTGTTCTCTGTACACTTTGAATATGACTACCAAAAAGTAATAGAAACAGTTTTAAACGTCGCACAACACACAAAAAATAAAAATATACTAGTGCATATGATGATGTTACCAGGGCATTTAGATGACGTCTCTGACGCTTGTAGACGCCTGAAAGAAGCAGGAATAAACTATGCTCTACGACCAATTCGTTGGACTGAAACACATGATGTTTTTGAAGACATGGAACGTTATTCTGCAGATGAAAAAGATTTTTTGGTAACACAAAATCATAATCCTCCACACAACACAATGATAGATGAAACTGAATCTTGTAACACCAACGACTTGTTGATCGCAAAAACAAATCAATTCAAAGGGTGGAAATGTAATGCTGGATTAGAAAGTTTAATGATTAATTGGGACGGAGAAGTTCACAGAGCCACTTGCAGAGTGGGAGGTCCTATTGGAAACATCTATGAAGGAACTTTTGCACAACCTACAGAAGCAATCGACTGTACACGTGAATGGTGTACGTGTGCCGCAGATATCAATATAACTAAATCTAAAGTTTAACTTTATCCAACAAACTTTCAGGCTGACACATACAAGTGTTACGTTTGTCGCATATTTTTGGTTTAATGTCGGGATTGAATTTTGTCACAAAGTCTGGATCATATATATTATAATTTTCAAATAATGCAGTTCTACAAGCACTTGTGATTAGACCAGCAGGGTCTATCATCATACTGTCCACTCCTATATTACACATCCAGCCTCGGAAATCATTTTGTTTGTTTAACACCAACCAGTTACGATTAACTTTTTTTGAAGATCCATCTTCAAATTTAACAGTGGGTTCGCTTTTCAAATGTTTTCTGTGTGTCCATAGATACCATAGACTAGGTCTTCTTTTTGTAGGTTTGGCAACAAATGCTTTTTGTTCTTCTGTGTAATTGATTGTTTTGTGCATAACTTCCATAGCACTTATAAACCAATCATACTTACTTTGTTTAAATTTATTGATCAAACCTAAACACACGTCCCATTGTGTGGGATCCATCAAAACCATTGCGTTAGGACTTCTATCCAGTTCGTGCAGTGTGTCTGCCACTTCAATAAAGTGAGGCACATCAATCTGTTTCCAATGAGCACTTAATAAAATTTTATCAAACACTTCTCCGTACTTACGCCACCATCTCACAGTTCTGCTTCCATTGGAACTGATTGTGATGTATGAAGGTATTGTTTTTCTAATTTCTGTAACAAATTCTCCCAGTCTAGGCCACAATGTAGGTTCTCCTCCCACAATGTGTAATTCAAGTTTTGTTTTGCCAATTGCTTTGTATTTTTCAAATAGATGTTTAAAGTTCAACACCAATTGATCCATGTCGTCGGTCCATCTGTGAGTACCTTCATGTGAACCTTCGAAACAATACCAACAAGAGAAATTACAAGTATTACCTATCATAAATTCGATACGCAACACTTCTTTAGGTTGAGGATTCCATACTTGTACTACGTTCATAATAAATGTTTTAACTCCGGAAATACTGTTGCGGCTTCTAAACCACGTATTGCATCTAGTTTGTTTACATATTCTTTAAAGCCTGGAAGTAAATGACTGTGATCATTTTGATTCATATGTTTAAGTACAGCCTCCCAACGACGCCATCCATATGGATTATGTTTCCAATAGTCGTCATCCTGTCTATAATTTTTCCATAACCAATCTTTAAAGTCCATAAATTTTTCTTCAACTTCTTGCTTATCTTCTTTGGGTAATATTTGAATACTTAAGAAAGTAGGAATATACAACAAGTGCATATTAACCAAGCCACCGCCCATCTGTACATCTCCAGGCACTGTGCCTGCATTTAATTTTTTAAATCCACTTTCCACTTTCCACTTCATGAAGTCTGGTAAGTGTTTTATGTTAAAAATTTGTATTGCTGTTGCCAAACTGGTTTGTATATTGTCTGGTGTATTGTCCAGCATGTGTAAAGTTTTTTCTACTGTTTTAAAATCTGTAGGATAACGTATGTACTCGTCACGTTTACCCATTGCGTCCATGCTGACAGCAAATTTAACTTTTCTAAATTTACTCCACAACTGAATTAAGTCTTCATCCACTAACAATCCGTTTGAGTTGTAACGCAACAATATCTTATCTTGATAGCCTTGTCTAATAATTTCTTCTATAAACATTTTGTGTTCCTTGATCATCAGAGGTTCCCCTCCTGCAAAGTACACCTGTTTCAAGTTAGGAATCTGTGCATACATCTCTTGCCAAAATGTATCTTTTTCATGCCACTTGTTGTTGAATTCTTTTTTATTCCATTGTAATTGATCTTTTACATTTTTATCTTTCAATTGAGGCATTAACTGTTGCCAATCTTTAACCCATTTAGAACTGTCATGTGGCGAACACATCACACATTTTATATTACAAGTGTGTCCTAATCTTAGATCCAAATACATTAATTGTTCTGGCACTGTGCCATCTTCTTTGGTTTGTTTTAACAGTTCAGGAATGTCTACACCATCTTTGTACCATGTGCCTGTTTCCCATATACGTTTTGAAACTACCCCCACCTTTTCTTCTTGAAAACATTTACGACAACTATTAGGTACGTTACCTTTCATCATAGTTGTACGCACAGACTTCATGTAGTCGTTGTTCCATGCCTCCATAGGAGTATGTTTGCCAAAGTTTGCAGGTTTGCCATCTTCCATTTTTACAAGACCAACTTCGTGGTCGGAACCAGCGCCGCTGGCATTTGCTGAACAACACAATCTCATATCTCCATTAGGTCTGGTAGCAAAGTGTATCCATGGTAGAATACAAAATGTAGAACTGCCTGATACAGATTCAAGTTCTTTTTGCCATTTACCCAACTGGGTATCTTTAGGATTCTGCCAATATTCGTTATGGTCTGTCATTTAATCTCCTATATATTGAATCACACAACAGTTGATTACTTTTTATACCCGGGTGCATGTCATCTGTTGCTGTGTCCAAGTACACAATACCATCGCTATGATAGTTTTCTACTTGAATAAAATCTAATTTGTTTTTGTTTAATTCTTCAGGTGTTGCAGGATAATGAATATAATCCACTCCTTGTTTTTGTAGATGTAAGTCTGCATGTTGTATATTGAACCAACTTTTCATTGCATAATCTTTTTCACTCAAATACTCTGCCCATTTACGTTCTTGATGTGTTTTTGCCCAGGGACCTAATCTATCTCTAAAGAAAGGAAACTTGTGAGGGAAATTAAACAACATATCCCTAACAAAATGTGTCCACATGATAACCACAGTATCATCTGACTTATAATCAAATTTTAACACATTGTACAATATTTCTGTGTTGCTTGAACCTGGAAAAGATTCGTTAATGCATTCAACTTTCATTTTGTCTGCCAACAAACTTGCCCAACCTAATTTGCTAGGTTTTAAATTGTGCAGTTTATCAAACATCCAATTGTTACAGTCAGGTAATCCTGTACCATAAGCATAAGAACAACCAAACGTTATCAGTCTTGACATTTGCTTACTCCCCATTCTCTTTCTTTACACCAAAAACATTTGCCACATACTGGCACAGGCGACCCTTCGACATATGTCTTGTAGTCTAAGTCTCCAAAGACTTCAGGATATGTTTGGTTATCACCTTCACAACTTCTTGTAAGATCAAATAGGTCCATTATGCCTAATTTTTTATATTGAGCAACTATCCAATCTTTTTGAACATGTGTGAAAGGGTGACAAGCCAAGCCGCCCATGTGTATTTTGATTAGTCTATCTAATGTAGCATCTTCGATGTCTCGAGCCAATAGACGACCATCAAATTCTTTATCTGGATTCTTGGTTACACCACAGTACCAAGCATCTAAATTTTCTGTATGAGCAACATACTCTGCGTGTGCTCTTAACTCTATTTGATTACCGCTTTTTAATTTTCCATACTCATCTTGTATGTTAGGTCCTACTGATCCCCATTCTAAATCAGGAGCAATAAAATTTTCGTGTCTTTTAAATTGTATATTAGGAAAAGAATTAGTAATCCAATTGAACACATTCAAACTGTTGTGTTTTTGCCAAGGTCTGGTCTTCCAACATCTCACGTTAGTAATAATGTGTACATTGGTATTTGATTTTAATTGAGATATGATACTGCACAACAGCACACTCATCAAGGCACTGTCTGCTCCACCACTCACACTGATACCAATATTTTTCCATTCAGGATTGAAAGGAAATACTACTCCATTTATATCGTGAAGAATATCACGATAGGCACTAGATTGGTATAGAGATTTTATATTTTCTAAATTGGACATATATGGACATCTTTATTTATCGCTATTAAGTACGCACATTATAATTTACGATAAGTACAATATGATGTTACAAAAATTAGAAACCAAAACTGATTCCAAAATATTGTTTGATTTGGTAAAACATTTACCAGAAGGTAAAAGTGTTTTAAATAAGCCCACAGGAAATTTTTTTTATGATCCATGGGAGTTATTACCAGAATACAAAGACACTGCCATTGAAGATTTATTAAAACAACTACCAGATCACGGAGAGGCAAGAGTTATTGTTTTAAAACCAGGAGAAAGTTATTCTGCCCATGCTGATATAGATGACAGATATCATCTCACACTAGATGCAGAACAAAGTTTCCTTCATGATATTGGAGATGAAATGATGTATGCTACCAAACCAGACAACACAGTGTATTTGATGAATGCAGGTGTGCTTCATTCAGCATCTAATTACGGATACAAAAACAGATATCAATTGGTAATACGCAAGAGATTGCAAAGTAATCACATGATGAAAGATCCAAGACAGGTTGTTATGACATCAAAAGATCCAGTGTACAATTTAAGATATCTTTTTGACAGTTCTTTTTCAATACTGCTTAATAGATTAGCAAAAGAACAATCAATAGACTCATTTGCTAGAATTAATGAACACACAATTAAATTTTTATGTGATGGTTCAAAAATAAATGAACTTTTAAAGATGCAACAAATTTGTGGATTTAAAATAGATATTGTATATGCATAATTGGAAACATTTTTATAAACATAAACAAGGACTGGCTGTGGCAAATATGCTTTACCAACCGCTTGTGAACGAAGACAACACTGTGTTCTGTATGAATTGGAATCCAAACGATTATTTTGAGAATGAATCTATGAATGAAGAATTGTACAACTTTTGGTTTGATCAAGAAGTGATGTATCTTTCAAAATTGAAAGACACAAAATATATTCCAGAATTATTAGACATTGATTATGCTAAAAGAGAAATTAAATTTAAATGGTATAATAAAAATCTTAATGTTTTGATTGAAAATAACCAAATAGACAGCATACCTAATTGGAAAGAAAAAATTAAACAAATAAAACAAGATTTAGAGCAACAAAACATATATAAAATTAATATGTACCCTCATACTTTTTACTTTGATGATAACAATGAAGCACACTGTATGGATTTATATGGTTGCACAGACAATGATAATAGATACCTTGATATAAAATATCTAAAACCATTGATAAGAACGGATAGATTTGATAAATTTATATTAAACAACCAATTAGACACTCATGAACTGTATAAAGAAACAATTAAAACCAATTATGCAGAGTGGCCAGGAGATTTTTTAAATGCTTGAATTTGTAGGTAACTGTAACGATATATTAGACTGGAACACAATCATCAAAGAAGTGCAGGATCAAGAAGGTAAACTTGCTTGTAAATATCTTCCAGTCAAAGATGTACCAGAATTAAAAGAGATTGATGATGCATTATCTACTATAGGCAGTTACAACAGAGAATCTATAGAATGGATCAATTATTATCCAGGCAATGAGTTTTCAATGGAGGTTGCTGAGAAGTTTGGCGAGTTTGTTGGTGCACCCAGAATGATTAAGAGTTGGATATCTAAAATATATCCAGGAAAAACTGCTCCATGGCATTGGGACTGGGACGTTGATTGGAAAAAATACACAGAGCAAGGCAATCCTGTAAGATTCACAGCAATGATTAACGAACCTGCACCAGGACACGTGTTCATAGTAGGCGACGAAGCATTGTACAATCAGAAACAAGGAGATGTTCACAAGTGGCCTGACTTTAAATCATATCATGGCGGAACTAATTGTGGACTTGTGCCTAAATTTAATTTTAATTACTTGGCATACGCAGAATGAAACAATACGTAGGAAATTGTAGTGATGTAATAGACTGGAATGCAGTTGTTGAATCCATAAAGAATTCTAAACCAGCATATCAAGGACCAAGACACACAACACAAGATGATCTTCCAGGTATAAAAGAAATTAGCGAGTCGTGGAACAAAGCAGGATATAAACTTGCATCTGAAGATGGCACAATTGGTTGGGATATGTGTATACCTGAAACTAATTTTGACAGAAGTGTTGTAAACAAATTTGCAGATTACGTTGGAGTTGATGTTTTAAGTTGTTGGGTTAGTGTTGTGCATCAAGGAAATCATGCTCCTTGGCACTGGGACACACAAGACAACGAAGAAGAACTATGTAAATTAAACAACATAGAAAGATTTCATGTACACATGGAAGATACACACCCCGGACACGTATTAATTGTGGAAGATGATTTGTATTACAATGCCAAAGCAGGTGATGTGTACAAATGGCCAGATAGAAATGCTTGGCACGCCGGCTCCAACTGTGGACAAAGACCCAAATACATCTTTAACTTCTTTGGAACAAAAAGATAAAATGAAAAAGAAACTTGTATTTGATTACTTTCCATTGCTGAGATCCAGTTACGATGCAAATGAATTTGTATCAGAAGGTCTTTTAAAAGATGAATTGAATGTATATTGGAACAACAACAATATTTTTAAAGACATACAATCAAGCAAAGAAACTGCCGAGAACGGTTTTATCAAACGCACAGTTGATATTGATCTACTTGATAACAACACATTAATACTAGACAACACACAGACTTGGGCCAACGAAGAAAGTATTAAATTAAATGCTGAAATTAAATTGAACCGCAAACAAGAAGATACTTGGAACTTTCAATTTTGTTACAACTTAACCACAACTAACAACGATGATTACAAAAGTTTTAATGAAAAATTTGGCATACTTGACGAAATGTTTCATTTCAAACTGAATGGCGAAGCAATATTGGTTAATGAAAAAGTAGAAGGCGGTAGAAGAATTTTTGCTGAAAAAGATTTTTATTACAGAGGAATACACCCGATCATGTTTGAACTGGAAGAATACGGAACAGGTCTTGAAGAAGACAGCAGGTTTATACAGATTGTGAGGTTTACAGTATTATGAGAATAGCAATCACAGGACACACATCTCCCATGGGAAAAGATGTATATGAACATTATTCAAAAACACATCAGTGTTTAGGTATTAGTAGAACCACAGGATATGATTTTACAAATACAGACAGTCTCAACAACACAGTTAGTGAAGTGTTAGCCAGAGATGTATTTTTAAACATAGCACACGTGGGTGCTTCACAATCCTCATTACTACTGAAATTACAAGACCGTTGGACACATGACGCACCTTTGCGTAAAGTTATAACAATAGGATCACTAGCAACAAAAGTCCCTAAAAAATTATTAGATCAAGTTGGTATCGATAAACAATATCTAAAAGACAAACATCATATAGATGCTGTACACAACGCATTGGCAAATCAAACTCCATTTGGACCGCAATTAAAGTTCAGTCTTGTTAGAGTATTAAACTATGGCGAGAAAACTGGTGATAGAAGCGGAGAGCCTACTTGTACTGCACAAGATATTACACGCACAATTGATTACGTTATTGATGAATCAATGTATATTTCTACACTTGACGTTAGACGTTCCTAAAAAATATTAATTACTTTCGTATGCTAGATCTTTGAATAAGTCTAGTGCATCTTCAAACTGTATGTGTGTGTTATCTTCTATTGTTAGCAAATGATAACTTAAAGTCCAACGTGGTTCGCTGGTATTAAAATTATGTGTTGAATGCAGTTGCCCAACATTAAGTAAACTGGGTTGACTAATAACTGCTTCGTGTACAACATCACAGTCTTCAACTTCAGCATGATAAAATTTGTCTACTGGGATATCAATGTCTACGTCTTTAAAATAAACTTCTTTGTGATAATCTGTATTATCTCTTTCTGTTTGGATTAAAGATTCATCTTTTACTTTGTACCATCTTACTATGCTGTCTTGAGGTCCCCAAGTAAAATTAATGTTTGATGAATTATTCAAAGTGGAAGCATCGTTGTGCATAGGTAAACCGCCGCCATTAGGTCCATTGTAAAATGCTTCACAAACATTTGAAGGTTTTAAGCCATATTCTTTCAGCCAATCCACAAACCTTTCATCCCAATGTTCTCTTGTAGCACACCATTCATGCCAATTTTCGCCACGCATATTTTCAGGCTTTGCTTTGAAACAATCCGGAAACTTATGTTCAAACGGCAATTTTACATAACGGTGATATATGTTTTTATTCATATGTGACTTCCTTGAATATATTTAATGCTTTTTCAAACTGTAAATGGGTATAATCTTTATTAAGTAAAAAATAGCACAATGACCAACGTCCATGCGTAGGATCCGGATTATATGTAGAATGCAGTTGACCAACATTAATCAAACTAGGCTGATTAATAACCTTTTCATACACCATATCACAATCCTTTTCACTTTCACAAATCAATTCACGATGCTGATTGTTTTCATCAAAGTGATCTACAATGTCTGGATTTACTATTTCTGTTATGTGTGAACTGTCAGTGATGTCTGTTTTACATAATGATTCCTCTTTTACATGCCACCACCTTGTAGTGCTAGTATCAGGACCCCATGTAAAATTAATTTTTGTAGCATTTGTTATTTTACTTGTATCATTGTGTATATGTACCTTTCCTTTGTTAGGTGGTGTATAGATACCTTCAGTTACATTGGATACAACTATATCAAAGGATTCAATCCAGTTAATAACTGATTGATCAATATCTATTTTAGGAACAAATATAACTTCTGACTGCAAGGGTTGATGTGAAAAGCAACTAGGCTTTGTGTGTTCAACTGGTATTTTTACATATCGATGATACATTTTAATAATTGGATAAATGATCTATGCCCAACTGCTTTCTGAATTTATCTGTAAACACACAATCAATTCGTAAGCCGTATTCTTGTTCGTTGCTGACATCACCACCATGCCAATCTTGATCGTTCCAAAATGCCGCATTGGCATTGATGTAAGTTTTATTTTTTGCTTCAGGATCCCATATGTAGAATCCTCTTTTTGTGCTGTATCTAACGTGTATGAATTCATTACGGTGATTAGTGTACCCTTGACTGTCGCCGTGTTTGCCATCTAGATCTCTGTGTTCAAATGGCTTGCCATCGTGTTCACAATGAAAAAATATCACTCTACCGATGCTTTCTATCACACCTGTGTTCACTAATTCTTTAATCCAAGCAACCACACCAGGAAAATATTTTGCTTCTTTTGTGATATTTCTTTCTGTGTTTCGGTGATCCCAATCTCCTTCTTCCCATAAGAAATAATAAATGTAAGGATCGTTAGCACCTAAAACTGCTTTTAAATATCTTGTGAATTGATTCCTTGTTTTGTAATCTTTGATGTTGGAATACAAATCGTCGCCATTTTTTCTAATTGGATGATCTTTAGGCAGTGCTTTGTATTCTTCTAGTGCTTGATAAATTGGTTTCCAATTTAAAGTATAACTCATGTCTTTGGGATCGAATCCTGGTGACATCCATGTGCCTTCTTTGGCATACTCACGAGCAAGAGCAAAACCTCTACATATTTCGGTATGCAGTTGTTGAAAACCTTCTATGTCTATGTGTTCGTCTAAATTGATATATGGACTACCGCCAATTCCTCTAATCATTAAAGTATTTACTTTTAAATACAGTATAGATATTTTATTATGGCTTTTAAATTGGTACCTTATTCAGACAAGTTAAATCTTGAAACGTTTTATCATACAGCCGACCAAAAAGGATTTGTCAACAATTCAACCAAAAAAATGTTGGTAGATTCATTATCTAAAGAAGATAGATATCAGGTTTGGATGTTGTTATGGAATGGCAAAGTGATTGGATCCACTGCGGCACATTCATTTCCAGAAATGGGTCCTGACAGTTATCGTATTGCTTGTCGTATATGTACATTTACAAATGAATTGCCTAAAGAATATCAAATGGTTCGTACTCGGGAAACAATTAAAACCCACCAAACAACTACACAACAATTTTTTCAACCAGCAGGAATAATGTGGGCAGGCTTTAATAAGAACTATTATGTGACAACAAATGAAAATGCAGAAGGAACACAACGATTAGTTCATTCAATTGTTGCACCAACTTTAGAAAGTACAGGTGTTTACACTAAAGTTAAAGAGTTAAATTATAGAGGCACACAACAAACAGTATGGCGTGTTAATGCTGATGTATATTTCAAACAACTACAACAAGTAAAGGCTTGGCCCACTTATGAATAATTTTAAATATTATTATAACAATGTGCCTGGCAAAGGGTTGTGTAGAAACAATTTAATTTACACTAGTTTGATAAACGAAGATGCTACGGAATTTTGTATGTGGTTTCATAATGATTCAGAATATCATAAAGGACATAATGAAGTGGTAGATCCTGTACTGATGGAATCGAAGTATTATAGAGAAAAAGATTTCTTATTAACATTAGATGTGGATCATAAAAATTTAATACCAAAACTAACAAAGATTCATACTGATGAACAAAAAATATATTTTGAAATACAAGGCGTAGATTTTTGGGAACAAAGTCATGGAAAGACATATGAAGATGTGTTACCCAACTGGCAAGATCAAATGTTATATATTATGGAAACGCACAAGAAATTAGGTATCTACAAATACAGTCTTCATCCCAGCAGTTACTTCATTATTGACGGTGAATTGAGAACAATCAATTACTTCTTTGCTTATAGAAACAATGAACCTGCGATCACAGTTCAGGAGCATATGAGTCATATATCTAAAGAAAGACAGCAACAATTGATGCCACAGATGAAAAAATTAGGTATTGAGGAAAACAAAACATATCCATTCGATAAACTTCAAGTATTATGTTTAGAAAGTTTTAGGAATGTATATCCGGATTCATTTATAAACAAAGCAATTTCTATCTATAAGTAATACTATGCAAGATACAAAAACAATCAGTCTATGTCATATATGTTATAAGCACTGCGAAGCAGAAAGAGTTACTAAAGAAGATGGTATACATCTTGTGAAAACTTGTCCAGAACACGGTGTAAGTGATTATCTTGTGGAAACCAATAAAGAATTTTATAATAATTTAACATATGATAAATCGGGATACTCTATTCCGCAAGGCATCATGGTGGAAGTCACAGACAAATGTAATTTAAATTGTCCGCACTGCTATCATAAACCAGACAACAAAACCACAGATAAACCAATAGAACAAATACTATGGCAAATAGAAAATAGATTTTCAGCAGATGCAGGTGCTGTGATATTGGCAGGTGCTGAACCTACTGTGCGTAAAGACTTACCAGAACTTATAAAACAAATCAAAGCACTATTGAAAAAATTGAATAGACCTGAAGATGTATGTATATTGACAAATGGCGTAAAACTTTCTAACAGAGCATGGGTAAAAGAAATTGCTGACGCAGGCACTAGAATGGTTATGATTGGAATGAATCACCACTCTTATCAAGGCGAAAAAGTACACGAAAAACAATTAAAAGGAATTGAAAACTGTATTGCTGAAGGTATCTTTGTTTATTATGTAGGATACACATTAGAAAATTTAGAACACATGGAAGAAGTGTTAGAAGAAATACAGTCACTAGGCAACAAAGCATGGCAGTATAGAATTAGAGCAGGCTCTGATATAGGAAGATCACCTGATGAACCTCAGTTCTTTTTAAGTGACCATGTGCAATTAATAAAAGATATTTGTGATCGTAAAGGGTGGACTTGGGAAAAAGAACCAGCAGATGATAATCTTTATCACTATATGGTAAAAATAAATGGAATAACTCATAGAATAATACAATGGAGTGATCCTAAAACCATAGACATGGAACAATTACAGTGTGGTCCTTGGTGTGATTTTGTACCAGGAAAACCTGTTACTAATTTTCTACATCAAATTATGTTGAGAGATGCTGTGGTGAATGAAGGTTATAATTTACACGACACTGTACCAAACAAATATCTGTTTCAGCCTGAGCAAGTTGATTATGCTGTTACAGAATGGACTTGGAAAAGTTGGGACGAAGCAGAAGTAAAACAGAAAAAATCTATTTAGGTTTATAATTTAATTGTGTAGCATCTATTGTTACACTTTGAAAATACATTGTTTCACACAGTAACATTTTAATAATCCATTTGGACAGTTCATTAGGATCAATTTTATTACCTTCCATGTATTCGCTGATTTGTGTATCTGTACATCCTAGTATAACATTAAAGATATGCGGACCATACACATTGATACGATTTTCCACAATTTTATTTTGTTCTTTTTTGGCATTGCCATATTTTTCCATGAAGTCGTTTGTGTCGGAATCGTTATAGCAGGATTTAGAACTTAGGTTTAAAATTTTTTTATCTTTATTGCCTTCCCAGATTTGAATCATTGCTTTAAGCATTTCAGTTTGTCCATCAAACTGTTCAGGTTCTGTCATTGGCAAATCACCATCGGGCCAAGCACAATTAATGAATACATCTGCTTGTTTGGATTCTTCTATAATGATTTGTCTAGATTTTGCACTGCTTATATCAAAGCCATTGCTTCTTGAATAACCTACAACGTCATGTCCTTCTGCAACAAGGTCATTGTGTAAACACTTGCCTATGCCTTTGGTGTGTCCTGTAATTCGGACTATCATTGGATTATATTAGGCTAGCCCAACCGCCGTTTTCGTAACCTTGGAATTTGTTATCTGTTGAGTTGTATATAACCATACCGTTTGCTGGAGTTAGTGCGTTTCTTTCAGTAGTGGTTAATGAACCAAATTGTACAAAGCCTGATGTTTTAATGTTACCAACCACATCTAATTTTTCTGTTGGAGTTAAAATATTAACACCTAAATTACCATCTTTGTTTATTGTAATAAAATTGTTTGTTGTACCACCATCTGGAGTTGTTCCTAATACTATGTTTCCTGGTATTGCACCAGAACCCACTGTTGCTTGAGAGTCAACACCTGCTACAATAAAACTAGACTGTACATATGCTGAACCATCGTGACCGTAATTAATATAACCAAACAATGAATCATCTGCAACACTCACTGTTGGAGTTACCACTGATCCTCTAGATGCATATGTTTCTATTGAGTTGAATGTGTTGGCATTACCAGCATCTGAATAAAGTCTTAATGCATTTCTAACTGTGTGATCTGTGTTGAATATTTCTAAGCCAACACCTGCCACTGAACTGTTTGTACCTATTTGAATCCCGTTGCCTGCTAACAGATTAATAACACTGCCATCAAAGTCTAACACACTGTTTGTGATTCTGTCTGAAGCACCATCTATTCTTAATGAGTTATCATCAGCATTTACTGTACCTTTGTGAGTACCAATTGAAGTACCTGTAATTGTTTTTGCTGTGTGGTCAATTATTGTTGTGGAGTCACTTGCTTTTGTGTCACCTGTTAATGTTGCTGTTACTGTGCCTGAGTTGGCATTTACTACAACTGTTGAATTGTCTGAAACTATGTTACCTGTAAATGAAGCCGCTTCAATTTCGCCTGTTGCCACAATACCGTTAAAGTATCCTGTTCTCCAAGCCGCAGTTGTTGTTCCTAAATCTCTTGTGTTAGATGCATCTGGTGTAATATCGCTGTTGACTGAAAGATATTGTGCCGCTAGTGTTGTGTCTACTTGTACACCACCTGCTGTAGAACCGTCTCCAACGAATAGTTTATTAGTTTGTGTATCAAGTACTAGTTCTCCAGCCAAAAATACAACTGGTGTTCTATCTGCTGTTGGTCCTCGTCTAATTTGTAATGCCATTTGTAATATGCTCCTAACGTATATTATAGTGTATTTATTCCGCTGTGCAGATTGCTGGAGTTACTATTTCCGCTTTTTTAGGAAGGTTTTAGTACGTTTTTGAATATCTGCTTTAACCTTGTTGGTATCTATCCTAAAATCAACGTTTTTGATGCTGTTTCCGTAATGTTGAAACAGTTCCTTGATATTCTTCTCTAATTCCTTGTTGGTCAATTTCTGACGGTTCTTTTTAACACGAATTTCCCAATTCTTGCCGTCTTTAAATTCTACTTTGATAGACAGCAAATATTCAATTGGTATTGACTCTATGTGTAGGTCCGAAAACACTTCGGGCCAGTGAGCCACTACTTCCTTAGGCAATTGTTTTTTACGGAATTTGACCACTACAGACACTATGCTTTACTTAGACTTTTTCTTAGTAGGTACAAGTTCTTCCGCTTGTTCTCTAAGTAGTTTTGCCTCTTTGTACAAACGATCAGCATCACTTCTTAAGTTTGCCGCTAATTTCTCGTCTGTTAAAGGTTGCTCTTTACTTGCTGATGACATCTGACTTTGTGCCACTTTAGTAGGAGCCGACGTGTTTGATGGCGTCACTGCTAGGTCATCAATACCTATACCTCTTTGTTTAGCGATGATTTTGTTTAATTCATCTAACTGAATTGAAGTTGTAGTGTTTGGTGTCATTTCAACTGAGTTAGTTGGAACTTTTTTCATAAATCCACCTGTGTGAAATTTATTCAACATCACTTCACTATTAGGTGCTAGATTCCTTTGCAATACTTCATACAATTCAAATGCCGTTTGACCTTCATTGCTTTCAACAACTTTGATCAAAGCGTCATGATCCAATGGATCTATTTTTGCTGTCTCAATAACAACTGCTGATTTTGAATCTCCAGGAATTGTTCTGTAAGCAACAACAACTTTTGCTCCACTGCCTTTTAGTTTTCCTACATGTTTAATGTCGGCCATTATTTTGCCTCCGCTGGTTTTTCACCTTCTGGTGAATTGGCATCTTTTTGAGACTGTTCAACAATCTTTAAAAATGCTTCTAGTTTATTATAAGTTGCACCCACCATTGCCATCTCGTTGGCTTTGAATGCTCCTCGTTGACTTGAAACATCGATAATTTGTTTAAGGACGTTTAAGTCTTGAACAGTAAGTTCTGCTCCAGCACCTGCTTGAACTTTTGGTGCCATGCCTGCAACATCTTTTCCAACTACTTCATCTTTCGTCGGAGTCGTTACAGTTTTTGTTTGGTTTGTATCTGTCATTTTAAAATGCTCCTTTATTGTTGTATACAGAAGTATTTAATGACGTTTGATAAATGGGCAACTAAGATTGAATATTGATAGCTCTTTGGAGTTTTCGAATCCTACCAAAATATGGTTTACAATTTTTTTGTCTACATCAACTCCTAAATGTTTACCAATATAGAATCTTCCTTTTAGGTTTTCTAAAATCCACTTCTCCAAAAGTTCTTCGTTGTCATTCCAATCATAGTTTAATTTGAGAAATTCTAATCCGTGAGGTTTTTTGGTAAACTGCCTACAGTTGAAATAATTTAACGGGTTTACTTGATTAGTTTTTGAAAACATTATTCATAATGCACAGTAGTACCAAAAGGTGCCTCCATGTTCTTGTCGTGGTGACCATTGATAACAAACACAGTGTCACAGTAATCATCTTCTCCCCAACCATCCCATGTGTAGCCATCTGTAAACATTATAAATTTTTTAGGAACAATGTCGTTTTCTTTCATGTATTCCCAATTAGCCATAAAGTCAGTACCACCGCCACCTTCTATTTTGTATGATTCTAATGTTTCGCCAGATGAATTAAAGTCTTGTTCATTGTGAACATCAGTGTCAAAACACCATATTTTAATGTTGTAATCTCTGTATTGTTCCATAATGCTTTGTACTTCACCTAAAAAATCTTCCACTTGTTGACTCATGATAGATCCTGAAGTATCAATAGCAATACAAATGTCTATGGTCTCATCATAATTTGTACCTGGAAGTATTATTCCTGAATGCCATCCTTTTCTACTAGGTCTTGAAAATGTATAATCATTTTTAATTACACTTTGAATCTGTTGCTGTAATAATTCTCTCCAATTCATTTTAGGTTCTGTGAATTGTTGAATAATTCTTTCAATTTCTGCTGGTAAATTTCCAGCACCAGCCGCCTGGGCCGCCGACATCATTGATTCTTTTATCTCATTCTTAATATTTTCCAGTTCTTCTTTTGAATATGTAGGACCTTTACCTTTTCCACCACTGTTAGGACCTTGCGTTGTTCCACCTGTACTTTCACCTTTTTCCCAATCAATGTGTTCGTCCAACAGTTTACCTAACTGTTCCATTTGCTCTTTACCTTTTTTATAAATGTCGTCATACACGGCTTCACTTGCCCAACCGTCATATTTCCAATCTTGAAATATTTGTACTGCTTTTGGTTTTTCACCAATGTTATCTCTAACCAAAGTATTGTTCACAATGTAATCACAAGCAATATTATGAAGTTGTGGATCTCTGTCTTCTCTTCTTGTCATGTGATCAAACACACAATGAAGAATCTCATGTGCTATAACAAATTCAATTTCTTTAGATGTCATCTTGCTGAAAAACTCTGTGTTAAAAAATAAGTTTCTGCCATCAGTTGCGGCAGTAGGACACCAATCATCACACTCTTTAATTTGTAATCTTGTTGCCATGTTACCAAAGAAAGGATGTCTTAATAACAATCCAACTCTAGCAACCACAATTTTATCAATAACTTCTGCTCTTAAGTTTTTTAATTCTTCTGGACTTAATTCTTTTTTTTCTATTTCTAAAGTGTCTGTGCTCATAATACTATTATACTTTCTTTTGGTAAATTAGTCAACTCTTTTTTGGTATAGGGCACCGGTAAAAAGTGCCCTATATTCAACACTATTATTTGATGCTTTGAGCGGCAGTAATATATTTGCCGTATTTTTCGTGGAATTCATCAAAACATTTAACAGCATCAGGATCAATCGGTAATTGATACTGAGTTAATGCCATCTTGATACCCATAACAACAAGTTCTGTATCAAAATTATCCATCATAAATCTAAGAAATTTATTAACTTTGTCGTTAAATTTCTTATCTTTTTTGTCATTTGCTTCTTTGAGTTCATAACATAGTGAAACCGTAAGCGAGTACATTGCTGATATTTCTTTCGATTTCAGTTCTGTTATTTTTCCTTCAAGTATATCTGAAGGATTAGGTAACTGCGAAGCCACCTTTCGATGAGCCATGAACTTAACTGCAAGTCCTTCGCCCACTGCACCACTGACCAAGTCAGTTATAGTGTTTTCATCTAAATCATCTGAAAGTAATTCACTCACAAATGACCAAGATCTCGGAGTAGCAAAAGAACGACTAGGTGATTTAGGATCAAAGTCGTATAGGTCTTTTTTGCTAAAAGTTAGATATCCAACAACATCTTTGTTAATGTTGTTAGCCACTGACCATTCCATCCAGTCGTCAAAGTCCGGTTTCATTTCTAAGTGGATAAATCTGTTTGCCAACGGAGCAGGCATTCTGTAAACAACACCTTTGTCTGCCTCTCTGTTACCTGCCGCAACAATTAACACATTGTCAGGCAATTCATATTGACCTACTTTTCTGTTCAATATAAGTTGATACGCCGCCGCCTGTACTGAAGGTGCCGCAGAATTCATCTCATCTAAAAACAACACAATATTTTTGTGCTTTTTAGCCATTGCTGAAGTAGGCAATTCTGAAGGTGATGCCCACGTCATGTTGTTTTCTTTTGAATTGTAATAAGGAATACCTTTAATATCTGTAGGTTCCCATAAACTTAATCTGATATCAATCACCTTAGCATCAATATCTTTAGCAATTTGATGAATAATATCTGATTTACCAATACCAGGGCCGCCCCATAAAAATATTGGTCTTTTAATTTTTAATGCGTGTAATATACTTGCCTTTGCTTTGTTAGGCGAAAGTTGTCTAGTTGTAAGACCAGCATCTTGTATTTTACTTTGTTTTACCATTTGTACTCCTCGTTAATTTGTTGTTATACTTAATAATACATTCTGACGTACCAAAAGTCAAGTGCCTAAGAAGTCAAGGTTTATGCGGGTAATTTGATCTGTGGATAACTTATTCTGTGGTTTCTAGTCGGGAAAGTGCTTTATTGATACCATATTTTCGGATATCTCCAGAAAACAACATCAATTCCATTGCTCTTCTTTCGTTGGTAACAATAATGCCATCGTCTGCTAGGTAGTAAGGACAGTTTAAATATTTGTCCAAAAATATTATGGTTTGTGTGGTAAGGTTAAAATCAGTAGGAAATGGTACATCATATGTTTGCAGTTGCAGTTTGTCTTTGATAAATGTTAATCCTTCGTCAGTTAGACGTAAACCACCTGAACCTTTGTCTCTAGTGTTCTTCCACCAAGACGGCATATACTCTTTCAGAGTATTTTCGCTGATGCCTATGTCAGCATTTTTTAAGAAGATTTTGGTGTAGGTTTCTTTCCAATTCATTTTTCACTGACAGTTTCACCCTGGGTCAATTTGACCACTGTGAAGTCTTCAGTGTTGAACATGGTGTTCATCTTTTTGGCTAGATTGAATGCGTGTCCAGGATTTGAAAACGATACTTTCTTGTATTTTGGTCCCGGGTAGTTGTTCAGCATGTTTGCTGATTTTAGATTGCATGGTTTATTTTTGTGGAATACTGCCCATATACCTTCAGCCGCAAGTACCTGTTCGCTCTTGTAAGATTTGCGATCGGTGGATTCTAGTAATATAGTCGGCTTAGGTCGCGACACGGATAACTCCTCTAATATTTTTTTGGTTAGCTCTTGCTTTTTTAATTTTCATAATTGTTTCAATAGAATGTTTTTTGCCAAGCATTGTTGGTTTTTGTAAAGCTCTTGCTTTTCTAATTCTTGCTTTTGTTTCTTCTGTGTGTCTAAATTTCTTAGATTTTTCGCTAATAATTTTTCTGCCTTCAGGACTGATGCCTGTGTCACCCCCCATTAAGCCGTCTTCTTCTTTTAAATTGGCATAATTGTTTGACTCAACAATGTTGTGCTTTCTAGAATATTCTAATGCGTATTTGTTCAACTCTTTTTTGTTTGTGAAAGCCTTAGTCCATAAAGTTGATACATCATTTCCGTGCTTCTTTAGATGACTAGTCCAATACACACCTGAACCCGTGTAGGATTCCGGGTTTTTAACCGTTTTTCCAAAGTACATCAACCCTGTTTGGTTGTGTTTTTTAATGTATAGATGTGTTATGTTACTCATATTATATGAGTATTTATCTACCTCGAGGTAGTATTATAAGTTACCGCCGTCTACTTTTATTTCAATTGCTTCGACTTCTGTGCTGGTATTCTGTGCTATTAGACCCTCGTAGTCGCCCGCTAAACGGGCCAACACTGTGGCTAGGCTATACGTGACTTGCTTGGCTGTGTTGATGTCTAAACGCACTTCTTTTTGATTACTAAGGTCTGCACCTTTAACTTGTTGTATAAATTGTTGCAGACTGGCTGTATTAATAGGGTAATTTGTTGGCATTGCTCAACTCCGTTTTCATTTCTAATGATGTTCTAAATGGTCCTTTGTAAGGATAACTGTTTAATGTTAATAATTTAGGACAGTAACTTCTAACCCATCCTTTTTCAAATTGAATAACATAGTACCCAGCACAGTATAAACTTTTAGATTTTTTACTTTTATTAAACAATGGTAATTTACGTTTCACATCAAAAACCATATTGAATGCTTTAAATTTTGAAGGGTAATCATAAACTGAATTATCTTCGTTTTCCTTTTCTTCTATTGGTACACTTAATGTTGTACCCCACATCAACTCTCCATCAAAACTTCCTTGGAGTTGTTGTTGATTATCAAACAGTCTAGTACCATCGGTACAACTAAACATATATCTTCTATCTTCTTGTCTACATATAGTTCCTACTTTTTTTCCGTCGGATTCTAATATCCAGAATCTATTTTCTAATATCGGCTTTGCAAAAAATTTACTTGTCATGCTATTGCCTCCTCTTTAAGTTTATATTTTGCATTTAATGGTTCTGCATACGTTTGTGGATATTCTGCAATTTTTTGCATATCCCATTTAGCACAAAATTTTATTAATTTTAATCCTACTTGTTCAACAGTTTTAGGTTTAACATCATTAATAGCATCGTTAATCAATGTTCTTATTTCTTCAGGTTGTGCTGTTAAGTCACACAATGTTATATTTCTTTGAAAGTCATCCATCACTCTGTGTTCGTTGCCATTGTGATCAACCCAACGTTGTAACATTATATTGTTCCAATTGTATCCTTTAGAATTTCTATCTTCAAATGCTTCTTGCAAACCAACTTTTTTTTTAGTTCCTTTTTTTCTAACTCCAGGATAAGCACTGAACACATTGTCAGCAGTATCGCCTCTCATACATTTTTCAAACAACAACCATTGAGGATTGGGTGCAGGTTTTTCTTCTTTGGTCTTTTTATCTATTACTCTTTTTCCTTTTGGGTCAAAGTATCCTTCATGTGTGGTTGTTACTTCAGTTATTCCATTGTATTGACACACATTAGGAGCAATCAATTGAGCAAAGTCACCGTCTGTTGAAACAATAATATGATTATCATCTGGATGTGATTGTACCCAACCTGCAATTAAATCATCTGCTTCAAGTTTAGGATTTTGAATAGAAGTACAATTTGTTTTTGTTTCAATAAATTCGTTAAAATTATCAAAAGTTTCCCAAAATATTAAATCTTCTTCGACTTCTTTTTCTGTTCTGGCATCTCTAGCATTTTTTCTATTACGTTTATAAGGTTCATAAAAGTCTTTACGCCAACTTCTACCTTCCAAACAAAATACAACATGGTCACCTTTAAAATCCTGCCATACTTTACGAACACTGTTTAATGTGATATGTAAAGCCATTCCTACCTTAGAATCCAAATCACTCTGTATTGCGTGTTTGGCTCTAAAAAATGTATTGGCTGTGTCTACAATTATATAATTCATTACTCGATATCTGTTCTAACAATGTGCTTTCTTAATGCTCTGACAAGTTCTTCTATTTTGTCTATACAACCAATTAGATCTCTGTCTGTGATGTACTTGCTTCTCTCTTTAAGTTTGTCGTATTCCTTAAGAGATATCTGTACAGTTGGGGCATAGTTCTCTTGGTGTCCCACACTCTCATTTTCCATTGAGGCGTCTAGTGCTCTTTGTTTTTCTTCTGAGTCTGTCATATTATCTCCTAACTTATTTCTGATTTATCTTCACTTAAATTTTTAGTATTAATGTATCCAGCACCTCTTGTAGGATCTAAACCTTCTTCATCAAGAATATTTTGAGCTATTGTTCTGAACCAACCATCTACTATTTGTTCATTTGATTCTCCTTTGTAGCCTGCATCTAACAATTTCTCGATAAACTCATTGTTCCAATCCAGTTCAAAGAACCCGTTTCTTATGTTGTCTCCATTAATTTTTGTGTCTAACACAGCAACCCAAGGTTCACCTTTTGCTGTTGCTTGTTCTTTTTCTTTCATTAATGCATCTAACTTTGGATTTTTACCAGTTTCTTTAGAAGTTGTTTCTTTCTTCTTAATAAACTTGTCCTTTACTTCTTTAATTTTCTTAATGATGTCCATTATTATTCTCCATTTTTTCCTTGTTTATTTTATCAAGTCCCCCAGGCATTTCCGAATATGTCGACGTGTAGTCTTGGAGTGTATCTCCATCCTCTTGCCATTGCCAATTCGGCAACTCTTTTTGTGTTGAGTGTGTATGTTTCTGATCTGCCTCCCAATGGCATGACATAAACGGGAACGTTGACTCCCACTTGATTGAACTCGGCAACTGCTTGTGCAACTTCATCAACATCGGAAGCATCAGCAACCACAAATTTGAAATACATTTCACTATTAGGAATCCCATTATAAGACCTAGCAATTTCAGGTTTGATAGCAGTGTCCCAAGGTTCACCTGATACGGAAAGTTTTGGAGAGCATGACCAAGTGACTTGGAATCTGTTTTGTTTTCTAAGATAGTCTTCAAAATCCTTATGTAAAGTCTGCGTTGTGTTTGTTTCGAAAGTAACATTTTTTAAATCCTTCATTCTTGGATGTTCAAATAGTTCGATGTATGTTCTTTGCCATCCTAACAAAGGTTCACCGCCTGTTAAAATAAAGTGTACATCTTGTCCATTAGACATAGTCCACTTGCCTTCTGGAGTTAATGATAATATATGATCCACAACCTCGTCAACAGTTTTATCCATCATAAACTTTTTAAACTCAGGATAGATACTGGCATAAGTGTCACAGCCTGTATGAATTATTGGCAAGTCCTCAAACTTATCCACCTTGTCAGTAATCCCTTCATCTAACAACTTCTTAACTTCTGGATTGTATTTTATTCCTTGTTTAAGTTTTTCTGCTCTGTTTGGTTCTTTATCTAACCCAAAGTTCATACAACGAAAATTACAGCCAAATGTTCTTAAGAACACACTGGGTACTCCAACAAAACGTCCTTCGCCTTGTATGGAATAAAATGCTTCTGAATATCGAAGTTTACTACTCATTGATTTAGTTATGACCTTTCATGCTCAAACATATATCATAGAACTCTTTCTTAAGAGGAGCATGTTTATCAAACGCACCCAACATGATAGCAGTTGTCATATCTGATTCATGTTCTCTTACACCTCTGTGTGTCATGCAATGATGTTCTGCTTTGATCAGTACAGCCACATTTGGAGTCTTTGCATATTTTTGTAATGCTTCAGCAATCTGTGTTGTCATTTCTTCCTGTATTTGAGGTCTTTCAGCAATGTGATGAACTAATCTATTAAATTTAGATAATCCAATAACTTCTTTTTCTGGAAGAACACCTATCCAACACTTACCTACAATATTCTGAAAATGATGGGCACAAGTCGATTTAACACTGATTGGACCACTTGTGTATAAACTTCTATAACCCATGTTAGGAAAAGAAGTAATTTTAGGCGGTTGAACAAATCTACCACCAAATATTTCTTTTATATACATTTTAGCAACACGTCTTGCAGTCTCTTTTGTGTTATGATCATTTTCAGTATCAATTACTAATGCATCGAGTACTCCTGAAAATGAATCTTCAACTTCTTTCTGAAGTTCTTCCAACTCGCCTTGTTCTACAAAATCAGCAATATTGTCATTGCTATGAAATCTAACGTCTTTTTCTTTAAGCCTTTGTCTTATTCGTTCAGATGCTTTCATTAATCCCTCTTGATGTATGTTTCTAATACTTCTAATTGATCATGGTATTCAGCAATCACTTTTAATTCTTTTTCTATAGTTTCAAGAATGTCTCCGTGTTCACCAATTCCCACAGCCTTCTCCATGTATATTTCAACATTGGCTTTGTGTTTTTCTATATGTCCTTTGGCGTGTGCCACAAGTGCATCATATATGTGTTGTCTACTTGCCATTTTTATTTCTCCTATGTTATTACTATATTAACAAATTTTATCTAATTTGTCAATGATTTGTTTAAGAACAATTTGGTTTCCTTCTTCAGTGTAGTGATTAATTTCACCTCTATGTTCATGCCAAATATCTGTTAAATCTAATGTGTTCTTTTCAAAAGAAAATTGGTTACTGATACTAAAATTGTCCACAGCCAAATATGGAATTGGTATGAATCTGTTTATTTCTTCACGTAAAATTTGATATAGATCTTTTTGGTACTCATCATCGTAATGATGATAAAACCAATTTTTAGCAGTTTTCAACCCTGGATTGAACCAATCAACTTTATCGTGTAAATCAGAGTATATCAAATCACAATGTTTATGTAACCCTTGTTTGTGTACAGGATGTTTAGGTGTGTGTATTCTGCTAGGACTAGTATGACACACAATAACACAATCATAATTGTTAACCCAATATGAATCATGAGCACTTAAATCATGTAATTGTTTCAGTATTTTATATTCTCCCACACCAGCCTGTGCTAAATTGTTCACAGCATGAGTTTTGGATAATATCAAAGGCCAACCGATACCTTCACCACCGGGCCATTCACAACCAAAACTGTCGCCTGTTATTAATATTCTTTTAGCCATTTCAAATATTCTGTTGCTATTATTGTATGATATTGATTGTTAAAATGTTCTTTGTCTTCAATAAAATAATCTTCTGCTTTGTGTCCTAATGTATTTAGATGTTGTTCCACACTCTGTTCAGCTCTTTTCAGGGTATCAATTTTACCAAAATAATCTGACTCACTGGGCCACACACCTCTGCTTCTAAAATTAAACACATACAACTTTGTGTTATTTGCTGTACACATCTTATCCCACATATACATATTTTTTAAAAATTCTCTTTTTTCTATTATAGTGTTACACTCGTAAAACAATTTTACAGACATATAAGGATCTTTTCTTAGATCAGGTGATGTCAACCCATGTTCTGCTGAAAAGCCAATACTTGGTATTTTTTTATAATCATCTCCCACAGGCTTCTGTAATATCTGCACAGTGTTTCCTGCGACAGGTTGATCAGAAAATTTTCTAACATTTTCAGTTGATTCTGGATGTTCGTATGTGAATTGATCTAATGGACCTGCTTCATGTTGTAAGTCTGGATCAAAACTTAATTCTATTCTATTCAACGGAGCCAAACAAATAAACACTTCGTCGATATCGTTATATTTAGAAAACATATTAGCCAACCAAATTGTGTACAAGTTGTTAGTTGCACCTGGTTGTGCGTAAATCACAATGTCTTTGTTGTGTATTTCAGAATATTTTACTGCATAATTGTTATCGTTCCAAAATGTAAAACTACCCGGACCTACTTGTCCTTCGATGGTTTTATATCCTACTGTGTGGCTATCGCCTATAAAAAGTGATCTACTCATTGTTTTACCTTTATATCAAAGTTTGCAATACAACGTGGGCCATTTTTAGGAATCCCACCTCCATGCTTTATTTTACCATCAAAGATAATTGCTCTACCTTTTCTTGGTTCAACGGATTTTATAATTTTTCCATCATTGTCAAAAAATACTGTATCACCATCAGCATCGTTAACAAAATAAATCACAACCATGTGTTCAACTTCTATATCAATGTGAGGTGCATAGTGTGTTAGTTCTGTTTGGTGTGGCACTGTGATAAACACTCTTGCCAACATAATATTTTGCAATATTAAATCATTCACATTGCACAAAGCCTGAGCCACCATTCCGAAATTGTCAAGGTGTTTACTGATCGATGTATGTGATTTAAGCAAATGTACAAAACTCAATGGCGGTTGATTTGTTTCTTTAGCAGTTATTTCATACTTGCATTTAAAATCAACACTGGGGTCAATGAACTCTTCACCTTTGCTTTTAACACCTAATGTAATTAACTCAAGATGATCTTGCAAATAAGCAGGTATTAGATCATCATAAACTTTGATAAATGGTTCATTATTCATTTTTTGTGTAATCCCCTTTGCTGGGTATAACATTCCTTACACCACCTTTGGGATTTTCACAATCACCTTTTTTCCTAGGAATAAGATGAACGTGTGGATACATCACAGTTTGTCCTGCCGCTTCACCAACATTGATCCCAACATTGTATCCGTCAACAACACCTTTGGCAACATTGTCATTGCCTATTTTAATTGCAAGTTCAACACATCTAATAAGTCTTTCTTGTGTTGCTTCTTTGGGTACTATTAAAGAATGTCCTTCTGTAACTGGATATCCGTCATTGTACCACATCATGTCTTTAAAATCATACACCACATCTGACCAAGGTGCTCTTCCGTCTTTCTTTGCTTTTTCTAATGTGTCTACTTCTATCATTACCATTGCTCCCAAGGAAATACAATCCATTGTGGATTTTCTTCTTTGTTTATATTATAGCACCAATAATCCAATGTGTCAAACTTGCTTGGCTTATTGTGTATGATTGCGGCTGTTTTTACTCTGTCTTCTCCACCAAAATTTTCACGAATGAATTTGAATGTGCTACCGGAATCATTAATGTCATCAATAATTAATATTTTTTTTTGAAATGCATAGGCTTTTTCTAGATTAGATAAATCTGGTTTTGCTTTATGATCTCTCAATCTAACGTCTAATACTTCGTGTGGAATATGCAATCGATGACTCATATACACACCAGGAATACATCCACCTCTGTTGATACCCATAACAAGATCAGGTTCAAATCCATCTTTACCCATTTGCTCACAGATTTTATCCATGCCGTTTCGAACCTGTATCATTGTAAAATAAACTTTATTGTCCATTAGTAGTTTTCTTCATCTGGGTTTTTAGAACAATAATCTGTGTAACAGATTCTCCAAACGTTCTTGAATTTTTCATATGCTATTTGTAATGAAGGATAATCGTCACACACTTTATCTATAGTTTCTAAAGTTGGTACTGTGTCTTCAAAAGGTTTACCAGGTAAGAAATCGTCAAACTTCATATTTTCAAAACCTTTTCCTGCATCTGCACCAAAGTCAATTGGTTCTGTGAGTGTGAATGATGAGGAATCTGTTGAATAACTCACAACCGGTCCTGTTGAACTATTAGTGAGTGATTTGGAATCAACACTCCATATTTCTTTTTCTTGTTTTTTACTAATTGTCATATAAATTTAACTCCTTTAAGGATATATTAGTATAACTCTTCTACTTTATCACAAATCTTAAGTCTTTTTGCTTCTTTGGCATCTAACCACACATCCTGTGGTGGCAGTAAAATTTCTCTAATCTGTTTTTCATTCATGCCTATACATTTTTTGTAGTGTTCAATCATTCGTTTTGTACTCAATTCGAATTCTTTAACTCTTGCATACAGTTCGTGTTCTTTACCTGCACTGCCCCAACTGTATTGGTGTGATAGTATTGCAGTATTAGGTGTCAATATTCTTGAACCTTTTTTACCTGCTATGAATAATAAAAATCCACATGATGCAATTAATCCTAATCCCACAGTTTTAATTGGTATAGTACTCGCTTTCATTGTATCAATCAATGCAAATGCGGCGTGTACATCTCCACCAGGTGAATTAATTATCAAAGTTAGTTGTGGTAATCTTGTGTCTGCTAGATTGTGATTCATAATCCACTGAATGCAACTTCTACAAGATTCCATTGTGATGTCTTCCATTAACACGTAAATACCGTTAGATGCTAGATTATTTTGTTGTTCTGGTGGTCGTCCTTTTTTAGCCATTTGATAAAACTCCATATAGTTTATTGCCTGAAAAATATTGTTCTTTCAGTTTTGTTTTTTGTTTTATAACAGCAGGAGCATACTTTGAATAGTTTTCCATGTAATCATCTATCTTAGCCATCAACTGTTTTTTGTGTTTTCTGTAACTTTCCATATTCTCTGTCCATTCGCTTGGGTATAAGAATTCATTTAGTGCCATCTCTTTGTAACTTAATCGGTCAGGCATCATTGGAATAACTCCAAGTATAGCACCTTCATACCAACTGATACCTAATGTTTCTTGTAGATTAGCACTGAACATTAATTTTGCTTCTCCTAACAAGTTATGATATTCGTTTTTAGATAAAGTTTTTTCCTGACAAACCACAAATTCATATTGTGGTAAAGAGTTTTTTAAATCTTGAAATATTGCAGGTTGTTTTTCAGGAGCCATTCTGTGTGGAAAAAGAATAATATCTTTCTTCTCCATGTTCTGATACATATCCAAAGTGTGTTCCATATACTCCATGGGCCAACCTACTTTTACAACTTTATCATTGTCTTTGGCTTGTGTAAATGTTTTAGAAAATAAATCAATATGAAATTGTGTAGCAAAGAAATTGTGATCAAATGTATCAAACATTGCCTGTTCTGTGTTTCTTACCCAAGGTTTATCTCCAATCAGTCTACCTAAGAAGTCTTGCGGATCATATGAACCGGCGTGCCACATACCGCCTATCTTAATTTTTACTTTTAACAGTTCTGCCATATACTTTAATTGTAACACTGTGGGATTCCATGCATCTGTGTACAAAAAGTAATCACCATCTTTTATTTTGCCATCGCAGAACAATTTACCTATCTGTTGCATTTGATTGGCTTTGTAAACATTAGTGCCACCAAAGTTTAAAAATGCTCCAGGTGTAGTTGCTTGTGGAGTATCTCCTCCATTGATTGTGATAACTTCGCTGTTGGTTGTTTTCTTCAATTGTTTAGGCAAGAATGTTTTCCACTCTTTGGTGTATCTTGTGTCAACTGCTTCTAAGTCTACAATATAAATTGTCATTTGTTTTCCATGTCTAAAATAACTGTTAGTCCTGCGAATAAGCAAAAAAGATAATAGTAGATATCACTTATCATCTCGTTACCACCTGTTAGTGGATGAGGCACAGTTACACTGTAACCTACTAGACACATAAAAGCAATAATACCTGAAATATAACTCAAGTGTTACTCCTTATGATAAATGATCTCACTCCCATTTTCGCCATCCTCACTTACATTAATAATAACGTCTCTTCCAGGATATTTCTTGCCAATTTCTTCTGCCAAGTCATCGCTCATCATTTCACAAGATTTATAATCTAACTGTAATGTTTTTTCAGCATACAGTTTTTCTAACCATCTTTTGAATTGTATAAACTCTATATCTCTGTCATTATGAAATACTTCAATTTCTACTTTAAAATGAAATATATGTCTGTGAGGGTATCCTAAAAATGATACATCATATTCATCACCTGTTGCAAGTGCTGGATCTTCCAGTGCCGCAGGATATTTATGAATGCCTTCTTTTTTAAATGTTACCCATATAAATGTTTTATGTTTATTCATATCTAATTATAGCAATTTTATTCGTCTGTGTCAACGTCAATTACTGTGTCTCCCACATATTCTTTCCAATCTGTATAGTGCATATCTTTGGTGATTTCTTTTAGATTTCTGCTCCAAACACCTGTGTTTGAATGTCCCCAAGTAACATCATCTATTTTAAGTGTAGCATTGCCATTCACTTTGTAAATATTTGGAATTTTAGCACTTATCATTGGAATAAATTTTTTATAACTCATCAAACCTGTACTTGTAACAGTTTCCATATATTCTATACCAAAATCAAGTGTTATCCAAAAGTCTTTGTCCAATAATGATTTGATCATTTCATACCACGGTTTCAACTGTTGTTCGTTGTTGATAACAAAACTTTGACTAGTTCCGAAATATATGTGTTTTGCTTTGTGACCAACAGCCAATTTTTCAATTTCTTCAGCGGATCTAACACCAACCACAAACAGTGTTTGCCAACCTTTTGCTATTGTGTTTTCTATCTCGGTACCTGTAAAGTATATTACCTGTTTTCTTTTTGCTGTGTCTAAAGCCATTCTATGTATCCTCTGCTGTATCCTGGCATTCTTTGATTGCCTTCTTTAAAAGCATCATGCCATTCTGTTTTTCTATTATATCCTTTGCTCCAAAATTTATCTATGTTCAAAGCACCTTTTTCAATCATGTTAACTGCTGTCTTCATACATCTTTGAAAATCTTTTTGTCTAGGAGATGGAAACACAACAGTGACAGCATTCCATAACAGTTTGCTAAATGATGTTGTAATTTTATCTGTTTTCTCTGCACCTAGCACAATTAATCCTTGTGGTTTTATGATATCTCTTACAAAGACTTCATCTCTGGTGTTTAAATCTATCACAATATCATACATTCCTTCAAATGTATCTTTTAAATTGTCGCCCCAACGTTCTTTGTTGTGACTGCCTATTACGTCTATTTGAAAGAAATAATTAGCACTTAGATATTGATACACAACCCAACTAAGAAATCCACTGCCTATAATGGCAATTCTTGCATCTTTGCTGTTACGTTTTTCAAACTGGTATTCTTCTTGCATGACCACATTCAACCCACAAGCAACTGGTTCTATGATGTATTTAGGGTCTGCTTCAGGAACACTTACATAAGTTCCTTTATCAGCATTGTATTGATCAGCATATGCAGGCTCACCTCTTGTTGCAACATAATCTCCCACATCGATATCTTTTACTTCGCTACCTATTTCTAATACTTCACCTAAACCTTCATGACCTTGCATGTTCAAAGGAAGTGGACCAAAGTCTCCATTCATCATATCAATATCACTTCTACACACACCAGTAAAAACACTTTTTACTCTTATTTGATCAGAGGTAATATCAGGTACTTCAAAATCACCTTCTTTGAATTCACCTTTACCTTCAGTGTATAATATCTGTACTTTTGTCATTAATTTTTTCCTGTATGTATAAATCTTGCTCCAACTGATTGTTCCAAAACATATCATCTTCTAGATGTATTAAACTGTCTTTGATCATTTCTTCATATGCTTCTTCTGGACATAATCCTAAAGGTATTGATGCTAAATGTGATTCTCCATCTTTGTAAAAATGTATAGCCATGTCATCGTGTAAGTTAGTTTTCCAATTAGCATACAGTATATAGATTTTGTTACCATCTGTCAATTCCATAGTGGCTGAATCATCTACATTATAAACTCCATTTTCATTGACAACACCATAATCTGTGCCTGTGCAATCCGACAAGTTCCATCGTTGCTCTGTGTGATACTGTCTAACTTTAAAATCTTGATAACTGTTCTTGTTCACTGACATCATTATACTCATTAAGTGAGGTAATAAATCTCTACTCACACCGCCAAATGCTTTACTCTTATCTGTAAACCATGTTCCTGGTCCAGGAATTCTATTTTTGTTTACCCAGTTGATCTGTATCATATCACTTGCTTCACAATTTTCTGCTATCTGTTTGATATTGTTTCTCCACTGATTATTCTTTGTCATCATAAATCTTGTTGACTTATTTAGGTTTGTAAGCAATCTCCAGTGATTAATTGTTTCCACACCTGGCTTCTCCACAAACACAATCTTTGTGTGTTCTGCTAATTTTAATGCTGTCTTGTAGTGTAAATGATTAGGCACACAAATATGAGCAGTGTCAAATGGTGCATGAGCTGTTATGGCTGTTGTAAGTTCTGTGAAGTCTGCATCAGCATTAGGATTTATATCCACAGTAATCACTTCATGTCCCATTCTTTTTAGAATGTTAACGTACAACTGTCCAAATCCTAGTCCAACAACCAAACTTTTCATTGTTATAATGTATCCTGCATTTTCTTTAATTGTGTTTTTAAAAACAGTTTCATCTTTTTAAATTTTAAAAGAAGTTCTTTACTGCCCCACGATCTATCATAAGAACGTTCAGACTCCATTTCATTAACTTTACTTTTGTACCACTTGTATTCTTTTTCAACTGATTTTACTTTTCTACTTTTTCTTATTGTCATTTTAAGCCTCCTCAAATAGGTTAGAAAATTGTGTACTTGCATTCACTGTCTTTTTACCTGTTGCTCCTCTAGTGCCAATGATTGACATCCAGAATCTTGAAAACTCTTCGATTACCATGTTTGCTTCATCTCTACTGCTGGTGGCAAATATGGCATCCACAATATCTTTAAAAGCAACTCTATCAAACTTTTCTTCAACCAACATTTTAGGATTTAAACCTAAATCATATTGTCGATTTGCTTCTTGCACTGCTGAAATATGTGTCCACACATTGTGTGCCATTTGTAGTGTGTAACTGAATGAGTCCCAAGATGTTCTACCTTCATTACCCATCTTGTTTAAATCACCTGGTTTATAACAGGTAACATCTTTCAGCATCAATCTTTTACTGATAGGACTGTCCATAAATCTTTCAAATATACCTTTTTCTAACACAGCATCTCTAAATAATTTTGTTTCTAAAGAAAATGCTTTATCATCAACACTTGGTTGCATTCTGTATGTCCATTTCTTTTTGTCTTTAATTTCTATGTCAGTGTAAATTTGACCATTAGCACTGGCTAAGAAAGGTGAAGCACAATCAAATGTGATCATAAAGTTTGGATTATGATATTTTCTAATTGCTCTTTGAACATCTGTTAACAACACTGCCCATTCTAATTTACTTGTTCCTAAAAAGTGCATAACATCATGCACACCTTTTTCTAATAATCCATCAAATCTCAATGCCACCAAACGTTTCAATGCCAAGTGTATATCGCACATGTTCTGTCCACCCATTGCCCAACCATTAAAGTGTGTGCTAGGAAATTGTTTAGGATCACAATAGTGTTTCATTTGTGTGTACCAATCATCTGCTTGTTGAAAGTTTTCACCTTGTAATACATTTAAAAATTTACAATTACCGTTACGATTTTTCATAAAGTAATCATTGTTGATTTTTGTGCCATCAACTGCTTCTTGATATGAACTGATCTTACTTGCCGCCGCACCCGCAGGAGAACGAGATACCCAAGCAGGTATATCTAATATCATACCATAATCCATGTTGCCATCCATGAACGCCAACACTTGTTCACGTTTCTTTTTGGCTTTAGGACAATTAACATCTTTCCAGTCGCCTTCCCAAACACCTTTACCTATTTGGAAACCACCTGAGTCACCTAGTACCCAGTTATCTTTTCTATCTCTGTTTCTGATGATGTCGTCCCTCACAGAAAAGTGATCCATATTTAAATCAGCATGACCCGCCGAATATAAATGCCACTTGTAATAGAAATAAGTGTCTTTGGAACTCAAGTAATTCATACCCTCAACACCATGTTCAAAGTTTTGTGGAACTCTTTCAGGTTTAATGTAGTCTTCTTGATGTCTTGCTTTACCAATATCCCTAGCATAAAAACTGCTCAAAGCAGGAAGAAAAGTTGCGTAATCTTTTTGCTTTTCAGTTAAGTTGTCAGTGGGTATGTTTTTCTTTTCCATATTATCCAAATGCCTTTATTGCTAAAAGCGGAACTAACCAAGGAAACACCAAATGCTCAACCAACTCATAAATTACCAATGCAGAGAGCAGTATTGCCCACAGTCTTGATGTTCTTGCTTTATAACTCACATATGTAAAGATTTTCGAATGCCATGTTCCAATCTTTTCCACAATACCTGGTTTGTTACTTTTTATAGTCTTTTTCTTTTTAGCCATATGTCCTTATTTTGTTTGTGCAGGCAGTATGTAATTGTATTCACCAATTCCACTGTCCACAGTTATTTGCATTGCTCCTTGATCAGAAATACTCATTTTAACTTTTCCGTCAAGACTCAAAATACTGATCACTTGTTGTATCGGCCAACTCCAAGTGTTTTTTAATTCACCTGTTAGATTAGATTCAAATACAAATGATCCTGCGTGTGAATTAGCATCACCAAAATAAAACATCAATGTGTTGTTTTCTGTTTTTATAGTAAACACAGTTTCTTCAACATGTGCCGCCGCTTGTAATTTCAATCTGTGTATTGCCGCAAGTTTAGGTTCAAAATTAATATCCCAATTAGACCCTTTAAATTTAACAGACTTTAACTTTTCATTAATAATTTCAGTACTCATAAATCTGTAATCATTTTTAAAATCTCCGCCTGCATTTTCAAAGTGAATATGCGTTGGAATAGTTTTACCATTTCTTTCTGCTGATTTGATTTCGATCTTTGCTTCTTTTTGATACTCTGGACATTTTAAGTGTAAAGCCAGTTTGTCTAAATTAGGCATACCAAACACACCATCGAATTCGTTCACTTTAGTATTTGTGTTTGCTGAAAGAATAACTGATCTGTCTTCGGCCATACTTTCTATTTTTGTTTGTTCTTCGTTACTCACTTTTACAAGGCTAAGAAATCCTAGCGAATGTGTATGTGCAACGATGTCTTGTAAGATGTCTTTCATTTTTTTATTCTCCTGTTTGTTATATTATATTTAGGTTTTGTCGAAAAGTCAACTACTAATTGTTCCATCTTGACTTTACTCCAAAATGTTTATAAGCCTTCTGCACACTTTTGGCTTGGAAATAACAATCCGCCAATGCATTGTGAAGTGACATCTGTATGTCTTTTCTTGGGTCTTTTGGTAACATATTGAACAGAGTTCTTGAATCTCTAATTTGCCAATAGTTCCAAGGACAAGGTTGCCCTAGTTGAGCATACAAATTTTGTAATATGGCATAATCAAAAAGCGGACCTTGGCACCATAATTCGTCCACTCCTACACACCATTTGTTTAATTGTTTTATCATATTGCTTAATGAAATTCTGTCTTCATCACCCAGTGCTTCATTTCTAATTTCTTCATCTTGTCGACCCCACCATTCAAGAGTGTTTTCATCCACATGTCGACCCAATGCACTTTGTTCATCAACATCCACTCTTAGATACAATCCTGCGTGTGGTTCTGAATCTGTGTAAGGATCAAATTTTATAGCACCCAATGTTAACAAAGTAGCATCTGGTCTGGTGCTCAATGTTTCCAAATCTATCATTCCGTGTGTAGACATCTATCCTCCAAAATCAAAAAGATTGTTAAATGTGTTATTACTTTCGGTTGACTTAATGTCCCAACCTAATACTCCAAGCAAGTTGCCAAGTTTATTATCGATCACTGTGCTTTCCATTGTGGCATCATCAAATGGCAATTCTTTAAACCATTCTGGAATACGCAATTCATCCACAGGATACGCAACACTGGTAAAGTCTAATGGATTCTTTTTTAATTTACAAACAATTACTTTCATACCATCCATAATTTCTTGCGAATACTTGTCACTGTTCATACGTTTAAGTGTGTTCCAGTTAATACTTGCTCTTACGTGACCAGGCATGTTTGCTTTGCCCAGTCTTGCTTCTTTTTTAGAATATTCACCTATGTTGTTTGCTCTACGTGGAGATCCTTTCTCCCAGCCTGGTCTTGTTTTAAATTCATTTCTAAATTGTGTAATTTTATCCAACACTTGTTCTTCTGTGTTATCGGATAACACCATTAATAGTAATTCAGATAAGAAGTTCTGAATATACACAGGTGTGTCTGATCTTTTTAAATCTAGTCCCATTGCTTTAATTTTGCCTGCCTTGCCGTCTTGATCAGTTCTAAATCCTTCTAAATCATAAATCAATATGGCATATCTTTTCTTTGTGATAAACAAGCCCGATGTTGCCACACTTTCTCTACCTGCTTGAATTACTTCTGCTCTTGATCTCATACAATGAAATGCTTGTCCCATAAATTTTTTAAATGAATTGTTCACTTCACCAGCAACTTGATCATACAGTTTTACAACACTTTCTTTTGTCCAAGGTATTTGTCCCGCATCTATTTCCTTTTTAAGAACTTCATATGCTGAAAAATAAGCCGAGTCTGTGTCACCATAAATTAATGCTTTGCCTACATGATCATAATCACCAGTTATCACTTCGTTGATCTTGGATGCCATGTGTTTAGATATCTGTCTGCCTGATAATGTTGTTGATTGTCCAATACGTTTGTCAAAGAATCTACAACCTGGATTAAGGATAGCACCATACAAACTGTTCAAGTTAATCTTTTTAACCAGTTGTCTTTTATCCCAGAATTCTATTTCTGCTTCGTTTTTTGCTTCTTTGGCTTTCTTCAACATAGCCTGCATATCTTTTCTTTCTTTATACCAACGTGCAAGTAGTCCAGGTATTACACCTTCAAACTCGCTTGTGAATATTGTTCCATTTGCACTTATCATCATTGGATTATTACTATCGAAAATCATTTTGTAAATTTCAGCACCACTCATTATGTCTACTTTTCCATCTTCCCAATCCACATTAATACTGATATCTTTTCTTTTTTCCATCACAGCGTCATATTCTAATGATCCAAAATGATTTTCCCATGCACCTGCAAATGATTTTTTTTGTAATGTCATTTGTTCATCAATGTATTCATCTGTGTATGTTGGTCTCAGTTGTCCCATTACACATTCAGGAGCCATGTTTAAAGCTCTAATCACAGACGGATATAGCGAATTAATATCCATCGAACCAATCCATTTGTGCAATCCTTTTTTAGGATATGCCACATAAGCACCTGCGGCTGATGTTGAGTTGTCATCTCTTTTTGGTCTATTTGGTACTTGTACTCCTCGTCTGTGTGCTTCATTTATAATTGCTTGTTCTGTAACTGCAACTGCACCCATAGTGGTTTGTAGTAAAACTGTGTTACTGTGTGCTAGTTCATTTGATAATGCTATAAATCTTAACTTACGATCCAATTTATCCAATAGTGCCACGTCTTGTCTGTTGTATTCTATGAATGTTCTAAAGTCTTGATTGTAAAGTTGATCTAAACTTCCTTCATACACAGTTTTAGTCTCACCTATTTCATGGTCACCAATAGCATCTAATCTATATGAATGTCGTTCTTCGTAGGTGTATTTTCTATAAAGTTCCAATGAGTCTAAATGTACTCTGCCAACTAAATCATAAGTTTCTTGTTCTCTACCATATCTTTCAAAAGTTCTTTTCTTAGGCATTTGTTTCCACAAACATAAACGTCTTGTGTCATCTTTGCTCATTACCTTTTTAATTCTGTTTATGATATATGGTAAGTCGTAACCTTCTGAATTCCATCCTGATATTACATCAGCGTCTTCAATAATATCTAAAAATGCTTTGATCATATCTGCTTCATCTTTATACAGATACACATTGTCTATGCCTTTTGTAGTTTCTTTGGCTTCTTCTATGCCCATTGTTTTGGGTGGTATGGCAAATGTAACCATAGTGCCTAACCATTGTAACGAAACGGTGATTGCTGTGATTGGCATGAAAGGATCACCGGGTTGACTAAATCCTCTTTCAGGATCATAATCTGTTTCAATGTCGAAAAATGCTATATTTAAATCAGGAGCATCTTGATTAAGATAGTTTTCACTTAAACATTGAAAGATAGGATTTATATCAGATTCAAATAATGTTTTGTTTCTGTTAATTGCAAGTTCTTTGTGAAAATCTTTTGTGTTCTTTGAAACAATTCTACTTAAAGGTTTACCTGTGGTACTTTTAAACTTTCCACCTGGATCTTCATGATAGAATGTGTATTTGATTGGATATTCTTTGAATACCCTTTCTTTGTTTTGTCGTTCAACAACTCTTATGATGTCAGAGTTTCTGTCAAAATATCCGTCTATGTAACTCATTTATTCTCCTTTTTGTCATTTGTGGCTGACAAAATACCTAAAATCAATTGTGGATGATTCTTCCTTACTTTATATAATATAATAGTATACCTCCGAAACCCATTGCTGTCAATACTAAATTTGTTACAATCAGTGCCGGTTCTTTCCAAAGAAAGGATACTATTAACCAAATTATTCCACCCAAAGCCAAAAGCAATGGACCTACAGGATATAATTCAGGAAATCCTGCGTTTATAAAAGTGCCTATGATTAATACTGCGGTTGCTAGCCATTTTAGATTTTTGCCTGTTGTTACCTTTTTCATAAATTAATTTGTTTCATATCTGTCAAATACTCTATTGATTACATTGTTCACTCTAACAAAGTGTGCCGCTTTAGGCATATCTTTGATTCTTCTTGCTCCAATGTAAGTACAGGTGCTTCTTACTCCACCTAATATTTGTTCAACAGTCTCTCTGACTGGGCCTTTATCTTCTAGTGTTACTGTTTTGCCTTCTACGCCTCTATATCCGTCTTTTCTTTGTCCGTGTGTGTTTAATGCTGTCTGTGAAGCCATGCCATAAAACACTCTTTTACCATCTTTTAACTCTAATTCTGATTCATCATGTCCTGCTAACATTCCACCTAGCATAACAAAATGTGCACCACCGCTCAATGCTTTTGCAACATCACCTGGTTGTGTACAACCTCCGTCTGCAATAATATGACCACCAACACCATTTGCGGCATCTGAACATTCCATAATTGCTGAAAACTGTGGAACGCCAACTCCTGTTTGTGTTCTTGTTGTACACACACTGCCTGGACCTATACCAACTTTCACAATGTCAGCACCTTTTATAATTAATTCTTCAGTCATGTTTGGAGTCACAACATTACCAGCAATGATTATTTTTTCTGGATATTCTTCTCTAATTTTTGTTACAAAGTCTACAAATGATTCATGATAAGCATTCGCAACATCAATTGTTATACAAGGTATATCAGGAAATGCTGACATCACTTGTTTTAATGTTTGATAATCTGTAGCATCTTGGTTGTGTATTGCTCCAGTGCCTACACAGGCAGAAACATATTTAAATTTAAGTCCTGTGCCTGCCGCCTGCTTCCAATCATCTAATGTATAATGCTTTCTAATTACTGTAAGCATTTTATATTCTTGTAGCACTCTTGCCATAGAAAAAGTTCCTACACCATCCATATTAGATGCTACAATAGGAACATATGATAATTCTTTACCACTATTTCTAAATTTAAATTTTCTTAAAATGTCAACGTCACGTCTTGAATTTAATGTGGATCTTTTAGGTTGTAGCAATACGTCTGAATAATCTAAATGTATGTTATAATCAATTCTCATTAAACTTCATTTTCTAAAGATTCAACGTCAATCCCTACCATTGTGTTCATGTCTGAAACAGGGCTAGTTTGAAATTTTAAATAATGCATCATGTTTTCTGGAGTAGATTCAATATAAGGATCGCTGTCCTCGCCATCGTTGTTTATGCCTGGCTCTTGCCACCATGCTTCTATAACACCGTTGTTGATCACTGCCATATATCTCCAACTTCTATTTCCAAACCCTACGTGGTTCTTTCCAATCAACATTCCCATAAATCTTGTGAAATTACCTGAACCATCTGGAATCACTTTAACATTTTTTAATTTTAATGAATCTGCCCATGCGTTCATCACAAATGAATCATTCACTGAACAACAATAAATCTCGTCAATACCCATGCTTTTAATTTTGTCTGCATTTGATTCAAATCCTGGCAATTGTTTTGATGTGCAAGTTGGAGTAAATGCTCCTGGTAAACTGAATAGCACAACTCTTTTACCTGCAAAATAGTCTTGAGTTGTTTTGTCAGACCAACAACCTTCTTCAAATGTGCATCCACCATCTGGTGCAATATCGCCGTCTCTTACTCTAAATATTACGTGTGGTATTTTAAATCCCTTCATCTTTGCTCCTTAATTCATAACCGCCAAAAAAGTCTGTAGCATTTATGGCTCTATCGTCTATCCAGACATCATAAACTGGTTTTTTCATTGTGATTGAACTGTGTTTAACATTCCAATCTTTTAGTTGTTGATGTGTAAGTTCAGTCCAGTCTTTGCCTGAGTTACCACCTCTTGCTGTCCAATAATGAATTTCGTGTCCTTTATCATACAGTGCATTTAGTTTTGCTATGCGAACAAGGTCTGGTTTACTGTCTACATAGTTGCTGTTTTCATTATAGCAAATTGTTCCGTCAATGTCAACCATATATTTCATTACCAATACCTCATTGCTATACCAAACCCAAGAATATTCATGCAAAGGAAATAACTAACCAACATTGTGGGCCAGACTAATTTTCTTCTGTAAAAAGTGAATATGGCTAATGCTGAACCTATTATAAAAAATGGATAGACCATACGCATATCAGGGTTGGTGGCATTGAGTGCCAACGTCATACTTGCAATAATATTCACAAGTGTGCTGATCATTTCTAACCAAAAGCACAATTTGTCTTGCTTGTATGACTCTTTGAAGTATCCGACTATTTTATTTGTCTTTGCCAACTGCAATAATTAGGTTTTCTAATGAATCAAAATCATCAGAATATTTGTGCCATTCACCTTTGTGTGCAATTTTAATTGCTTTATTAATCAATGATGGTTTAACTTCTAATTCTTCTGCCACTGCTTTCACAGTATCTTTTAAGCCTCCACTTAAATCTTCAACTTCGCGTAGCACATTGGCTCCTTCGTCAATAATTCTTTTAAGTTTTGCTTGTTCTTCTGGTCCGTATGTTCTTGCCGACATTCTGTTCTCCTTGTATTTTATATGGGCGACTTGTGCCGCGTAAAGTCTAATTATACTTAATCTTTTTCAAAAAGTCAAGTCTATTTTTTGGCTGGGCTGTCTTTTTCTTCGTAGAAGTAATCGTCGGAGTCACCAAAAGTTACTGTGCTCTCGTTTTCACAGAAAAACTCTTTGGTGCTGACTTGGAAGTCTGGTTTTTTTAATTCAGATGCTGTTAATGATTGTTCGTACCAAAGCATTCTGTTGTTTGGTTGTGCAAAGTATTGTCCGTTTTCCAGCCTACCAAAGTTGTGTTGTTTGTGCTCGCTGGGCACTTCGGATACTCCGGTGTTGACTGTGTTGGGATCTCCATGACAAGCATCAATGGTGAACAAATATTCACCTTTTATTCTGTCGCCACCCTTCAACATAATTTCCACATCACAATTTTTCAACATGGCTTTGGTCCATACTTGTATATTGGAACTGAATGAATCCCAAAGTTCAAGTGTACCTAGCGGAAGTTGATCTTCTTCTTTGATGTCTGTGTGCCACACAAATGCTGATATTGGAAACTTGTCATAACAGGCACCATACTCTGGCAAATATGCTTCGAACATCAACGCTCTACCCTGTACTGATTTGACTGCTATAAGAACTGCTTCAATGAATTCACCATGCCCACGTTGAAAGTCGTGTACGTATTCTTTTTTGATCCAACATTTGATGTATGGTATATTTGCAACAAAGTTCAAGACACAGCCCTCTCATGGTTTAAATAATAACTGTGTGTATTTATTGGATTTTTATTTTTTCTTGATTGGAACGCAGTTGTCTACTGTTTTGTCACCTTTTTTCTTGGTGCCCATTCGCTTGTAACCTTTCCAACATACTTTACCATCTACACCTTTTTGCTTTTCTGCTTCGCCCAGTGTTTCCCATGTTGGTTTATTACACTCTTTACAAGTTTTTGCGGATTCTTTTAATTTAGATTCAAGTTTATTTGCTAGTGATTCTTTATAGTTGTGTGCATCATGTGAACATTTACATGCTGGCTTTGGACTTTTAATAATACAACCACAATGTTCGCACATACCTTTTGCTTCATTTGTGCCAATTGGATCAGCCATTGCAGAATCTGTTCCAGACATCATTTCAAATTCCATGTAATGTTTTACAGAACTTAGATAATCTGCCGCTTTGGTGATCTTTGCTTGTACCCAACCTTCTAAACCTTGTTGTTCAGATACGTTTTTCAACATGTCATGCAGTTTGATTGAATATTTTGCCGCTTTGTACAAATCTGATCTTGCCATCTGCACTTCATGATCTTGCTCTACTTTTTGAGCCATCAGTGCTAGGTCTTCTGTTTGTACGTCTTTTTTAGAATCTTTTTTAGGACTTTTGCCGTTCTTCTTTGCTAATGCGTCAATAGCCGCTTGTGGCATTTTGCCTTCTTTAGCAACGTCTTTTTTTGTTAAATCTGAATGTTTCATAGTAATATTTATCTTTTTATTGGAGCACCAAAAACTGAGGTACCTTTCATATCTAGAGCATTGTCAGTTGGTTTCTGCATTTTTGCTTTGGGTGGCATTGATGAAGCACCTTTTTTGCCATAGGCATCACGTGCTTTTTTGTTGCCTATTGCTATGTGTGGATTAGCCACTGATGCAACACTGCCAGCCGACGTGGCTCCTGCAGATGCTACTTCTGATATAATGTCTCTGATACGCATAATGTTATTTACCGTGTTTGTGTAAATTCTTTACACGTTTGGATGTTGAATATTTGGCATGAGGCACTTTAAGATTCTTCTTACCGTATATATCTCCCACTTTGTGAGTATATACCAGCATTTCAGGATCCAGCCCATAATGATAGTCCACACGGGCTTCTACCATTTTGAAATCCTTGTAACGCATGATACTATAATAAGTTTTTTAGATGTGCAATAGCATTATCAATGATTGCTCTTTCTTCATAACTACCGCCTGCTCCAACCGCAGAGTCGCCAGATGTTAATGCATCTAAACCTTCTACATATTTTTCTTGTGTAATACTGTCAGATTCAAATCTGCTTTTTAATGATAATATTGAAGAAGCAGTTTCTTTACACCAACCTTCTCTTGTATCACGTGCATTGATTAATCTATTTAAAAATTCAGCCATTTTATTCCTTTTTTGTTTATTTGTATGTATTTAACCTTTTTTACGACCACTCTTCATGTTGGCACACCAATGATACATTTTAGACTTCTCTCCAGATGCGTTTTTAGCCTTCTTACGCAATGAAGTTACTGTACCATTGCAACTGGCACCTGACTTCTTTACTCTACCTGGTCTGCTTTTGCCTTTTACTTGGCCATCAGCAAAATTCTCGTTGGCTTTATTATTACCCACATTTTTAAAACCAAATCTATTATTAGGGCCTATACCTTTTTTATGTATTAATCCTTGCGGCTTAATTGTTTGAGGCATGATAATCCAATCAGTAATGATGTCTCTTATCTTCATCTCAGTTTAGGTGGATGCCCTTTTTTGTCTATTTTGAATCCAAACTTTGCCGCTTGACGTTGTGTTTCGCCTGGCTTTACATCTGCGGTTGTGTTCTGTTTAGTAATGATTCCAACACCTTCTTGTTTTGTTTGATGTTGTTTTGTGTATGCTTCCAATTCTGATTTAACTTTACTTAACGAATCTTTGTTTGCTTGATACAGTATTCCAAAGCCACCAGCACTTTGCCATTTTTGTATGTTGATAGGTCTATCGTCTATCAGTATGTTGGGCTGTTTGGTTTGTTTGTTTACAGCATAAGATTCTTTTCTACCAGTAATAATTATTTCCTCAGGTTGTTCAATATTTTTACTGATCCAAACCTTTTTCCATTTTGCTGAATTCTCATTGTCTCCTCTTAATGGTGAAGAACAAATTGAAAAAGTTCCATCTGTGAAATCTTTCACCATCTTAATTAATTGATCTGTACTTGCAATTTTTGGTAAAGTTTCAAAAAAGTTTGTGCCTGTGATTCGTTTGATCACATCTGCTTTTAAATCTTTAGTTCTGTCCGATGTAAGTTCTTTCCAGTGTTTAACACCGTACAATTTTTCAATACCACCAAAGAAGTCAGCCATAACTCCATCCATGTCTAAATATACAATTGGTTTCGTTTCCATATCTTCATTATACAACTTTTTGTTGTATTTGTCAATATTGGAATCTAATTCCAAAATACGCATTAATTAAAACCTAAATGTGTAACTTCTGGGTATCGTTGTTTGATTTTTCTAGCAAGTTCGTTGTGGAGTTTAACCTGTTGGTTCATGTGACCTTCTGGTTTTCCACCCGATATCATTGTAGGACCACCTGGTTCTTTGTCCACGGTGGTGTCTTGTTTTGGCGATTGTTTGTCTATGTGTTTTTTCAACCACTGAGTTGTTACACCAATAAATTCTTCCACAGGCACAGCACTCATTTCTTCAAAATCTGCACTGTAACCCAGACCAGTTAAAAATTCTCTCATGCTGGCATTACTCATATAAGGAGTGTCCAACTCTTTATCTTTTGCCCACGCCATTGGAAATTCATACACAGTATGCTTTTCGCCATCAAAATCTTTTTCAGTTTTAAAATAAGGAATCATATTAGCACCTTCTTTAACTGAATCTTCAGTTGCGACTGTATCTTTCATTCTCACATTCTTAATGCCCATCTTTTCCAATTTCTCAGGCATCCTTGTGACTATGAACTTACCACCTGTGTCCTGCTCGTCAAACTCGTAGCCTGCTGTTGTCATTAAATCTTTGATAGCAAAGTTTCCATCAGATGAACCAAATCCTTCTCCATCTGGCCAGTCATCATAATTTCGTTCTACTTCCTCTCCTGCCGCTTTTAATTCTTTTGCGTAAGCCGTGTATTCTTCTGCTGATATGAATTTTCTCATCACAGCCAGTCTCACAAGGTCCATACCTGATCCAAACGGTGCATCTTCTGAAACTGTTTCTTCATTAGTTGATTCGTTCTGTATGCCATGTGATGCCAACACCATGCTCATCGCATCTGCCAGTCCAACTTTGTCCATGTTCATCTGCTCTAGGTCTGACGTGTCACCGTGGTCATTGAACACCGCCATGTATTCTTTTGCTTTCATTGGATCAAATCCTGCCTTGTTTAGGATGTCCTCGCTTCTGTAGTCCAGGTCTTCCTGCACCGCTGATTCTTTTTTGCTGACTTGCACTGTGAATTTATCTCCATCAAACTCTACATCTTGTCCAGAGATCAATTGATACATCTTTGCCAACAGTCTGTTGTCGTATTCAGGTTTGCCATGTCCTTTTTGAGGTTCTTTAATTTTGTTGGCTAATATTTGTACAAATGCTGTTTTGTCCACAACCATGGATCCTTCGTTGGTTGTTTGTAGTGCTTTTGCAACACTGGGGTGATCTGCTAGTCCAGGAGCAATTTTGTTAATCACTTCAACAGCACCTGTCATGTTACCACCTTTGTATTTAGGATTGTTTAAAACCCCATACGCCATTTTAATTTCTTTATCACTAAAGCCCATGTTGTCTTCTGTTCTCAATGCTGATCTCTTGTATCCTTTTTGAATAAAATCGTTTTCACGTTCTGCTGGAATCATTATGGTTTTTCCATTTTTATGAACATACAACGACTTAACTTCAGCACCCATTCTTTTTAAGTCAGTTGCTTGTACACCGTCTTCTGTTTGAGATTTGCCTTTTTGAACTCTATCAAAATAGTGTGAACTCATGTTACCGTAGCCGTGTCTCCACGCCATCTGTCTCAAAGTCTTTTCGTCTGAATCTTTAAATCTATCTGCCAGTTCTTGATCAGTCATGTCAGCATATCTTTGTTTGCTTTTGATAACTGATGCTGGCATTCTTTCTTGAACGTTGTCTTCTGTTTTTAAATTTTTCTCAGCCCATCTATGTAATTCTTCTTTTCTTTTGGCTATTGTTGCTTGTGTTCTAGCATCACTCATTCTAGGATCTTTTTGAATGTCTTGTAGTGAAGCCATTTTGGCTTTGTAATCTTCTCTGTCTGTGGGATCAGGTTGATTTGCTATTTTAAATTCTACTAAAAATAAATCTCTTAATTTCATTTCTTTCTACCTCTAAACTGTACAGGTCCAGTCATGTATGGTTTGGAAAACCATAATTTAAACCAATCCGGATCTCCGGGTTTTAAGCCTAGTTTTCTTTCCTTTTGCTTTAAAGCAGTAGCAGTCTGACTAATGTTTTCGCCCATGGACGGTTCATTACCCTCTGTGCCAATGCCTGCCAAACGTTTTAAATCGCTTATGTTCATATTTATACTGTTCTAAATAGTTATAGGGTTTAGTTTGAGCCCTGTTCTCACTTGATTATACATTTCTTCTGCTGTTTTAGGGTCTATAGGCACAGCATTTATAAAAGTTCTTTTGTCTCCACGAGCGGCTAAATCACGCATTTTTGAAGCACTCATGCCTTCAAGACCTTGTGCATCTGGATCTCTTTCACCTGCACTAACCACTTTGATTGAATCAAAGTTATATTCTTTACCATTGTACTTGTTTAACAGTTCGTTGAATTGATTTACTCTGTCTGAACCTGCTACATATGTGATATCTGTATATCCCATTTGTTCTAATTTTTTCATTGCTTCAACCCATGTTTTCACCGACTTGTCTCCTACTTTGATCATTGGAAACATTTTTTGAGCAAAGGTTAATTTTTGTGCAAATGTTAATGGATCAGTTTTTTCATTTTGAGTATGTGTTATAAAGATATAAGGGTCGCCTATCTGTGCTTTGACAACTTCACCTATTTTTTTGTGTCCTGCTGTTGGAGGATTCATTCTGCCAAAGGCAAATACAGCAGTTTTATTTGGTGCTTCTACTATCTCGGTAATCAACATGATTACTCTCCATTTTCTTTTTCAGAATCCATTATTCTCTGCATCAGCAAAGTTTTATCTTGTGTAGTTATTTGATCTGCTATCTGTTTTGGAATCTTGTATTTTGTGCAATATTCTTTGATGCACGAATCTATCAAAGGCATAACTGCTTCATTATCGCCTGTTTGTTTGCACTTGTTCATTGTAGGGTAATAATTTTTTCTATAAAAATCATCATCGTTAATCATGTAAAAGTACATATCATCTAATAGATCGTAATCTAAAGTAGGTTCTTGTTCTATCTGATTGAA